>Ga0308156_1002516_pt1 | contig 16130 bp, 12 predicted proteins | sample PhyAR2_FD_201041 | JGI IMG/M metagenome (GOLD analysis project Ga0308156, IMG submission 201041) | Phyllosphere microbial communities from UC Gill Tract Community Farm, Albany, California, United States - DLSL A.R2 | ecosystem: Host-associated > Plants > Phyllosphere > Unclassified | place: USA... | reverse complement strand
AATGGAAGCTGCCAGCACAGGCTACGGCTATTTGCTCTATTCGGTTCAGTTAAAAAACTATCATCGAGAAAACAAATTAAAAGTGGTAGAAGCTAGCGATCGGTTGCATATTTTTACCGACGGCCAATTACAGGCGATCCAATACCAAGAAACGCTAGGTGAGGAGCTGTTGATCCAAGGGACACCAGATAAAGAAACCATCGAGCTAGATGTCTTAGTAGAAAACTTAGGGCGCGTGAACTACGGGTTTAAATTGAACGGGCCTACACAAGCCAAAGGCATCCGTGGGGGCATCATGCAAGATATTCATTTCCATCAAGGCTATCGTCATTACCCATTGACGCTTTCCGCAGAGCAGCTACAAGCCATCGATTATCAAGCAGGAAAAAATCCGACACACCCCTCCTTTTATCAAACGACCTTCACGCTGACAGAGGTAGGAGATACGTTTATCGATTGCCGTGGGTATGGGAAAGGCGTCGTTATCGTCAATGGCATCAATCTTGGTCGCTATTGGCAACGTGGCCCCGTGCATTCCTTATACTGTCCGAAAGAATTTTTGAAAAAAGGCAGCAACGAAGTCGTGGTATTTGAAACCGATGGCGTTGAGATCAAGGAACTCGTTTTCTGTGATCAACCTGTCGTAGAATAAAAAAATAGAAGTAGAGACCCAAATTTACGCGGGCTCTACTTCTATTTTTGTTTTGAAATATTTCCAATGCTTGTAGCTGACGATGTATTCAGCGACACTTCCATCTGCCAAATAGGAGTGCTTGACTTGTTTGACCGCAGGCTCTCGGAAGCTCAGTTGCAATAAGTTCAACAATTCAGCGTCATCAGGAAAGACGATTTCGTTGGTTTCAACAGAAGCCAATGAGAAAAGGTCGATCGCAAAGTCTTTTCGGACCCGCTCATAAACACTAGCATATTGGTTGAGGTTTTTGGCGATCGGTTCTTTCATCAGCTTCTTCGGCAAATGAGTGATGTGAACCAAGAAAGGAACGTCGCCAAAATAGCGGACTCGTTTGATTCGGTAGTAGGAAGCACTGGCAGCCAATCCTAATTCTTTCAAAATCTCGGGGGCATTTCCTTCTTCCACCGCAAGGACCTTGACCTTTTCTTGGTCCAGTGAATGCAGCTCAATGTCGGAAAACTTCACACTCTGAGATACTTTTGCTTTTGAAACAAAGGTCCCTTTGCCTTGGATGCGATACAGATAGCCAGCACTCGTCAATTCATTCAACGCTTTGACTGCCGTGATCGAACTAACAGAATACATCCGCTTGATATCTGCCTCTGAATAAAACTTATCACCGGGAATGAATTTATGGTCTTTGATTTCTTGTAAAAGATCTTGCTTGATCTGCTCATACTTTGGCAACACAGTGGTTTCCCTCCATTCCATATGAATACATCAAGCATAACATGTTAAATCCTTTCCTGCCACTTAATTATTGTAGAAAATTCGTTGTTTTCCAGTCTATACAGGTCTGAAAAATAAAATTCAATATGTTAAGATATTAGGTTTACGAATGGCTTGCCATGTGGTATAGTATGCTTACAAGGAACATAACATGTTAAGCAGGGCGACCTGCGGAGTAGGAGGGAAATTAGTGGAAAACATTGTATTGATCAGTCATGGCGGCATGGCAGAAGGGGTCAAAAGCAGTCTGGAGATGATCGTAGGCCAGCAAGCAAACGTTCACACCGTTTCATTACGACCAGATAGTGACAATCTACAATTTGAGAAAGAATTGAACGAGAAAATGAAAGCCCTTAACGGTCCAACATTGATTATTGCGGATTTATTAGGAGGAACCCCGTGCAACGTTGCAGTCAAGAATTATTTAGAGGATGACGAAGTGGCGATCTTCGCTGGAATGACATTGTCCGTAGTGATCGAGGCAGTCGTCAATCAACGAGCGACGATCAAAGAGCTGCTTTGCTTAGCCAAAGAAAACATCGTTGATGTCAAAGCAGGGATGAACCAAGCAGAACAAGAGATGTTAGAAGAAAAGCAAGAGGAATTAGGGGATTACAGTGCGTATGCTGGGCAAGAAAATATCGTCAATAGTCGAATCGATGAGCGCTTGATCCATGGACAAGTCGCCGGTATCTGGTCCACCAGTTTAAACACGCAACGGATCATCGTAGCCAATGATGAAGCCGCCGTAGACCCATTACAAAAATCTTCTTTACGAATGGCAGCGCCAACTTCGATGCGACTTTCGGTCCTTCCGGTGGCAACGGCAGCCAAAAATATTCGCGCCGGTCGTTATGGAAAACAACGGTTGTTTTTGCTTTTCAAAAATCCCCAAGATGTTTTGCGTTATATTGAAGCAGATGGACCGATCAAAGCGATCAACGTCGGCAACATGAGCTACAAAGAAGGCGCACGGGAAGTGACCAAAAGCATTCAAGTACTGCCAGAAGAAGAGCCGATCTTTGAAGCGATCGCCGCAAAAGGCATCACCGTCACGGCACAGCTTGTACCCAATGAACCATCGATCGACTTTATGAAGAAATTACGAGGATAACCCAGGCAGGGATTGAATCGAGGAGAATATGTAGCGGAAGATTTGTCAAAAAACGAGTGTTTTTCACGATTTATCTGAGGCGACATAACGATCGATAACTAGCCAGTTAAGACTCGTTCATACAATTAGGAGGAAAATTCATGCATTTAGCAGCGTATCAAATCATTCTTATTACTGTTTATGCTTTTATTGCTATTAATGATTCACTTATTTCCAATACGTTGACCCAACCAGCGATCGCCGGAATGATTTCTGGAATGATCATGGGGGACTTAAAGACCGGTTTGATGGTCGGTGGGACCTTACAGTTGATGCGTTTGGGGATCGCCGCATTTGGTGGTGCATCCGTCCCGGATTATTTTACCGGCGCAGTACTGGGAACAGCGTTTGCCGTGATCTCAGGAAACGGCGCGGAATATGGCATCGGCTTAGCAGTTCCAGTGTCCTTGCTGATGCTGCAACTGGATGTCGTGGCTCGTTTTTGTAACGTATTTCTACTACACCGGATCGATAGAGCCATCGACAACATGCAAGTCAAACGAATCCCACGGTTAGTTTTATCGGGTTCTTTCTTATGGGGATTGTCACGGGCGATTCCGATTTTATTGATGCTTTTAGCTGGAGATGCAGTCGTTACGACGATTACCGATAACACGCCAGAATGGCTGATGACCGGACTAAAAACCGCTGGTGGCGTCTTGCCAGTCGTCGGGGTAGCGATCTTATTGCGCTACTTGCCAACAAAGCACTACATTCCTTATTTGTTATTAGGCTTCTTTTTAGCTGCGTATCTGCAAGTACCAATGCTCGGCGTTTCCATCATCGGACTTGTAGCAGCAATGTTAGTCTTTAAACGTGATAGCGAAAAAGGCACGGTTGCAACGGCAGCTGCCGGAGATTTTGAAGGAGGATATGATGGCGATGAGTGATCAAAAACTGACAAAAAAAGAGTTGAATACCATTAGCTGGCGTTATATTTTGGCAAGCCAATTAAACTGGAACTATGAGCGAATGATGAGTTCGGGCTACCTTTACGGCATCCTGCCCGTCTTGAAAAAATTCTATGGCCATGATGAAACCCAGCTGCAAGATATGCTGCGGACCCACAATCAATTTTTCAATACCAATGCGATCTTTGGGAACTTGATCATGGGGATCGATGTCGCTATCGAAGAACAAGACGGACACAAAGCCAAAGAAACGATCATCGCCTTGAAAACGGCCTTGATGGGTTCCTTAGCCGGTGTCGGTGACTCCTTGTTCCACGTGATTTGGGGAACGATCTTTGGCTCTGTTGCTGGCACATTGGCGCAAAATGGTTCCGTCGTTGGTTGTGTCATCTGGATCATCGCCAACATCGCGTTACTTTTCGGTCGGGCAGCGTTGCTTCCCCTAGGTTACAAACAAGGGGTCAAATTAGTGACGACCTTGAAAGACAAATTATCTGCCTTCACCAATGCCGCAACCGTTTTAGGGGTCACAGTGATTGGTGCCTTGATTCCCTCTGTCGTCAAAGCAACTGTTCCTTTTGTCTATAAAAAAGACGGCGTCGAATTAGTGATCCAAGACACGTTGGATGCCATCTTGCCATCTCTTGTACCTATCTTGCTCGTCTTGCTGACCTACTGGATGTTAGGCCAAAAGAAACTAAACTCCACTCGAGTGATTTGGATCATCTTGATCTTGTCGATCGTTTTGAGTGCGTTTGGTATTTTGGGTTAGGAAAGAATCATGGTGTAAAAGGAAATGGGCAGCTGCTGTGATTGTTTTGTAAATCGTATAAGCAGTTAGGGTAGTCAACCTGTTTTCTTTTTTAGAATAGTTGAACTAAATGGAAAAGAGTGCGGAAATGAATTTCTTCACTCTTTTCCCATTCCACGAAATGATAGCGCTATCTTTTGCGCGGGGAAATAGGAGGAGTAAAGGATGGAAAAAGGGAAAAAATATCTGCTGATCATGGGGTGTTTCTTGTTGCTGTATTCGGTAGTTGGCGCCACTCGTCTTTCTGGAAATGCCGAGGAACAAATACCCGAATTGCCGGAAGCAGAATCGATCTATCACTCGGATTTTTCTAACCAGAAAGGGTCTTGGCAAGATTTAGTCGGGAAAGCCGAAGTAGCACAAAATGCTACTGGTTTAATGATCAGTAATACGAAGCAAGGCACCAATCTGGAATCAGTAACGCTCAACAAAGATGCTCCCAAGCGGTCTTCAGGGGATTTTGAAACTACTTTCTTATATGAAGACCAAGCGAACATTGGGGTGGTCTTTCGCGCAGATGAACAAAAGACAGATCAGTGGCAATCGTTTGCTTATAATCGTGATGGGCAGTGGCAACTTGGTCAACCAGGTGGAAAATGGCTGACAGCTATTTCTGGACCTACTTTGATTGCGGGACAAAAATATAAACTCTTGCTTCAGTATGAGGGCTCGAGTTTTCGTGCCTTTTTAAATGATCAGCTATTTTATGAGAATCAAAAGGTAAACTATCCCAATGGTACGGCAATTGATGGGGACTGGTCCGGGTATGTGGGTATCCGTTTGTTTGGCAATTTATCTAAGCTGAAGGTATTATCGATGCGCAGCGGTCCTATCGGCAGCTTGCCCGTGGAAGATCATACAGCAGAATTTATGCAGCTGCAAGAAAAATGGCAAAATCAACTGGTTTCCGATCGCTATGATCCAAATAATCCGACTATGGCTGATTACGTGCAGATGGTCACCTCAGAAGCTGAGGCGTTGTATCAAACCATAAATAAAGCATCTGATCGAACGAGCCTATGGCCCCTCGAACAAGGGAATACTGCTTCAGCGGATGTAACGACTCAATTTACAAAATTACAGAAAATGGCTTTAGCCTATGGCACGAAAGGTAGTTCTTTGTATCAAGATGATGCAGTGGCGACGACGATTATTGATGGGATAGATTTCATGGTTACTCGAAAAGGGTATGATGGGAAAAAGTACCATGGAAACTGGTGGGATTGGCAAATCGGTGTCCCGCAAAAACTGATCAGTACTTTAATGATTTTAGGCGCTGAGTTACCGTCCGAGAAATTACAGCAATACACTGCCATTATCAGCAGTTATGTACCAGATCCCTTCAAGCAATTGTATACGAAGACACAAGGCAGTTTTACTGAGCTTGCTTTTATTCCAAATTTTGTGACTTCTGGTGCTAATCGTACAGATCTCGCGCTTACTGTATTAGGCTTGGGCATTTTGCAAAGGGACGCTGGGAAAATCACCCAAGCTTCAGCAAGTATCGAAGAAGTATTTCAGTTAGTCACAAAAGGCGATGGTTTTTATAAAGATGGCTCCTTTATTCAGCATAATACGATCCCTTATACTGGTTCTTATGGAAATGTACTGATCAAGGGTGTGGGACAAATTCTAGCTATCACGCAAGGGTCAAGTTTTGAAATGGATGCCGATCTCGTACAAACGTTTGTCAAAAATGTTGATCAAGCATTCTTGCCGTTGATCTATCAAGGAGAAATGTTGCCGTTGGTCAATGGTCGTTCGATTTCAAGAGCTCCAGCCAAAACCAAAGCCGGCTATGGCTCATCAACAGTCTATAATTTGTTGATCGTATCCCAATTCGCACCAACCCAATACCAGCAAAAATTCCGTGAAGCTGCCAAGTATTGGCTCAAAGAAAATCCAGACTATTATTTGACGAATGCAAGAGACTTCAATGATTTACAAATGACAATGAATCTCTTGGCAGACCCATCGATTACAGGGGATGCATTACCTTTTACGGGAACAAAACTGTACGCTTCAATGGATCGCTTTGTTCAACGAACAACTGATTATATGGTGGGTTTAGGACTATATTCCAGTCGCATTTCTTCCTTTGAAGCTGGCAACAAGGAAAACAAGCGTGGGTGGCATACAGCAGACGGGATGCTCTACCTCTATAATGATGATCAAGTTCAATTCAATTCTAGCTATTGGCCGACCGTCGATCCATATCGCTTGCCAGGAACAACCGTGGACACCATACAATTAGCGGATGAAAATTCAGCTTTTACAACGGTAACGTCTCCAGAAAATTGGGTAGGCGGTGTGGCTTATGATGGTGCAGCTGCGGTGGGAATGGCATTAGACAAAACGGGTACAAAAAATAACGGGAATGTTTTACCTATGAACGTGCGGGCAAAAAAATCGTGGTTTATCATTGATGGGCAGATTGTCGCTTTAGGTGCGGGAATCACTGGTGATACGACAGCTTCTATTGAGACGGTCGTGGATAATCGCTTACTAAACGATGCGTATACTTATCAAATCCTTTCTGATCAAGGAAGTATTGATCAGTTAAATGAAACAAGTAGCAAGCAGTGGTTGTTGTTAGACTCCGATCATTCCCAGGCCAATATCGGTTACTATTTTCCAGAAGAAACGACAGTAAACGTGGTAAGTGAAACACGAACAGGCAGCTATACAGAAATCAATGAGGCATTTCCAAGTAATGCGGTTTATACCGGAGAATATCGAAAATTCTTGATCAATCATGGCAAAAATCCCATGGAGGATCATTATGCGTATGTCATGTTGCCAGGTATCAATGAAACAGAACTGACTGCCTATGCCCAAGAAGAACCGCTGGAGATTTTAGCCAATACCTCGGAAGTTCAAGCAGTAAAACTTGATCAAACTGACTATTTAGGTATCAATTTTTGGCAGAATGATGGAGGTAGTGTCGCCGATATTACTACTAACAAACCTCTTTCATTGATTAGAACAAGTAGAGAAGGCAAAACCATCTATGCCTTTTCTGATCCAACTCAAACAACGACGACCATGACCTTAAAATTGCCAAAAGACTACCAAAAAATCGTTTCTCAAAGCGATGGAATCAGTTATGATGCTTCGACGAATCTATTTACGGTGAACTTTGCGGAGCAAGACGGTGGAAATAAAGTGATTGTAGTCGAGTAAGGTGTTTCAATGCTATCTGTCTCATCATCAGCAGCTAGGGATCAATCTCTAGCTGTTTTTTGTCAGCTAGAAAATGATACGATGAAAGGCTAAACATAGATTTTTCTTTGACTATTAATTCCTTTAATTACTTTTCAAGGGCCGAGGTTTTGTCAAAAAAATCCTCACAGAAAATGCTGAAAACTTGCGCATTAGCATGAAACGTTTGCTAATTTTCTTCTTACTTAAAAGGCGTATGTTTGCCACTAAAGAATGTATCTAAGATTGCAAGCACACTTTCCCAAGATTGCAGTGGCAACTTTTCAAGTAAGAATTGGTAGCGAATTTATCCGAAGGCGCGGCGATTAACAATATACTCTTCTCCATCAATTTCAAAAAGATAAAGTGTTGACCATAAATAGAAACAATATCTTCAGTAACTGAAACAGTTCTATTCATAAGATTATTACTAGAAATTGTTCCTACATATGGATCTCTTGGGGACAGAGACAGTTTATACAAATTATAGTTACCTGTTATTTCAACTGTTTGATCGATGAAAGTAACGCCAGAAATTTTTCCAGCAGGAGAATCTAAAAAGATTGAGGCAATTTGATTAGAACGATGATTATTCAAATAATAGATTTTATCCCTATTATTAAGGATATTTAGTATCGCATATTTGTTGAATAATGGGACAGCAGGAAGTATCCCCTTAGAAATTGAGTCCGCCGTTTTTTGCGCTGCATCCAGCATCTCTTGATTGTTGCTAACCTGGGCATCATATAAATCAGCCATCACTAATCCATTGTCATGTTGGAGACCTAAAGTATGCCCCATTTCATGTCGGATAGTTGAAACCAGCTGTACGTAGCCGGAGGTTCCTTTTCCAGATGATGCGTCATTTAAAGCAGCTTTATTCAAAAATATTCTGTTCGTACTATTCCCCCAACCAAATCCGGAGTACCCCATATCTGCATAGGAATCGCCATCCGTTGATTGCAAAACTAAATCAACTTGGTTATCTGCTGCATTTACACTTGATTTTTCAACAATTACCGATCTCCCAATCGACTGATTCCATGATTGCGCAGCTTCATTGACAGCCTCTTGGCAGGTTTCTCCTAGTGAGCTTGAGTCGTAAATGATGGTACCGTATTCGTTAACACAAGTAGCTGTACCATACAATATTCCAGGATAGTAATAATCAACAATAGGCGTCTTCGCTATGTCGGCTGACTTTGCATCTACAGAAATTGTTCCTATAGAGCAAATTAATGCAATTAAAAATAACGAACGAATTCTTGAAAAAATTTTTTTTCATTGTTTTCCACTCCTTAAACTTGTTGACTTGATTTCATACAGATAATTCCAAAAATCTTTTTCCCATTTATCTTGTATGGAAAGATGCTCCCAGGGCATCGAATTTTTTTCAAATTCAACGAAATGTCGAATCTTTATATTTTTTCTAGCTTTTTCAATTTTCAAAAATTTGAGTGGATTCACATTTTTTGCCCAATCAAATAACCAATGATCATCTTTCTGGTAATTGTATTCATAAGGCAACAACTCAACACTTCTCTCACAAAGAATGTTTAAAATGGTTTGATCTAAATACAAGTATTCATTCTTATTTATCATACGTACTATGGCTTCTGGTCGTATCTGTTCATTGAACACAACTACATTAAATAAAATAACTCCAGAATTGAAGTAATTCTTCATAGTTTTTACGCCAAAATATTTAAAGCTGTCCTCTGTATCACTTATAACTGAGAAGTAGAAGTCTCTAACTGCAGCAATTGATTTTTGATCAGGGATCAAATCAAAGAAATTGGATACGTCATCGTATACAATAGTGTCATTATCTAAATAGAGAATGTAATCATAATTGCTAAAATATGAAGGTAGAAATAATCTCCACAGAGTGACTTCAGGAAAACGCGAATTACTATAATTCTTTATTTCGTTTATTATTTTAGGTGGATACCAAATAGTAATAATTACATTTTTTTCTCCATATAATCTAGAAATACTTTTCAATTTCAGTATTTCTTCGTTCCCTAGTTCATTTACAACTACTAATATATCTAAAGGTTCATTCCCTTCATAAGTATTTACTATTGACGCAATGGATACTGCAGCTAATTGAATATGTGACCCCGTAACACAATAAACGACAGCTTTCTTCTTCATAGTTCAGGTCCACCCTTTTTAGTGTTTTTTATTTTTTAATAAAAACCTTCTATAGAAACTTAGGCAATAAAAGCATTTAAGCTTATTTTATCGTATCTGATTTCCAATATGAGCGTTAGTCCCACTATTGGGATTAACATAGTTAACGAGAATCAACAATTTCTTATCGTATTTTCCCAAAAGGGTTGTCAGATTAAGCCTAAATCAAAAATCCCGTCAGAGAAATCTGACGGGATTTTGGTGGTGAACCTAGGTAAAACAGGTCATTGTTATCCATTCCAAGTGAACTAAAAACTGTTAAATCAACATTTCGCAACCAAGTGAGGTTGCTACTTTATTCCCACTCCACAGTAGCAGGTGGTTTGCTCGTAATATCATACACGATTCGATTGACGTGTGCGACTTCGTTGACGATGCGGACGCTGATTTTTTGTAGGACTTCCCATGGGATGCGGGCAAAGTCAGCGGTCATGCCATCGATTGAAGTGACTGCACGAATGCCGACGGTATAATCGTAGGTCCGGCCATCACCCATGACACCGACGGAGCGGATGCCTGGTAAGACGGTGAAGTATTGCCAAATGTCGCGGTCTAAGCCGGCATTTGCGATTTCTTCCCGCAAGATTGCGTCCGAGTCGCGGACGATCGTTAGTTTTTCTTCTGTCAATTCGCCAAGGACACGAATACCTAGACCTGGTCCAGGGAATGGTTGGCGCCATACGATGCTGTCTGGCATGCCAAGTTGAGTCCCTAATTCACGGACTTCGTCTTTGAACAAGGTGTTCAATGGTTCGATCAATTTGAATTGCATGTCTTCAGGTAAACCACCCACATTGTGGTGTGATTTGATGGTTTGAGCAGTTTCGGTTCCTGATTCGATGACGTCGGTATAAAGGGTTCCTTGGGCAAGGAAAGAAACGCCTTCTTCGCCAGCTAGTTTCGTTGCTTCATCATCGAAGACATACACGAATTCATTCCCGATGATCTTGCGTTTTTCTTCAGGATCAGAAACCCCAGCAAGTTTTGATAGGAAACGTTCTTTGGCATCAACTTTGATGATGTTCAAGCCGAATTTGCCACCTAAGCTTTCCATTACTTGCTCGGCTTCGCCTTTACGCAAGAGGCCGTGGTCAACAAAAATACAAGTCAGTTGATCGCCAATCGCTTTTTGTAAAAGAACACCAACGACAGAAGAATCGACCCCGCCGGAAAGACCAAGCAAGACTTTTTTGTCGCCCACTTGTTCGCGGATTTTTGCGATTTCCATATCGATGAAGTTGTCCATTGTCCAATCACCTGTACATTGACAAACGTCAATGGCAAAGTGACGCAGTAAGTCGTTGCCGTATTCTGAATGGCGAACTTCTGCGTGGAATTGGATACCGTACATTTTGCGTTCTGCATCTTGGATAGAAGCAATCGGGCAATCTTTGCTCGTCGCCACAACATCAAAGCCTGCAGGTGCTTGAGTGACCAAGTCCCCGTGGCTCATCCACACGGTTTGGGTTGCGGGCGTGTTTTGGAAAAGGGCCGCTGCATCAGAAGTGACTTCCAATTCTGCTTTGCCGTATTCACGGTTTTTGGCAGGTTCAACTTTTCCGCCTAATTTATAAGTAATCAACTGCATGCCGTAACAGATCCCTAAAACTGGGATGCCTAAATCAAAAATTTTCTCGTCGATGCCGAAAGAGTTCTCGTCGTAGACGCTGTTTGGTCCGCCAGATAAGATGATCCCTTTTGGATTCATCGCTTTTACTTCTTCAGCGGTAATGCGGTGGCTCAATAATTCTGAGAAAACACCGAACTCACGAATACGGCGTGTAATCAGCTGGTTATACTGACTACCGTAATCAAGTACGATAATTTTTTCGACGTTTGGCAAAGTGTCAACGTTTGTCACAATAAATTACCTCAATTCTTTTAGTTTTTATTGAAAAAAGGCTGGGCCTTTTCAACAGCATAATTATAAAAATGAAGCGGTCAATACTTGCGCAAGAACACTTCATCGATCAAATGGTGCTTTGTTTTATGAAGAATTATATCGGCTCTGCTGCGTGTAGGCAAGATATACTCGTGTAAATTCTTTAAATTCACATTTTTCCATACTTCTTTTGCCATTTTAATCGCTTCCTTGCGATCCCCGATCGCATATTGGTAATAATAATTGCTAGGGTCTTGAAAGGCAGTGTCTAGTAATGATTCAAATCGTTCCAAATACCATTTTTCAATCAGTGCCGGTTGGGCATCCACGAAAATTGAAAAATCAAAAAAGTCACTGATATAGATTTGTTGGTTGGCAGGCAATTGCAAGGTATTGATGCCTTCCACGATCAAGATATCTGGTTGACTGATCGTTTCATACGTATCAGGAATAATATTGTAGACTTCATGGGAGTAGACGGGGATCTGGATGTCTGGTTCTCCTGATTTGACCGCATTCAAAAAGTTGATCAAGGCTTCCATGTCATAACTTTCTGGAAATCCTTTGCGATTCAAGCTGCCGCGTTCTTCCAAGACTTCGTTCGGGTACAAAAAGCCGTCAGTGGTGATCAGTTGGACGGTTCTGCGGGGAAACAAACGGGCCAATAAATTTTGGACGAGCCGTGCGGTGGTACTTTTGCCGACGGCGACGCTTCCGGCGATGCCGATGATAAAAGGCGGCATTTTAACATAGCGGTGTAAAAAGAGTCCCTTGCTGAGGGTCAATGATTCAAACTCTTTCATATAAAGATGGATCAGATGGCATAAAGGCACATAAACATCTTCCACATCTTGGACCGAGATCCGGTCGTTCAAACTTTTGATATTATCCAATTCTTCTTGAGTGAAAGGCATCATGCCGTTCGTATAAAACCCTTGCCATTGCTCACGAGGAATTTGATAAAAATTCATGGTTTCTTGCATAGTAGGCTCCTTTTTTGCGGCATCATCGGTTTCTATTAGAAGCGATAGGCCACTGTTCGAAAGTATTTTACCATAGAAACCCACAGAACTTGGAAAAAAGACATGATTTCCTTTGCAGAAACAACAAAAAACTGTTTTTTCGTTGTTTTTTTTGCTGGGCGTTTACTTCTGGCTGTTTTTCGGTATGATTAGAAAGAAGCAGCAGGCAAATCTTGCACGTCTTTTTTACTGGTGTTTTCACTACGTTCACTCGTTCTAATAGAAGAAACAAGGAAAAAACCAGTAGAAGCCAGTAGAAAAAACAAGCGAAAAGGGAATAGAAGAAAGGAGCATAAACATGAGTAATCATTACTATACAGAAAATCCTGATACGGCCCATGATTTTGAACAGTGGTCGTTTGAATTAAGAGGAAAGAAGTTTCATTTTGTGACAGATAGCGGGGTGTTTTCCCGAGACACGGTGGACTACGGCTCGCGGGTGCTGATCGATGCGTTTGAGTGGGCGGAGCTGCCAGAAGGAAGTCTGCTAGACGTTGGGTGTGGCTATGGTCCTGTTGGCTTATCGTTGGCTTATGCAAGTCAGCGACCTGTCGAGATGATCGATATCAATCAGCGGGCAGTGGATTTGGCAAAAGGCAATGCCCAGCGTAACGGCATTGAACAGGTAGATATCCATCAATCCAATATCTATGCCCAATTAAATCAACCTGCTTATGCGGCGATCCTCAGCAACCCACCGATTCGGGCAGGAAAAGAAGTCGTCCATGAGATTTTGACAGGGGCGTTTCCGCTACTAAAAACAGGGGGAACTTTAACGATCGTGATCCAAAAGAAACAAGGGGCGCCGAGTGCTCAAAAGAAAATGCAAGAGACCTTTGGCAATGCCGAAATCATCAAAAAAGACAAAGGCTATTACATCATTCAAAGCGTAAAAGAAGCGTAGCTGCTCTTTGATTCTCAGCAGATCAAAGGCATCGCCAAGGCAAGCGCTGGTTAGCAGCAACTGGACCAGTTGGTTTCTCAAAAAGCCTATTGCCAGCAGCCTTTCGGGCAATTGCAGCGTTGGTTAATCAGCTGTCTATATCATCGGGCTATTTTTGATCAACGAAAAAGAAAGTCGCACACTTGTTGAAAGTGTGCTATTTTTTTTGAGAAAAATTTGCTACACTTTAGGCAAGAGAGGAGAGAAGCAGATGAAATTGACGATTAAACAGATTGCTGAAATGGCTGGCGTCTCTGTCACGACCGTGTCGCAGATCCTAAACAATAAAGGCAGCCGTTTTAGTGAAGAAACCCGGAAGCGGGTCTTAGATATCGTAAATAAATATCACTATAAGCCGGATTTTTTTGCTTCGAATCTTATCAACCGCCATTCAAAAACGATCGGAATGATCGTGCCTGATGTGACGGATTTCTTTTTCTCTAAAGTCATTGAAGGGGCGGAAAGTTATTTCAATCCACTAGGTTACATGCTAGTGTTATGCAATTCGCGCCACAGCCAAGAAAAAGAGGTTCAATATTTGAATGAACTGTCTCATCGTTCGGTAGATGGCATCTTATTAGCGACGCCGCATTTGCTGCCAGAGGATTATTCCTTGAAGAGCGGGTTCTTTGATGACCGACCAATTATTTTAGTCGATCGTGGGATCAATCAGCGGGACAATGGTCGTTTGATCGTGAAAGAATACGAAGGCGCCTACCAAGCCGTCAGCTATTTGATCAAAAATGGTCACCGCAACATTGCGATGCTCAAAGAAATCACCGGCTACTATCAATTAGAGGAACGGTTCAATGGCTATCGCCATGCCTTAAAGGATCATCAGATCCCTTTTAAAGGCCGATATGTAGAAAATGCTGAATTAACGGTTACTGGCGGGTACGAAGCAACGAAGAAATTATTGAAGTATAAAGAGATCACAGCGTTCTTCTGTGGCAACGATGCCATGGCGATCGGCTGTTATCAAGCGATTTATGAGGCGGGCAAAAAAGTACCAGAAGACTACTCGGTGATCGGCTTTGATGCCTTGAAATTATCGGAATACATCACACCACCGCTTACCACGGTCATGCAGCCGACTTTTGAGATCGGGTTTACCGCAGCGAAGTTTTTAGTGGACGCCATTGAGTTTCCGACACGGCGAATTCCAAATAAGATTTTTGATACAAAATTAATTATTCGTGAGAGCGTGAAGACATTGACAAGCGAGAAATAATGCGGTATATTTCTTCTTGTAAGTGTTTTCATAGTTTTGTGATATTTAGTAAACTGTTTTACTAAAGTGGTTTACCCTACGAAAAATTATTGTATAATGTTAAAGGAAGCGAGGGTCATTTCGATGCGAATGGTGGATTTAATTGAAAAGAAACGTGACGGCAAGTCATTGACGAAGGAAGAAATTGACTACATTGTAACTGCGTATACTGAAGGAAGTATTCCAGATTATCAAATGAGTGCCTTGTTGATGGCTATTTTTTATGTAGATATGACAGATGAAGAAATCACGAACTTAACGCTAGCAATGGCAAATTCTGGTGAAGTGATCGACCTATCCTCAATTGAAGGAATCAAAGTCGATAAGCATTCGACTGGCGGTGTTGGTGATACGACCACATTGATCTTAGCGCCATTAGTGGCTAGTGTTGGCGTACCAGTTGCGAAAATGTCTGGGCGCGGCTTAGGCTATACTGGTGGGACGTTAGACAAGCTTGAAGCGATCCCTGGATTTAAAATCGAGCTTTCTGAAGCCGACTTTATCCGATTAGTCAACGAAAGCAAAGTGGCCGTGATCGGTCAATCAGGAGATTTAGCTCCTGCAGACAAAAAACTGTATGCCTTACGAGATGTGACGGCAACGGTTAGTTCGATCCCATTGATCGCCAGCTCGATCATGAGTAAAAAAATCGCGGCAGGTGCCGATGCGATCGTGTTAGATGTAACCACAGGCGATGGCGCCTTTATGAAAAACTTGGAGGATGCCAAACGCTTAGCCCAAACGATGGTCCGCATCGGAAAATTGGCAAATCGCCAAACGATGGCAGTCATTTCTGATATGTCACAGCCTTTAGGGGAAGCGATCGGCAACAGTTTGGAAGTGGTGGAAGCCATTGAGACACTGCAAGGTAAAGGACCGAAAGACTTGGAAGAAATGTGCTATGCACTGGGCAGCCAAATGGTCGTTTTAGCGAAAAAAGCTGATTCATTGGAAGAAGCACGCCAACTGTTGGAAGAAGCCTTGCATTCAGGCAAAGCGTTAGAAAAATTCAGACAGATGATCACAGATCAAGGCGGAGACGCTTCAGTGATCGATGACCCGAGCAAGATTTTGACAGCGAAATATGAAGTGGAAGTCCCAGCGAAAACTAGTGGCGTGGTGACGAAATTAGTTGCCAATGAGCTAGGGATCGCGGCGATGATGTTAGGAGCGGGTCGTAAGACCAAAGACGAAGACATCGACCATGCCGTGGGTATTAAATTGCATAAGAAAGTTGGCGAATCCGTAAGCAAAGGGGAATCGCTGTTGACGATCTATAGCAATACCGAAGCAATCGAGGATGTCAAAGCATTGATCG
>Ga0308156_1002514_pt1 | contig 16139 bp, 24 predicted proteins | sample PhyAR2_FD_201041 | JGI IMG/M metagenome (GOLD analysis project Ga0308156, IMG submission 201041) | Phyllosphere microbial communities from UC Gill Tract Community Farm, Albany, California, United States - DLSL A.R2 | ecosystem: Host-associated > Plants > Phyllosphere > Unclassified | place: USA... | reverse complement strand
GTTCCGCCTCTTTCCACAAATTATCCGAGAACTCAGCAACACGGTATTTACCTGCCAGCACCTGTTTGTCTGAGTTTTCGAGGTATGCACCCTCCCATACCCAGGCATAAGTTGCTGGATCGAGGCGACGCTCATCGTTCTGGCGCTCCCTCTCCAACACGTCAGGAAACCAGGGGTTATCCGTGTAATTCATCTCTACGGTTATGCAGTCGTCACCAGCCTCTTTGCGGAACCGCTTATCAGTAGCGCTGCCGTCGCGCTCAGGGTTCCATGTCACCCAAATCTCTGATCCCTCTTCGCGCACTGTCGGGCTAAGCTTCTGCCAGGCGATTTCACTGACTGACTCAGCCTCATCAACCCAGCACAGTAGAATACGCGCTTTCGACTTGATGCTGTCCAGGTTGTGCCGCAGACCAGAGAAAACATATGTCACCGTTTTGTCGATGGTACGGATGTATTTATCACCAATGTCAAAGTTAGACGCCAGCCATGGGACGGAGAGGATCGCCTGCTTAACCTCCTGCATGCTCGACTCCTCCAGTGAGTTCATGAACTCACGCGCACAAAGGATCACGCCGCTCTCACGGTTCATCATCGCTTGATATGCCCTGACGGCTGTCATCAAGGCAAAAGTGCGTGTCTTTGCACTGCCGCGCCCACCATGTGAGCAGCGATAGCGTTTGTTGACCGCAGTGAACAGAGGAGCCAGTTTTGCGGGGATCGGGAGTTGTACGGTATCACTCATTCTTTGGCTCGACGGCTACCAATTGAATAACAGTAGGTTTAGGTGCCATACTGCCATCAGATGATTTATGGTCGATTTCCTGACTCACTTTGTCACCGTATTTCTTCGGGTTCATCCGAGCCAGAGCCCATTTACGTGTATCAATTCGCAGTCGCGCCTTCGCCACCGCCGCAGACTCTTCAGCTGCATTATCGGCGATATAGAACATTTCTTCGAAAATGGCGTCGGCTCTGGTCTCAGTTGCTTTCGCGTATTGGTCGCGAAACTCCGCATGCTTAGCCAGCCAACGGAAGACAGTCGACTTATTAGGCATGCCGCGACGCTTACATATCTTGCGCAAGCTTTCACCATCAGCAAGCAGTGAACAGATGTTTGCAGCCACCTCTGGTAGATAAACAGAAGGACGGCCAGTTTTAGTTTTGGTCGTCATAGTCATTTCCAGTGAAGTTAAAATCAACTAACTAACTCAAGTTATAAATTTTTTTGCCGTTAAAGATAAAAAGACTGATTAGAAGGTATGACTATGAACGATAAAATGACCCTTTCTGAACGGGTGTTACATAGCATGGATGATTCAGGTAGGAAGGTATCTGCCTTTGAGTCTCTTGGGAAATTAGTAAAAGATACTGAACTAATTCCCGCCTTGTCGGAAAAAGGCAAAACAACTGTTGTTAAGTCCACTCAAGATTCAATATCCAGCATCCATAAAATCACTATAGAAAATACAGCTGGTATGACGGCTAAAAGCATTGAGGCAATCGCCAATATTGGGATAGCTCATGAATCAAAAGCCTCCGAATCCATTCAAGCCATAGAGAGGATGACTATTGCAGGTCAGCAGTCACTACTTAAGGAATCTAAAAGTTCCAAAAAAGGCGTATTTGGCGCTGCATTTTTGGCTTTAGGGGCTATCGGTGGAGCATTAGGTGTTTACCAAAGAATTAAAAAATAAAGCAATATTTAAGACACTCAATTAGCTTACATGTTTTGACACAACCACTGTGGCTTTTGTGCCTGATGATACCCTTAACCAGATTATCCATGGCGAAAATATACTTAGCACGCGGTCAGCTCTATGCCAGGCAGCTGAGTCTGCGCTGTCGGCATACTCAATAAACCCTTCAGCGACTGTCACGTGGGCGCTGTTATTGCCGTCCGTAATCTGGACGGGCGTTCTCGTTACGGTTAATGGCTCAGACATAGATACATCTCATTTTATTGGCCTAGCTGTTTGACGGCGGTTATCACAAGTGTCGAAACCATGCCACGCAGCGACACCGTTAGCGTGCAGGTTCTCGCTGTCAGTATGCTTACGGCAGCCTGACCACCAGCTGATGTGCTGATATACTGCACCATACCGGGGTTGGATATCGTCCAGACAGCCCCCTCCGCACGCCCGATTTGAGCGCCGGTTTCACCTCTGACGAGGAACGCACCGAGATATTGCCATCCTTTAGGGGCGGTGGCATTCAGCATCGTGTAATTCGTGTTGTCGATCTGAGTGACATACCACGGGGATGTGGGAGTTTTGTTGCTATCGTTCTGGATGAATATGGTGTCGGCTGGTGGTTTTTCCTGACCGCCAATAACGATAGCGCCGGGTATTGATATCCCCGGCATACTGGTGCCACCAATGACAGTGGCTTCGGAGATAAAAATCATTGGTTGCTCCAATAAAAAACCGCCCGTAGGCGGTTAGGATGCTTGTGCTGTATTGAGACTTTCTAATATTTTTTTTGGCAACTTAAAACTTGGAGACTTACCAAAACTTGTTGTTACAACTATTCGCATTCTTTCAGGCTTCCTCCCTGCTTTGGAAATGATTCCAGAAAGATATTTATACCAATCATCTTCTCGTTCATCTAATGGAATCCAAAGATGACATTGCTCCCCTTGCTCAATCTTTTTTGGTATTGAATCCCCATATGGATGTTTATCTATTTTCAAAAACCAATACTTTTTTTCTTGCCATGGATAAGACTTACATCTAAGCCCTAAATGATTGATTTGAAGAGGAAAGTTCGACTTGTTTGTTATCACGAATGATATCCCTCTGGATTCAGCATCACCAAAGGAATGTAAAGGACTTACAATAATTTTCTCGCCTAAAACACAACTCAATCTAACTCTTTTTTGATTAACCGTCACATAAAGGGTGATGATAACAGCAAAAGAAGTAGCGATTCCCGCGACCCAAGTACCAATCATGATCCAAAATGTAAAATCTGCCGTATCCCTCGCCGCCTTCATTGTTTCATATGAAATATAATCAACTGCCATGATGCTTCTCCTTTTTTATACGGGAGAATTTTACTACCTTTTTTAAAGCAAATTAAGCTAAAGGCATTGTTCTTTTATGTAGTGCTGCAAACCGGCTATTTGCTTTCCAGCTACTTCGATTCGCTTTCTGAGGGTGAAATAATCCTGCTGAGCGGAGTCAGTAAGTCGGGCGCTGGCTGCATCATCCATGCTGGTGGTGCGGGAGGCAGATTGCTTCTCACAGGTGGCGTTGAGTTGCAACCGGCGCTTGCCAGTAGCAACATCATCATGCAGCTGATTGATAGTGGCTTTAGCATCAGTCAATTCCTTTGTGTATTTCTCATCAAGTGCGGCCACCTCGCGCTGACGCTTTTGCATGTCGGTGATAATGACTGCCTGCTGTTTGGTAAGCTCCTGCGAACGCTCTGCAACTCTTTTCCAAGATTCAGCTTTATCGTAATAGTGTTTGGCAGTCCAACCGAGCACTAGGACTACAACCGTAAGGACCCCTGCCACATAGAGTCTATTCATCGATTCTGCACCTATTGCGAGCCAGCCAGATCGAGAGCGCTAATGAAAACCTCGAATCCGTAAGGTTGGGAGCCATTTTCGTGTTGAATGATGGCTTGCAGTAGAGAAAACAGTCTACGGCTGTCGGCCAGATCAATCTGCTCATTTACTCCGGTACTGGTAGCCTGCGCAACACTGTTAATGTATGCGTCCGTATTGTTCTCGTTAGGTGGTGCCCAGCGCTTGATCATGCCGGTGATCGTCCGCAGCCCATATTTGCTCTGATAATTGCGCAGGATGACAATCATTGCGCGGATGCCGTATTCAGGTTTGATAAACTGGCAGAATGATTTATCAGTGCGCTGGGATTTTGGCACTAGACCTTGCCACTCATCGCCCCAGCGAATGTTTCCGGGGTTGTTGTTGCGGATGCCGCGTGATTTTTTATTGCCTGTCATTTTTTACTACTTCCCTCCGTTGGATAAGAAACAATGTGCGCAACATTTCCACGTGCCGCATACACCGCGATGCATATCAGTGCGTTCGCCACAACCACCGGCCAGCCGCTGGCGTGGTAATGACAGAATAACCAGAGCAGTCCAAAGTTGCCGTAAAACAGAATCAGGCCAGCAGCTACCCAAGAGATACCCGGTTTATGCGTTCTGCCCGTTTTACTGAACAACATCAGACGCAAAGCAATAGCTGCACAAATGGCGACATCAATTACCGTTAGGAGATCGTGGCTGATCATGATTTTTCCCTCATCCATTTTTTGACGAACGGCAGTTTTGAAATACCGCCATTTTTCAGCCAAAAATAGCCCTGCACCGCAGCAGCGGAAATGATCACCGCAGCCAGTGCGTCCAACGGCTTTTCGCGGTAGTTGAGATAGTCCTCTACTTTGTCCGCCACAAATCCGGCTCCAAATACGCCAGCTGCATAGCCAAATAGGAAATAACCAAATATCTGTCGTCGCGTCAGGTCGCTTACAGTGACGATAAAGCACATCGACCCGGCAAACGCACCGAACGCGATCGAGTAATCCACAGAGGTGATGAATCCCACCAACGCAGACGTGACAATGCCCCAGCCAGCTACTGTTGTCGTAGCGCCGGTGCTTAATGGCTCAGCCATTAGAAGTCCCTCTTGATGATTAATAATTTACATTTCCAAAATAGATTGGTAAGAATCTCTTGGCATCAGTCAGATTTTTTCCATTGCAGTGCTAGATGCTGGAAGTTCAGCATTGAAGGCATGGATATCCGCTGTAGGATGGTGTTGCTAACGTGCCTGATTGATCATGCTTAAAGATGATGTCAGGTGAGGAAAATCAGAAGTCAAAAAACCTCGTGGTTGTTCAAAATCAAGGCGTAATAGCATCAAAGTTTAAGAGATTTCGATGGTAAGGATTACTGTGCAGATGCGACACTTATCACATTACATAACTTTTTGCGGACCGCGATAGTTTTTTTAATTTATCCATAATTTATTTTGAAAGAAACCTGAGGCCATGAACATGGAAAACGAAGAAAAAGTTGATAAGCCAAAAAGTTGTTTTGTTGTCACTCCAATCGGAGCAGGAGATTCAGATACCCGACGTAAAGCCCAAGGTATATTGGACACTGTAATTAAGCCTTCTTTAGAAAAGAAAGGATACTCTGTTCATGTGGCACACGAAATCTCCACTCTTGGCTCAATAACTAAGCAAGTGATCAGGCATTTAATTCAAGATGATCTCGTAATTGCTAATCTAACTGAATTAAACCCAAATGTAATGTATGAATTAGCAGTTAGGCATGCTGTGAGACTCCCAGTTATAACGATTGCTGAAGATGGAACCACGCTACCATTTGATATTTCAGATGAGCGAACAATATTTTATAAAAACGATATGGCTGGTGCTTTTGAACTATTACCGAAGTTAGAGAAAGCTATTGATGAAGCTATAAACGATAAAGAACCAGACAATCCAATATATCGAGTGGCAGAGGCCCTCATAATCAAAGAATCCGCAGAAACCCCCACAGCTGAAAAATACATATTAAACAGGTTGGATGCTATTGAGGAATCAATATCCAAAGTAGCAAGAATTAGCTCAAATAATTTCATTAACTCAAGTCACCGTAGCAACTTTAAACATAAAAGCTCAATTAACAAAGCAGTCTTCTTTACCACAGATCAAAAAGCCGGTTCTTTTGCTGATTTTATGAGTTATTTAGATTTAGAAGATGACATTGAATCCGTGTCAAAAGTTATCGATAAATCTGCCGAACCACTTTCAAGCTACATAGCCTATCCTACCGACGAAAGCAAAATACCACAAGTAATTGAAAACATTAAAAAAATAGCAAAGTTTCACTCTTTACCATTAACGGCAATATCACCTATTGATAGCTATAGCTAAACATGTATGCGGGCTCAAGTTCATGAGCCCGCAAAAAAATCATTCACACTCAAGCTTAATATTCATTGCTGATAGACATCCGTCAATAAAACCTTCTGCCATTTTAATTTTTATTCGCACTAACCTCTCATCACATTTAATTTTTTTTGCTATCTTCCGCTTTGAAATATTATAGCAATAATATTGCAACAAAAGATCATATTCCTCAGGACGCCTTTTTTTAAGCTGTGCAATGCAGGAGTCTATTAATAAACCATCATCATCACAGCAATTTAGACAAAATTTAGATGTTTGTGGCAACAACCCCTTGAAGCCTGCAGCGATTGATGGGTAGTCTATACCATTATTTCCCGAACGAGCCCAACTTGCCCATAATTCTAAAATATTAGAAATATCACGCATTATTTTCTCCAAATATTTAATTTTTTAGGAACCTATAACACCTATAGCTATCGAGTAATCAAGGAACCGGAACAGCAGCGCAATCTGGCTGCCGTATTTCTCCTCAAACGCCCTGACATCCCTGTGCAACTCATCGTGATGCGCTCTGCAAAGCGGTATCACAAATAGGTCGTGGGATTTAGTACCCATTCCTCCCTGCCCATGTCCAATGATGTGATGCGGGTCGTCAGCATGCTGATTGCAACAGGCGCACGGCTGCGACTTAACCCATCGCGTGTATTTGGTGCTCTCCCAACGGCGGCGTTTAGGCCGCAGCATGAATGACTCTGGTGATTCAGGATCGGCCTGCAGGGTAATTACTCTTTTAACCTCCTGCGCGGCTTCCTGAATGATTTCCGTCGCCCGGCGTACCGGTGCAATCAGCGACTCTTTCAGCTCGCCTTGTGGGATGTTGTCTTTAGGCATGCGCAGAACGCGTCGTGCCGATGCCTCTGGAATCAGATCAACAACGTCATTCAGTGACGCCCACCAGCATAGTTCTGGCAGTGTGAGCAGGTGGTCGCCGTGCAGCGCCATCTGGCTGCAGGCGACTCTGATGATCCACAGTGCGGTGTTCCGTTTCGCAATGGCGTCCATGTTGCCCGGCATACCGTTTTTCATGAACTCAGTATCATGACTGCAGCATAATGAGACCGGACCGCTCTCAGTCTCTGCCATCGTGAATTCGTGATAGTACCAGGTGCCCAGCCGTTCCCACTGACAATAACCGAGCGACTGAACATAGGTCGCCAGCGCATTAGGCCCACCAGCAGCCGCAATAACGCGTTCATGACTAAAGAAGGCATTCAGTGAGGGTTCATCCAGCAAAGGCTGCGTGCTGTCGTTCAGCAGACCTGATGGTTTGTCTGACAGGTCCATTGTGGGTGTGCTGATCACAACGCGGCCCTGAAAAAGTTTTTCCAAACCCGGCCCCGGCTTGAGCAGCACTATCCCTGTGCGTGGTGCAACCTCGGGAGTTAGTAACGCTCTCATTCTCTCCCCTACACTGCCAGTTGCAGTTGCATATTGAATCGGTCCCGCTGCTCACAGTAATTCAGTGATCCGGGGCTGTTGTGTGACTCAATGCGCTCAACCATCAACGCGGCGCGCGTCTCTTTGGATGCCGGTGCATAGGCTCCAGACCACGCCTTGTCGATGCCGATGTTTCTGGCAACGTTGGTGCTGTCAGCACTGGCTAGAGGTATGCTGGTGAATATTTGAGGCCTTAGCATTCTCAATCCATGAAGTTTCGTGATTGGCTGCCCCTGGTCATTAACAACATGTCGGATCAAGTCTCTCAACCTCGCAATTGCTTTCTTGGGACTTTTGACGTCATATTCCCCACAACTGCCGATGGCCACCCGAGGCCATTCGTTGCAAAGCCGGATAAACCGGTCGTCGCGTTCGTTCATGTGCCATACCGGTACGCCATAGAAATCACCGTGTGGCCACTCATCAAGCAAGGCTTCGTTCTCTGCTTCTCCGCCATCGATTACGTCCGGGATAATGGCAAAATCAAATCCGGGATGGTTTTTCCAGCGCGCCACGAACTCGTAATAATCCGACCAGTCAATTTTGTTTCGGCCAGCGGCTTTCCAGGCAGTAAACGCGCCGTTATCCAGCGAGAATGATTGGCAGATTTCAGAGGCGAGATTTATCTGGCCCGCATGAGCAAATGAGATGAATGCATGCCTGCCTTTCCATGCCCGGATGGCGCAGGTATCAGGCGTGATTGGTCCGCCGTGGTAGTGGATCATGCCGCCCTCCCAATCAGACGTTTAAGCAGGTGGTGCGTCGCAATTAACGCAGCTGCCAGCGATACCAGAATTGCGCATGCGTATCTGTATGCCGGGCAACTGATTGCCAGCCAACTGAGGCATCCACTCAGTACCCAGGCTAAAGCGCATATTAACAACACAGCTAACAGGTCATTTTTCACTGCGCCACTCCCATATCAGGAATCGCCATCTGACCAGAAATCTCGTGGATGGCCTGACGCAGCATACGGTAATTGGACCAGCAATCACGGTCGGTCTGTTCCACCAGCTCGATGAACTCCTGAACCGTGCATGGCTGGTCCTGCCGCAAACCAATCAGCACACTGGAGAACCGCTGCAACTGCTCTTCCACTACTTCTGGATCATCATGCTGCTCAGATAACCACTGCTTGATCGCCTGGTCATCCTGGTGCTGCTGGATGAATCGCAGGGCTGACTGGATGGTTTCCTCTGGGACAACTACGTGCTCGGGGTGCTCGACAGAATCTGCCGCCCATGTGTGTGCATATTTAGACTGAGCGTAGGTGTATTGGGATTTGATTTTGAACGCCGCCTGAATACAGGCCCAGACCTCTACGCCGCTCTTCTCCAGGATTTCATGTTTCAGCAGCGGCAGGTCATCACCCTCGTCGTTCTCTGGCTCAGCCGGTGCCGGTTGTTCACTGGCGGAAGCTGTCACGCCGTAATGCTCTCTGGCGGCCTGAATAATATCTATCAACTCAGCCACCTGCAGGTCAGTCTCAAGCGTCAAAGTAACGCGTGCGCCCTCCTCATCCTGCTCTGCCTGGCAATGTTTGGCTAACAGCTCCACCAGCTGGCGAGACTGTTTGGCACTGAATTGTGCCAGGGCGGCGTTACGGGTCAGTTTTTTCTTGCCCGCGGCTTTGGCTTTCTCCAGTTGCTCTCCGGCAATGCGGCCAGCCGCAGGTCCGTGTTTTTTGCTCAACTCCACAGCGGTGGTGGCAGAGACCTCACCAGACTCCACCATGTTCAGGAGTGTTTCACCTGATGAGAGCAACTGCAGGTGGTTCTCAACGTCAGTGATCGACCGGTGAAACTCTGTGGCGATTTCAGCAAGAGTGAAGCCTGCGTTTTTGGCCTTGTTATAGTTGATTGCGCGCTGGATAGGCGTGATCTGCAATCCCTCACTACTGCCCGTCTGTAATGCGAGCTTTTGCAATTCAGTGCCGATAAAATCCTTGCACTCGATGCGTGCAACCTGATGCCCTCTATCAGTAGCCAGGCATGCCCCCATGTACCGATGCTGACCGTCAATGATGTGAATGCCGCGCTCTGTTACCTCGACGACTAGCGCAGGAAGGTCAACACCGGACATCCATAGCTCACACATTTTTTCAGCGTGCGCCATGTTCAATGGGCGGCCCTGTTCGCCGTCTACGGTGTACAGCTCCTCAAGCGGCACCATGAATGTTTTTTTGACGGTGGTGCCTGTGCCGTTGCTGTCTTTCTGTTTGTAATGCTGAGATAAAGTTGTCATTTTTTAGTCCCTTAATAACCGCGAAACCCTTCCGGGATGGCGTAATCGACTGGTGAAATGTCTGTGACTGACCGCTGAACCGGACCGAGCCTGACCACCAGCTCATCCCATTTTTCACGGAGTTTTGCTGGGCTGAGGATATTCCGGCACCAGAACGGATCGCCTTGGACGCGTCTGAACATCTGGCAAATCTGGTAGTGGGTGCGTTGGTCCTGTGAGCACATCAGGCGGACGTCGTTAGCCCACGCGGTCCAGTTGGGTTCTCTTGGTCTTGCCAGTTCGCCATCAGTCTCAGCCGCTTTTTCGTAGAGGTGGATGATCTGCTCCCATATCCACTGCGCGCATTTCAAATCCTCCTCACTGCCCCACATGGTTCTTTTGGGGCTATGCACCACCGCGTCTGAATCACCAGACAGGGGTTTATCCACAAGCAGAACGTCCGGGGGCGTAGCTCCAGGACATATAGGGTTTTTATCTGATGGATCATGTTTTGAATTTACTGACGGATCGTCGCCAGATTCTGGCGGGTGAAAACCCGGATTCTTGCCAGATTCCGACGGGTCAAAATTTGAGGGGTCAGATTTTGATGTGTCAGTTTTTGATGCATCAGATTTTGATGTGTCAGATTCTGACGCGTCAAAATCTGGCTGGTGGGCATAGGCAGCGTCACGCAGTTTCCTGACATTTAGCTGATACATGTTCGAGGTGTTACGGTTCCCCTTACGCCGTGTGGTACTGGTCAGCCAGCCATCGGCCTCTAGCTTGCGTATCGAAGTGCGCACAGTGCTGGAGCCTGCGCCTATTTGACGGGCTATGGTCGCGATTGACGGCCAGCAGATACCCTCATCGCTGGAGAAATCAGCCAGGCGCGCCATGATGGCCACAATGGTGATTTTCATACCTGACGCCGCGCAACCGTCCCAGACGTATGCAGACAATTTAACGCTCATCACTAACTCTCCTGAACTTCTGACCCCATAGATTGCGGGGCTGGACGCAGACGTACGGGTAACCTGGACGCCTGAACAGCACCCGGTTATTCGTTACATCGACGCCTATGGTTTCAACAATAACGCCGCGTGGATCGACATAGCGCGCGACCCAGGGCTGAATAACTTCGTCTGATAGCTGGGGCATTTAGCCCCCTGATTGATTTGATTTTCTGAGGTAGTCACCCACAGCCCGCTCTATGTCGTCGCGGGTGACTAAATTGCTCACGCCCTGTAAATTCGACACATAACGGAATGGCTGCCGACTGCGCCCGCCCCTCATGGGCAGGCAGCGGAATTGCGGAAAATCCGGGGATCTGTTTAAATTATTCACGCGATTATTTCTCCACACTAATTGATGTAGTCGCCGAAAGCGCCGGGCTGCAACCTGGCGCTTTCACTTTTCTGGGGCACAAAAAACCCTGTAAACCAGCGTCGTGTGCTCCTGTAATTTGGTAATGGCACGGTGTAGCTCCTCGTCAATCACCTCACGCTCATGCGGTTCAACCACTCCATCCTCAATAGCTGCCCTTACCTGCTGTGAGTACCGGGTGATCTGCTCGATTGCTTCCAGTAGTCGCTGATTGATATCGCCGTAATCCACCAGCTCGACATCCGGTAGTGGCACGAACACGCCGCCAGAGGTTTTCGCTATGGCTGTTGCGATGTGATGACTACCAGCTGCCTGCTGCAACACCATCGACCAGCCAATCGGAAACAACTGATCGCCACCATTGCGCAGCCTGTTATGAACGCCGTCCTCGGTAACATCCAGAATCTCAGCGGCCTCGGAATATCCACCAGCAAGACCGGCGATTGTTTTTCGGATCGCCTTAATCAACCACGCTGGCTGTCGTTCAGCTTTCCATTTCGGTTCATTACCCACGCTGTTCCACCCCCGGCTGTGGTTCAAAAAGCGGCATCAGTTCGGGATAATCACTGGAAACGAACTTGAGCTTGTTGTTTGTAACTTCGGATAACAGCAGCGCAAATTTCCATGGGATTGGGTCTGACCACCCGCTAACGCTGGATTTCGCGATATTTAGATATCGCGCAGTTGCTGTAACTCCACCGTAATAGCTTAAAACCTCTGATTTATTCATAATCCTCTCATCCGTAAAAGCGAACGTATTGAGTTTAAGTCAACGGATGCAGTCTGGTCAATAATTCAAACTTTGATAGTTCAGAAAAGCGGACAGCAATGAAGCAGCCATTTCATCAAACCATAAGCGATCGCATCGTGAGTAGGATGCAGGAACTCAATCTGCGCAGTAGAGATCTTGTAGCTGGAACCGGAGCTTCAAAAAGTACGGTGAGCCAGTGGGTCAATGGCAACAATAACCCTTCTGCAACACATATTCCCAAATTGGCTAGCATTCTAAACGTGACGGAAACTTGGTTAATAAATGGCGGGAACTACTCACAAAGGAGTAACAGGGCTGAGATGGATCAAAGGCCAGTCCAGAGAATCCCTCTAATCTCGCTGTCGCAGGCGGGGGACTGGAGAAATCTAATGATTCAAAATCCCAAATTTTCAAAATGGACTACCGTTACTGATGACGTATCCCCCCATGCGTTCTCTGTAGAAATGGACAATGATTCAATGGCTGGCCTAATACCAGAGGGAGCTATAGTCATTTTCGATCCCGATACAACGCCCAAATCAGGTCAAATTGTTTTGGCAAACGTTGGTAATGCAGCGGTAATTAAACGGTTAGTGATCGATGGCCCGAGCGCATATCTCGCCCCCGTAAATTCTGGTTATAAAACCATTGAGTTAGAATCACTTTCTCAGATCGTTGCAACTGGCGTATCAGTCCAAACAAAACTGCCATAGCCCCCCTTCAAAAGACACCTCATAAATGGCCGTAGAAACGACCCCACCCGCCCACGTCCGTAAAAACGAACTAATTTTATTGACCATTTAGTCCGTAAATGCGAACATCCGTTTTGCCATAGAACTGCGTTGAGGAATGACGATCTCAGCTCCGCTGAATGTGCGCTCCTCTCACAAAATTTTTAGTGTGGAGAAACGGCGGTGGGCTATTGCAGTAGCCCACCAGCCATAATCGAGGAACGGATTATGATCTTGGACATCGACGATCTGATTACTGAAATTTTCGACGAATACCCCCAACCACGCCTCATCTGTAACACCCCTGGCGATTACACATCTCGGCTGGTTTCGCAGCTCAACCTTAAACGCACCGCGCGCACCAGAATGCCATCAACTCACTCACCAGCATGTTCCCGCCCTGCTCAGCAGGAGGCGCAGCTATGAAAAAACTCGCCCAATATCGCTGCAGCAACGGCCCGAACGCCGGTTTCAGCGAAAAGCTCGCATGGCAGCTATCCAAAGGCCCAGCAACGGGTCGTGAGCTGGCGGCGCGCTTTGGTATCACCCTGCGTGAGTTCAACCGTCTGATCAACAGCACGCTTCGACGCGGCGGTGAAACGTTGCAGGTTGAGGCGTCCAAACCGGTCAGCTTGGGTGGCAATGCTATCGACCGCACCTACACGCTGGTCAGGCGTCCACGCCGGGTTGCCCCGCAGGCATTGCCACCAATGGTGATCAACCAGAGCAATGACCGGTCAGAGGAGGCTATCAAGCGCCACCGTGCTGCAGCTAAACGACGTGCCCGAGTGATTGCCAGCGGGATTTACATGGAATGTATGGGTTAAGGAGTCTGGAATGAGTGAAGTTAAACGTTATTCCCATAATGGGCTGAGGGGAATGTTGGAGCACAAGGCGGGTCGTTATGTAAGTTATGAACGCTACGCTGCCCTTAATGCAGAACGTGACGTGTTAGCGGCTGAGAATGCGATTCGTGGAGAAATAATTGTTCGCCTGATTGGTCAATACAGTGCGGCGGGTTATCACGCCGTACAGAATTCACTTAATCCAGCACAGTCATTGCTATACGACGCAATGCAGGTGCTGAAACAGCAAGCCACCGACGCCTACCTCAACTCTGTGCGGGCTGAGGCAATTTCCATCGCTCTCGATTCATGCACGGATCACTGCGATACAGATTACGTGATGGATGCATACGACTTCAGCCATGAGATAGCCGAAATGCGTTCTGCTGGCGCCATTGACTTGCGCGATGAACTGGCCGCCTTCGCTAACCAACTCCGCGCCGGTAAGGATGGTGAGTGATGGACGAAACAGCCAAAAAGAAATACCTCGCCAAAATCCAAAAATTGATGCGTCTGGCTGAGAACACCAGCAGCCCTGCAGAAGCCGCCAGTGCCATGTCAAAAGCGCAGGCATTCATGCGTGAGCATGGCCTGAGTGAATCAGAGGTCGTGTTCTCTGAAATCAGCACCAGTGAAAGCAAAAGCTCTCCAAGTGATGCTGAGAAGCTGCCCCGCTACATGATCTTCCTGACTCAAACCATCGAAAAGGCGTTCGCTGTTAAGTGCCTTGTGGGTTGGAGAGCAACCTCTGGTTACCGCTACAAACGCGTCGTTAGTTTTTACGGGTTGGATAACCGTGATGTTGCAGCTGCGTACATTTTCGACGTTCTGACACGCCAGATTAAGCAGGCTCGAAAAAAATTCATCAACGAGCACTGCGAAAGTTGGCTTGCCCCGAAGCGAAAGACTGCACTGGCTGACCAATTTTGTGAGGGATGGGCCTCTGGTGCCTATCACGCAGTGAAAGAGCTGGTCATCGATGAAGAGCAGGAGGCCAAAATGAGCGCCTACGCGGAGAGGCTAAGAGATGAAGGCATAAGTGAAGCCAGGGCCCGTAACAGCAAAGATGCTGATAAGCCCTCTCATGCTAAATATCTCGGCTACCAGGAAGGTAAGCACGCAAAGGTGTTTCATGGGGTTGATGGAAGCAGTAATGGCCCTGCGCTAATCAGTATGGCGGAATAATAATGTCCGGTAATGAGGTTTGATTATGTCCAGAATGGTTAGCCTTGAGGATTGGGCTAAAGATGAATTTGGAGAAGAGGCTCCAAGTGTGCGCACTTTGAAGGCGTATGCGAAAGGCAAAATGATGGCCCCACCAGCGGTAAAGGTTGGCCGGAAATGGATGATTGATCGTGAGGCGCGGTTTACCGGGATTCTTGCTACACCGAAATTAGCACCGACAGCAAACCCAAAATTGAGAAGGATTATCGAGGATGGCTGCAAGACCGCGCACCCATAATATTACAATCCCCAACCTTTATTCAAAGCTGGATAAACGCACTGGTCGTGTGTATTGGCAATATAAGCACCCTATCACTGGAAAATTTCACAGCCTGGGCACTAATGCTGATGAAGCGAAACAAGTCGCAAATGAAGCCAACGCCATTATTGCAGAACAGCGCACCCGTCAGATCCTCAGTGTTAACGAGAAGATCGCAAAAATGCGGGAATCGCGGGAATTTATTACCGTCACGACCTGGCTTGATCGTTACCTTGAAATACAGCAGGAACGTCTTGAGTCAGGCGAGATAAAACTAAATTCCGTGAAGCAGAAAAAGAAGCCGGTCGAATTACTACGCCAGAATTGCGGGATGATGTATTTAAAGGACGTTGGGGCGTTAGAGGTAGCGGAGATAGTCGATGCTGTTAAAGCCGAAGGCCATAACCGAATGGCGCAGGTAGTGAGGATGTCGCTTATTGATGTGTTCAAAGAGGCCCAGCACGCTGGGCACGTTCCCCCTGGCTACAATCCAGCACAGGCCACTAAACAGCCGCGCAACCGGGTTATACGTCAGCGTTTGTCACTGGATGAGTGGCGGGCCATATTCAGCGCTGCAGAAGATCACCCGCCCTATCTTCAGTGCGCAATGCTATTAGCTCTGGTCACAGGCCAACGGATTGGGGATATCTCTAATATGCAGTTTTCGGACATCTGGGACGACATGCTGCATGTTACTCAGGAGAAAACCGGCTGCCGTGTTGCCATCCCTCTAAGCTTGAGGTGCATGGCCATTGATATCTCACTCAGGGAGGTTGTCGCCAAATGCCGCGATGCGGTTGTGAGTAAATATCTGGTCCATTTCCGTCACTCAACCTCGCAGGCCGTCCGGGGAGATAAGGTTTCTGCCAGTTCAATTACGACGACGTTCAAAAAAGCTCGGAATCACTGTGGACTGACCTGGGCTGAAGGTGCAGCACCCACCTTTCATGAACAGCGTTCGCTATCGGAACGTCTGTATCGTGAACAGGGTTTGAACACTCAAAAGTTACTCGGCCATAAGACTCAGAAAATGACTGATCGCTATAACGATGATCGCGGAAAAGACTGGATTGTGGTTGCTGTGTGAAGGTGATTTTATGAACAGTTTTGGGGAAGAGTTTTGGGGAAGTTTTGGGGAAAGGAGGCGTGAAATAAAAAGCCAACACGATTTTTACATTCGTGTTGGCTATATGTTACGTAAAGCCGATTACATATTTTCGATGATCGCGTCACCAAACTCTGAACATTTCAGCAGTTTAGCGCCATCCATCAGGCGTTCGAAATCGTAAGTCACGGTCTTGTTAGCGATAGCGCCTTCAACACCTTTAACAA
>Ga0308156_1002512_pt1 | contig 16154 bp, 16 predicted proteins | sample PhyAR2_FD_201041 | JGI IMG/M metagenome (GOLD analysis project Ga0308156, IMG submission 201041) | Phyllosphere microbial communities from UC Gill Tract Community Farm, Albany, California, United States - DLSL A.R2 | ecosystem: Host-associated > Plants > Phyllosphere > Unclassified | place: USA... | reverse complement strand
CGCCTTCAGGATTACCATGAGCAGGGTTAATTTCGACGTTATGCTGACCGTCTAAATGTGGCGCTTGCACAGGCACAGTGGCAGCGGCGTACTTGTCAGCGGTTAATTTCTGCTGCGCCAGCATAGGCGCTACGTCAACGCCTTCAGGATTACCATGCACAGGGTTAATCTCGACGTTATGCTGACCGTCTAAATGTGGCGCTTGCACAGGTACAGTGGCAGCGGCGTACTTGTCAGCGGTTAATTTCTGCTGCGCCAGCATAGGTGCTACGTCAACGCCTTCAGGATTACCATGAGCAGGGTTAATTTCGACGTTATGCTGACCGTCTAAATGTGGCGCTTGCACAGGCACAGTGGCAGCGGCGTACTTGTCAGCGGTTAATTTCTGCTGCGCCAGCATAGGTGCTACGTCAACGCCTTCAGGATTACCATGAGCAGGGTTAATCTCGACGTTATGCTGACCGTCTAAATGTGGTGTTTCTGGTTTTGCATTTTCTATTTCTACTGAGGTATTTGGGCGCTGCGTCGGGCCATAATAAACTGGCTTAGGCGTGTTGTCCGGTATGGAATAGGTCGGTGTACCGCCACGATTATAATTGCCACTAGGTGTTGTTGTCGTATTTGTCGGTTTTGGCAATTCTGACCATGCGGACTCAAATTGAGGGATCCAATAGGTCTGCAGATCGTAATTGTGGTTATCAAGCAGGTTATGCGCAGTCTGGTTAGAGTTACCAATATTCGTTGTCGGTGAGTTAACGAAGGTATTTTGGGCATTATTCGAGTAATCAAAAACCGATGAATCAATTTTATGAGTAGCTAACACCCATTTTCTAAAGGCTACAGCTTCATCTGATGAGCCCCCTAATGCATCGGTAAGGTTTAAGTGAGCTTGCGCCATTCCAACGAAAGAACTAGCGATTACAACAGCGATGAAAGTTATTTTGCGCTTCATAAAGAGATAGGCCTAAAGAAAGTTGTTTTGCGATGTTGGTTTTTTGCAGACGTAAAAATGTTCCTGATGGGGTGAAATTTAGGCGCATATAAAATATCTATCAATACTTATTTTTCATTCAACAAAAAGATAACAACGCTTTTTGTTCTTAATGGGATTATTTATTGTTCTTGTTATTAACTGTATATGTTCTGATTTTAGTTAAGTCATTGTATGAAGAGAATTCTTCAACATGAAAAACTTTCAGTATCATCAAGGCTTTGATAAAATAGCAAAACCAGAAAATTAACCTATTAGGAACAAATTAAGTGAACGAATTCACTAGGGTTTTTAACGAATTGGGAATGACGAAGACAGAGCTCACTACGTTATTGAATGCTCCTCGTAATACTATCTTCAATTACCTGAATGGTTCGGTGACGAATATGCCAGCTAGCGCGGTGACACTGATTACGCTATTGGCCTTCATTAAGCAGCACCATCCAAGGGCGTTTGAAGAGTGGGGGGAAATTGCGCGTTACAATAAGAATCAGGAGAAAAGAGATGGTAATACGCTATCGCTATTTGACATCATCAGCGATGAAGTGCTTTTGCAGGGGATTGTTCGACATGGCGAACTGCGTGGTTTCATCAAATAACGAAACCGAGCTGATAAGCATCACAGCATAACGCGGTGTATTGCGATGATTCTTATCATTTTGGTAGGGGATCCCGAGAGGGATCCCCTTTTTTATGGTGTTATTGCGCCGACGGCTTTGGCTGTCGAATACGCAAGCTGCTGACGATGGCGGCGCAAAGTGCAAACAGGGCGCCAAGCAGCAGAGATGAATGCGTACCGTGGTTGCCAAACAGATTAAACATCAGTGCGACTAATGCAGCACCGCTGGTTTGCCCAAGCAGACGAGCGGTGCCGAGCATACCGCTGGCACCTCCGCTGCGGTGGCGTGGTGCGGAAGAGATCATAGTGTGGTTGTTTGGCGACTGGAAAATACCAAACCCTGCGCCACACAACGCCATGCGCCAAATAATATCGAGATCCGAAGGCGATGCGGGCAGCAACGCTAGAGACAGCAGCCCAACGGCAAATAGCGCTAAGCCGATACTACCGAGTAGCCCAGCGTTGAAACGCTCAAGCAGGCGTCCGGCAATCGGAGCCATGATCATGGTTGCAATGGGCCACGGGGTGAGCAGCAGGCCGGTCATGACCTCCGTTTTACCCAGAACGGTTTGTAGGAAGAACGGAAGCGAAACAAAGGCTAGCATTTGGGCACTAAAAGAACAGATTGAGGTTCCCACTGATAAAGAAAAAATGGGAATTCGCAGCAGATCAACGGGAAGTAACGGGAATTCTTGCGTGAGTTGGCGGCGTACAAACAATGTTCCTACTACCAGCATAATCACGACTTCACCCAGCAGTAGCAGGCTGTTTTGGCGCTGGGCAAAGCCACTGATGGCTGAGATTAATAAGCCAAAGGTGAGCGCATTCAGCAGTGCGCTATAGACGTCAAATTTGGGTTTACCGACTTTCGGTGGATTTTGAGGGAGAAACTTCATACCACAAATAAAAGCGGCAATGCCAATAGGGACATTTACTGCAAACAGCCATGGCCAACTACTGACGGATAAGATTGCAGCGGCAACCGAGGGGCCTGCGGCGGCAGAAACGGCAACGATTAACGCATTAATCCCCATGCCGCGCCCAAGGTGACGCTGTGGATAGATGAGTCGCACTAGCGCCACGTTAACACTCATTACGGCAGCGGCACCAAAGCCTTGCAGCACACGAGCAAGCGTCAGTGTCCACAATGAATCAGACATGGCACATCCCAGTGAGGTAACGCTGAATACCAACAGGCCGGTGAGATACACTTTGCGATAGCCGATGATATCGCCCAGTGACGCGAGCGAAAGCAGAGAAATCGTTATCGCAAGCTGATAGGCATTGACGATCCAGACCGACGTTGCGGCTGAGGCATTCAGATCGCGAGCAATGGTCGGTAAGGCAACGTTGGCAATCGCGCCATCGAGTACCGCCACAGTAATGCCGAGTGCAATGGCTAAAATGGCACCGTAGCGTTGTGGTAAAGGAACACCGTCATTTGGGGTTGATTTCATTGAGTAATGATAATTAGAGGATTATTGGTCAAGATCGCAACTATAACGTTAATTATCAAATGAGACCATCGTCACACACGGCTTTGTTTGTAACAAACCTGCGGATGTGCGGAAACGTTTAAACCGTGCTGCAACCTGTTTAACAGGCTGTCTTTCAGAAGCTGTTCCTTTTATAATGAAACATAGGTTCGATTTAATCATCTGATAGGGTAAAGAAATACAATGTCAACAGATATAGATAAACAACCCGATTCGGTCTCTTCTGTACTCAAAGTGTTTGGGATTTTACAGGCGCTCACCGAAGAGCGCGAAATAGGCATCACCGAGCTGTCTCAGCGAGTGATGATGTCTAAAAGTACCGTGTATCGTTTTCTGCAAACCATGAAATCTCTTGGTTATGTATCGCAGGAGAGTGAGTCAGAAAAGTATTCGCTGACGCTGAAGTTATTTGAGTTGGGTGCCCATGCGTTACAAAACGTGGATCTTATTCGCAGTGCGGATATCGAAATGCGCGAGCTTTCACGTTTAACGCGTGAAACGATCCATTTAGGGGCGCTGGATGAAGATGGCATTGTCTACATTCATAAAATCGACTCGATGTACAATCTGCGCATGTATTCGCGCATCGGGCGTCGCAATCCGCTGCACAGCACTGCGATTGGTAAAGTGCTGCTGGCGTGGCGCGATCGTGAAGAAGCAAAAGAAATTATCTCTCAGATTGAATTCAAACGTAGCACGGATAAAACCATTTTGACGCCGGAAGAGTTGCTGGTTGCCTTAGATATGGTGAAACAACAAGGCTTCGGTGAGGATAACGAAGAGCAGGAAGAGGGGTTGCGCTGCATCGCCGTTCCCGTCTTTGATCGCTTTGGTGTTGTGATTGCAGGACTAAGTATTTCATTCCCGACAATTCGTTTCTCCGAAGATGCTAAACATGAATATGTGATGATGCTGCATACTGCCGCGCGTAACATTTCCGAGCAGATGGGGTATCACGACTATCCATTCTGATTATTCGTTCTGATTAATAGTTGAATGCCAAACTAATGAAAAACGCCCGATGAAATAAATCCATCGGGCGTTTTTTTATATCAATATTAGTCACAACGCGCTGTCATCAGATTCGATTAAGCACTTTGTTTCACCAGCATGTACAGGCGAGATAAATAGATAATGAGCAGCGCAGAAATCAGATTGCTCAGCGCGCCTATAATCACCATGCCAATGGTTGGATGGAGGGCAGAAAGCACACCGACCAGCAGTAACAGCGCCAATTTCGCCGCTAGCCACAGCATAATGGCTGGACTAATCAAACGGACGTTGGCAAATGACAGACGGAAACTGCTACGAATCGACGTGAATATACCCGCTTTCTCTCCAGACATAATCATTGGCGCTAACGCTAGCCCAACGGCTAGCACAATACCCGGTACGATAAATGCGGTAATTCCCAGTTGAACCATTAGGGTGCACAGGAACATCAGTATCAGCAGACGCGGTAACATCGGTGCAGAAGCGCCAATGGCGCGCAACGCACTGATACGCTGTCCCTGCGAAACCAATGGGATCAGTGCCAGCATGCCGCCTAGCAGTAACACATTGCCAATGAGGGCGGAAAAACTGGCCGCGGCAGAGACTTTCAATAACACCATCTGTTGCTCAGGCGTCATTTGTTGCACCATCTCTTGCAGCCCCATACCCGAGGACAGAGTACCATCAGCACCAGCCAGAATACTCAGGTCATCGGCACCTGGAGTAAACGCTTGATTTAATATCACCGAAATAAACGCGGTTAACAGCGCTAACAAGCACAGCGTGCTTAGCTGATGGCGGAAAAAGTTGAAGGTGTCACGGTACAGTGTACGGGCCGTGATTGGCATGCAGGCGCTCCTTGGCAGTGGCAACGATCCCCGTTGGCGTGAAGCAGTATCGGACAACGTCACTGCTTCACGGTATTAGGGCATATCAATATAATGAATGTGCGCCGATTGTACCTTGTTAACCGGGTAAGTGGCACCCCGTTGCGATGCTACTGGCGATTTCTTCTACGTTGTTGGGGGCAAGGGGAGGCAACCCATAGGCAGCCCGTGCACGATCGCAGGCTTCATTGCGTTCACCATATTCCCATGACTGCTCAAATTCACGGCAAGGCGACGGCCTGTTTTCATACATGGCACACATGACTTGCTGGCCGATTTCACCGCGCAGGTTCACACAGCGTGGTTTTTTACTGTTGGTTCCCTGCATACAGCGAAGATACGGATTCACCTGCTCAGTGAGTGATGCGGGCACGCAGCCACCGGCATCATCTGCCTCGGCCCAGTAAAATGAAACACGGAAATAGCCGCAGCAAGCGCCGCAGGATATACATGGATTAGGTTGTATCAGCGTTGAAATAGTTGAAGTGTTACTCATCTTGATTTCCCACCACTCCTTATGGCTTCGAACCAAAACAATCGGAATAAAAAAATTACTCTGAGGTTAATCTTAGGTCAACACCCTTCGGTTTGATGCGTGATGAATGTTGATATTTGGTTAAAATTGATCCAAATCAATTTCATTAAAATCATATATTTAATGCATGTTTATTTTATGTCATTTTGTCAAAAACAATGTCATTCATGTGATCTGTGTTAAATCATGAATCATCCTTTTTGGGTATATTCCTGCACGCAGTGATAACCATATAAAGGGAAGGGATGATGAAAAAACTAACACTTGCGCTATGTGTGGCAGCTACGCTGGCACCGTCTTTTGCTATGGCTCATCAGGCTGGTGACTTTATTGTCCGTGCCGGTACCGCAACCGTACGTCCAACGGAAAGCAGTGAAAACGTGATGGGATTGGGTGGGTTCAAGATCGATAACGATACCCAGCTTGGTCTGACTTTCAGCTATTTGATCACCGATAACATTGGGGTTGAACTGTTAGGTGCGACGCCGTTCCAGCATAAAGTGGGCTTGCAGGCAACGGGGGATATTGCTTCCTCTCGTCAGTTGCCACCGACGCTGATGGCTCAGTGGTACTTTGGTAAGGCTGAAGACAAGCTGCGTCCGTATGTGGGGGTGGGTATTAACTACACGAATTTCTATGATGCGAAGTTCAATAACACAGGAAAAAGCTTAGGCTTGCACGATTTGAGCGTAGACAACTCATGGGGTGCAGCGGGTCAGGTTGGTCTGGACTACATGGTTGATAAAGATTGGATGATCAACGCCTCATTGTGGTACATGGATATCGATACCACCATTAAGTTCAGAGATAGCAACAACCAAAAACAAAACATTGATACACACGTAGACCCGTTTGTATTCATGTTTGCCGTGGGTTACCGTTTCTAAATAGAGACGTGTAGCAGGAACAGTAAGAACGGCCAGTGTTACAGACCCTGTAGTTTTAAAGTAACGTTACAGACAAAAGTTACAGACAATAAAAAAGGCGCTTTAGCGCCTTTTTTGATCGTCAGAGCGAATTATTTAATCCGCATATCATTTTCTACCGTACGTACACCTTTCACCGTTTTAGCCACGGCGACGGCACGGTTAGCATCAGCAGAAGACGTCACGAAACCGCTGAGCTGAACGCGGCCTTTAAAGGTTTCAACGCTGATCTCGGTGGATTTGAGAGATTTTTCAGCCAGCAGTGCAGATTTAACTTTGGTTGTTATGACGGTATCGTCGATATAACCGCCGGTTCCTTCCTGTTTCGCTGTTGGTGCGCAACCCGCCAACGCAACAGAAAAAATCGCCGCTGCGCAAAAAGTGGTAATCGCTTTAACCCATTTCATCAATGTCTCTCCTTGCAGTTTATTGTTGGTATGGCAATTCAAAACGTAATCTAATGATTATTCGTTGAACCATCCGTAATCACTATAATCCATTTTTAAAAAATAGGGTTATCAATATGTAAGCTTCACTAATATAAAAAAACCGTGCGGTACGAATACAGCACGGTTGTTGAGCTTACATTTATCTTAGCGGCGCGTAGCCGCTTTCATTCCGCTGACAAAGTCGTGCAGTTTTTTGAGCATAACGTCAGGATGGTGATGGTTTGTCTCAATGATTTTAACAATGGCCGAACCTGAAATTGCACCTGCGGCGCCAGCATCCAGCGCTTCTTTCACCTGCGACGGCTCAGAAATGCCAAAGCCTTGTAACGCAGGAGGAGCGCTCAATTCACCCAAGCGTGCCACCAAATGATGCAATGGCAGCTGTGCGCGGGTTTCAGCACCGGTAACACCTGCGCGTGAGAGCAGGTAGGTATAGCCGCGCCCCTGCTCTGAGATGCCTTGCAGCAGCGCATCGTCGGCGTTAGGCGGGCAGATAAAGATCGGCGCGATACCGTGGCGCAGTGCAGCCTGACGGAACGGCGTTGACTCTTCCAGCGGAACGTCGGCAACCAATACAGAATCGACCCCAACTTCGGCACAGCGCTGATAAAACTCGTCAATGCCATTGTGGAACACCAAGTTGGCATACATCAGCAGACCGATTGGAATATGGGGATGTTTTTTGCGGATCTCTGCCAACATTTCAAAGCATACGGTCGGAGTGACGCCCGCGGCAAAAGCACGCAGCGTAGCGTCTTGAATGGTGGGGCCGTCAGCTAGCGGATCGGAAAAGGGGATCCCCAGCTCTAACGCATCGGCACCCGCGTCAATTAAGGTATTAATAATCTCTAAAGAGAGCGCCGGAGTGGGATCGCCTAAGGTCACAAAAGGCACGAAAGCCCCTTCTTTGCGTTCTTTTAATTCGGCAAACAGTTGTTGATAGCGTTCCATCAGATTTCTCCCCGCGCTTTCAAAATATCGTTAACGGTAAAAATGTCTTTATCGCCGCGGCCTGACAGGTTCACCACCAGCAATTGTTCTTTATCGGGATCTTGCTCAATCATTTTCAGTGCGTGGGCGAGAGCATGTGAAGACTCCAGCGCTGGAATGATCCCTTCCTCACGCGACAGACGTTTGAACGCCTCCAGCGCCTCATCATCGGTGATTGATACGTAATCAGCACGACCGATGCTGTTCAAATAGGCATGTTGTGGACCGACGGAGGGGAAGTCCAGACCCGCAGAGACAGAGTAAGACTCTTCAATTTGGCCTTCCTCAGTCTGCATCATTGGTGATTTCATACCAAAGTAGATGCCCACTTTGCCATGTTTCAACGGTGCGCCGTGCTGTCCCGTCTCGATACCTAAACCGCCAGGTTCGACGCCGATCAGGCGTACCGACTCTTCGACGATAAAGTCAGCAAACATGCCGATGGCGTTAGATCCGCCGCCGACGCAGGCCAAAACGGCATCCGGTAGACGGCCTTCAAAACCAAGGATCTGCTCTTTGGTTTCTTCGCCAATCATGCGTTGGAATTCACGCACAATAGTTGGGTAAGGGTGTGGACCCGCTGCGGTGCCCAGCAAATAGTGCGCTTTGTCGTAACTGCCAGACCAGTCGCGTAGCGCCTCATTACACGCATCTTTTAGCGTGGCTGAGCCACTGTGTACCGGAATAACTTCCGCCCCCATCAGGCGCATACGGAACACGTTAGGCGACTGACGTTCAACGTCTTTCGCACCCATATAGACGCGGCATTTCAGTCCCAGCAACGCACAGGCCAGAGCGGTGGCAACGCCGTGCTGCCCAGCCCCGGTTTCGGCGATAATTTCGGTTTTACCCATTCGCTTGGCCAGCAGCGCCTGCCCTAATACCTGATTGGTTTTATGCGCGCCGCCGTGCAGCAAATCTTCGCGTTTCAGGTATAGCTTGGCTTTAGTGCCTTTGGTTAAGTTACGGCACAGCGTGAGCGCGGTAGGGCGTCCCGCATAGTTTTTTAGCAGATCGATGAACTGAGCTTGGAACTCAGGATCTTTCTGGGCGCTAACAAAAGCTTCTTCCAACTGATTTAATGCGGGCATTAATATTTGGGGAACGTACATTCCACCAAATTCACCGAAATAGGGGTTTAATAAAGTCATTGTTTTTCCCGTCCTGTCCATTCTTCGTATTTGGCAATTTCAGGCTAAAGCAGGCCTGTCGCTTTTCTTTATTGATGAGTTCTTTTGCTAGCGTGAACTAGTAAGCTCGCAGCGTTTGAAATACCGCCTCCAGCTTTTGCCGATCTTTTTGCCCCGGCGCGGATTCCACACCAGAGTTGAAATCCAGCCCAGCGCTACCCAGCTTGGCAGCCATAACGCAGTTACTGGCGTTGAGCCCACCGGCAAGCATGACGTTATCCAGCGTTTTTCCTTGCAGTAGATTCCAATCAAAAGCCTGTCCAGTGCCGCCGTTACCGTTATCGAAAACATAGCGATCGACATGGAGTAAATTGCGTGCCGGAATAGCATCGTTAATGCTCATGGCTTTCCAGATCTGGCAGTTAATTGGCAACAGCTGTCGCAATTCGCGAATATATTCCTGTGATTCATCGCCATGCAGTTGAACCGCATAGAGTCCCAAACGCTCCACGGTCAAACGTACCGTTTCCAGCTTGGCGTTACGGAATACACCGACGTATTTTAGCGGTGCTGCAGCAATCACTTCTCGTGCTTGGGAAATATCCACGTAGCGCGGTGAACTGCCGACGAAAATCAAACCGCCGTAGACGGCACCCGCGCTATAAGCAGAGGCGGCATCTTCTGCACGCGTCAAACCACATACTTTGTTGTCACCCAGCAGCACACGGCGCAGCGCCAGACTTAAATCAGGTTCGGACATCAATGCACTACCGATCAGGAAGCCGTTGGCAAAATGGCTTAACTCACGAATCTGGCTGTAGGTATGAATACCTGATTCGCTGATCACGGTGACACCTTGCGGCAACCGTGGCGCCATCTGACGCGTACGATTGAGGTCAATCGACAGATCGCGTAAGTCTCGGTTATTGATGCCAACAACTTTGGCCTTTAATGCAATGGCGCGCTCGAGTTCTTCTTCGTTACTGGCTTCAGTCAATACGCCCATTTGGAGACTGTGGGCGATGGCGGCTAAATGCAGATACTGCTCGTCATCGAGAACGGAGAGCATCAGCAAAATGGCATCGGCCTGATAGAAGCGGGCCAGATAAATTTGGTACGCAGAAATTACAAAATCTTTGCACAATACCGGTTGATGCACGGTGGCACTGACCTGACGCAAATAATCGAAATCACCCTGAAAATATTTTTCGTCGGTCAATACGGAAATCGCTGAGGCAAAATCGCGATACAGCGTGGCGATTTCTACCGGGTTAAAGTTTTCGCGGATCACTCCTTTAGAGGGTGATGCCTTTTTGCATTCCAGAATAAAGGCGGTTCTGTTGCCAGACAGCGCGTCATAAAACGAACGCGATGAAGGGACAATGCTAGCTTGGAAGCTTTCAAGCGGCTGTTGAGACTGACGGGCTTCAACCCATACGGCTTTGTCGCGAACGATGCGATTTAAGACAGTTTCTTGTTCTTGTGATGAACGTTGTGGTGACAGATTTCCTTGCAACATACTCAGCCTCGTGCTGCCAGTGCGGTGACTCGCTCAAATGCTGTTCCGCTTCTGATGGTTTCCAGTGCCAGTTGCGCGTTATGGCGCAGATTATCCTGACCAAACAATTTCAGCAGCAAAGCAACGTTTGCGGCGACGGCCGCAGCGTGCGCTGCATCACCTTTACCTTGTAATAAGCGCGCCAGAATGTCACGGTTTTCTTCTGGTGTTCCGCCCTGTAACGCATTCAGCGAATAGCTTTCTAAGCCGAAATCCTGCGGTGAAAGCTGGTAGCTTTCGATTTCGCCCTGATGAAGTTCGGCTACCAGCGTAGGGGCATGAATCGCCACTTCGTCCATTCCTCCGCCGTGAACCACGGCGGCGTTTTGATAACCCAATACTTTTAATGCCTGCGCAATCGGCAGAACTAACTCGGGGCTATAAACACCGATCAGGGCTTTGGGTGGACGTGCTGGGTTAATCAATGGGCCCAGTACGTTAAAAATAGTGCGGGTCTTGAGCTGCTGACGCACCGGCATAGCATGGCGAAACCCGGTGTGATACTGCGGTGCAAACAGGAAGCAGACGTTTAAATCGTCTAGCGCCTGACGAGAATCTTCGGCGCTCATATCGAGACGGATACCGAAAGCTTGCAACAGATCCGAAGAGCCAGAGCGGCTAGAGACGCTTCGGTTACCGTGTTTAGCCACTTTGGCTCCGCAACTGGCGGCGACAAAGGCGCTGGCGGTCGAGATATTAATGCTGTTGGTGCCGTCACCGCCGGTACCAACGATATCTGCAAAATCGTAGTCAGGGCGGGGGAATGGCTGTGCGTCGGCCAGTAACGCGCTGGCGGCTCCGGCGATCTCTTCTGGGCGCTCGCCGCGCATTTTCATGCTGATCAGTGCCGCGGCCAGTTGGCTGTCTTGCAGTTCGCCACGCACAATCGCGCCAAACAGCTGATGACTCTCTTCCTGACTCATGGTTTGAGACGTAAACAGTTTGTCCAAAATGGATTGCTGCTCAAAAATGCTCGGTTTGATAAGTGCTGCTTGCATGGTGTTTTTCTCCGCAATTTTTTTCGTTAGTCTTTTGATTTTGTTTGTTTTTAATCGACAACTGATATTCAGAAAATCATTGTTTAGACCAACGCCCACTCAAGCGTCTGTTCAAGAAGACGAGCGCCTTGGGTTGTGAGAATGGACTCAGGGTGAAATTGGAAACCACACACACGTTCATCGTCGTGACGAACGGCCATCACCATCCCATTGAAGGAGGCATTAACGGTTAATCCGGCCGGAATTTGGCTTCCCACCAGTGAGTGGTAGCGCGCGACCGGAAGCGGTGAAGGTAAGCCACTAAACATGCCTTCGCCGTCATGTTCAACCAACGAGGCTTTACCGTGCAGGATTTCTCCGGCTTGCCCAACGCGTCCGCCATAGGCTTCGACGATGGCTTGATGACCGAGGCAAATTCCGATAATAGGCAATTTTCCACGCAGTTTGTTCAACAGCTCAGGCATACAGCCCGCTTCAGACGGTGTTCCTGGCCCCGGCGACAGCATCAGCACAGGATTTTCCATTTCAGTCAGCTTATTGATGATGACTTCCGCAGGAATTTGATTACGGTAAATCACGACGCGATGGCCGCTAGAACGCAGTTGATCGACCAAGTTGTAGGTAAAAGAGTCGATGTTATCGAGCAAAAGAATGTCAGCCATTAGAACACCTCTTTAACGTGATGAGCGGTGGCGATGGCTCGCAGCACGGCACGGGCTTTATTACGGGTTTCATCAGCTTCGGCCTGAGGCACGGAATCCAGTACCACTCCAGCACCGGCTTGTACCGTAGCGATACCGTCTTCCATATAGGCGGAGCGGATCACAATGCAGGTATCCAGATCGCCATGCGCGGTGAAATATCCCACGGCTCCGCCATAGCTCCCGCGACGAGTTTGTTCGAATTCTGCAATCAGCTGCATAGCACGAATTTTCGGCGCTCCGCTTAGCGTGCCCATATTCATACAGGCTTGATAGGCGTGCAGAACGTCTAAATCTTGGCGTAACGTGCCGACCACGCGGGAAACCAAATGCATCACGAAGGAATAACGATCGACCTTAGTCAGGTCTGCGACATAACGAGAACCGGGCTCACAGATACGCGCCAAATCGTTACGCGCCAGATCAACCAGCATTAAATGTTCGGCCAGTTCTTTATGGTCGGTGCGCATTTCCAGTTCGATGCGGCTATCTAAATCCCGATCCAGTTCGCCATTGGCACGACGTCCGCGCGGACGCGTACCTGCAATCGGATAGATTTCTATCTGGCGGTTAGTGGCGTCATATTTCAATGCGCTTTCCGGTGAAGCGCCGAACAGAGAGAAATCGTTGTCCTGCATAAAGAACATGTACGGACTTGGATTGCTGTGCTTCAGCGTGTGGTAGGCCGCCAGCGGTGAAGGACAAGGTAGGCTGAAGCGGCGAGAAGGAACTACCTGAAAGATTTCACCGATGCGAATGGCCTGCTGCATCTGGCTCACCACGGCACCAAAAGCCTCGTCGCTAAGATTGCAGCTCAACTGCATGTCTTCAACGTTAGGGTGTGTGATAGGCGCGGCTTCTTGCGTCATCTGCTGGGTGAGCTGATGTAAACGTGCTTGCAGGCGCTGAGTTTCTGCCGTGTTATGGGTGAAAATAGAGGCCTGAAGACGCGCGCTGTGATGCTGGTGGTCTAACACCAACAGCGTTTCTGCCAGATAAAAGCAAAAATCCGGGCAGCGCTGATCGCTATTTAATGCCGCGAGGTTTTCGAAGCCCGCGACGAGATCGTAGGCAAACAAACCCCCGATAAACATCGCTTCACGCTCCTGTGCAGGAACGGTCACCAGCGTGAGTAATGTACGCAGCGCATCGAACACTGAACGTGATTTTAACCGAGCGTCTTCATCCTGTAGGGTGTCGATGGCGGGGAAGTGCAGCACACGCTGATTAGGATGAATGTCATTTTCAACGTCTGATGGCAACGCTGCATCCAGTAATGGTAGCAAGCTGCGACCGTTTTCGGTCAGTGCCTGAATGGTCACGCTGCGGCCCAGAGCGGTGATACGCAATGCGCTGTCGATAACCAACAGGCTTTTCAAATCTTGTTTGTTATCAATTTCAGCGGACTCTAACAGCAGCGTTGCCGGACGAGCACCGCATAGCTGGTGAAACAGTGCCGTAGGGTCGTTACGATAGGCCGCTGTTTGCGTCACTAAGGTTAAAGCTGGCTTGGTAGAATTCATCGTCATATCCGCTTATTCACTGATGGTCTTTCTTCAAATTTGGCTATAAAAAAGCCCGCAAGGTGCGGGCGGTGGTGATAGGGGATCCTCAAATCCGATATGCAGCTACACCGCCCAACTGAATGAGTCACGCCACCAGCGCGCAGAAAGCATCGGTACCTTATTCATTAATGAGCCGTTCAAAGAATCATTTCGCATTGTGTTCACCTTAATTTATTGTCAGAGCGATATTTTTTATGACCCGCTATTTAAACCGAGAAGGTCTATCGCTCCGAACCTGCGTACTAGTAAACTAGTTTGATGGTTGTGTGTCAATAGCTTTTCAATGAATTAATTTCACATGCTTAATGAACAAAGTGACACCGGAGAGGTTGCGGCAATGAGGTTAAGGGAGATTAGGTTGGCGTAGTGCAAAGCATACTAGGTATGATAGAGCGAGATACCGCAATAGGATGGCTATTTTGCAAGATACACAGATTGAATCGGATGAAGTGACACTGTCACCCACCATGCTATATGACCTGCATAGCCACACGACGGCATCAGATGGCTTATTGTCACCGGCAGAGCTCGTGGCGCGTGCGGTAGAAATGGGCGTGACAACGCTCGCTATCACGGATCATGACACTACGGTGGGGCTTCCTGCCGCGCGCCAAGCCATCATTGATTTAGAGTTAGAACTGGAGCTTATCGCGGGCGTTGAGATTTCGACCCTGTGGGAAAATCACGAGATTCACATCGTTGGGCTAAACGTGGATATCACCGATCCAGCGTTACAAACGTTGCTGGCGGCCCAGGTTGAGCGACGTCAGGCGCGGGCCAAAGAAATAGCACTACGTTTGGAGAAAGCGCGTATTCCTGGGGCTTTAGAAGGAGCCACGCGCATTGCCGGTGGCGCCGAGATCACGCGAGGGCATTTTGCACGCTATCTGGTTGAGCAAGGTTATGCTACCAACATGGGCGGCGTGTTCAAACATTATCTGGCGCGAGGCAAAACGGGTTACGCACCGCCACAGTGGTGTACAATTGAAGAAGCGATTTGCGCCATTCACCATGCGGGTGGTCTGGCCGTGGTTGCACATCCGGGGCGCTACCAGCTCAGTAATAAATGGTTAAAGCGACTGTTAGTGAACTTTAAACAGTGGGGCGGCGATGCGATGGAAGTCGCACAGTGCCAGCAAGCGCCGAACGAACGATCGCAGTTGGCAGCCTATGCGCTGCAGTTTGAACTATTAGCATCGCAGGGTTCTGATTTTCATCAGCCCTGTTCTTGGATTGAGTTGGGCCGCAGATTGTGGCTCCCAACGGGTGTTGCGCCTGTATGGCAAAATTGGTAAGCCGTGCTTTTGCCGGTGAATACGACCAGCAATGCCTTGAATAATGAGGAATTACTATGAGTCAGCTTTTTTATATTCATCCCGATAACCCACAGCCGCGCTTGATTAGCCAATGCGTCGAAGTGCTGCGCAAGGGTGGCGTTATCGTTTATCCAACGGATTCGGGCTATGCATTGGGCTGTATGCTGGGTGAAAAAAACGCTATGGAGCGGATCTGTCGTATTCGTAATCTGGACAGCAATCATAATTTCACGCTGGTGTGCCGCGATCTGTCAGAGATTTCCACCTACGCGTTTGTGGATAACACCGCGTTCCGCCTGATCAAGAATAATACGCCGGGTCACTATACCTTCATTCTTAAGGCCACTAAAGAAGTGCCTCGTCGTTTGATGAGCGAAAAGCGTAAGACGATCGGTTTACGTGTGCCGTCAAATCCCATCGCCTTGGAACTGCTGGCTGCGCTGGGTGAGCCGTTGATGTCGACCACGCTGATGCTGCCAGGCAATGATTTTGCCGAATCGGATCCGGAAGAAATTCAGGACGCTTTGGGTAAAGTTGTCGATTTGGTTATCCACGGTGGTTTCTTGGGACAGCAGCCAACGACGGTTATCGATCTGACCGAGGACTCCCCAGAAGTGGTGCGTGTGGGTGCCGGCGATCCGAAGCCCTTCATGTAATTTTATGGCTGGGGGCAAATCCCCAGCGAATTTATAGACAGAAAAATGAAAAGGAAATGGTATGTCTCAGATGCTGACTGAGAGTGAAGAACTGGCATCCGATCTGGTTGCTTGCCAACTGGTTATCAAGCAGATTCTAGACGTTATTGATGTTATCGCGCCAACCGAAGTGCGTGAAAAAATGGCCAAGCAACTGAAGAGCATAAATTTCGATAAGGCCAGCATCGACCCCGTGACCAAACGCGGTGTGCAAAAAGCCATTGCGCTGATTGAGCTGAAGTTTGCGCAGCAGGAGCAGGCACACTAGGGGGAGTCGCTTTTGTTCTCTGGGGGGTTATGGGGGG
>Ga0308156_1002503_pt1 | contig 16219 bp, 14 predicted proteins | sample PhyAR2_FD_201041 | JGI IMG/M metagenome (GOLD analysis project Ga0308156, IMG submission 201041) | Phyllosphere microbial communities from UC Gill Tract Community Farm, Albany, California, United States - DLSL A.R2 | ecosystem: Host-associated > Plants > Phyllosphere > Unclassified | place: USA... | reverse complement strand
TAAAGGTTGTGCTGTCAGGCAGGATGATGTTACGGTACAGCTGCTGTTCCTCTTTCTCGTACGCGAGTGACAAGACCTCGCCCTCGCTCGTCGAGGCAGGGAGTGTATCCGTTAAGATAGCACGAGCAACCGTTAACGCGTCCGTTTCCTGATGACGTACTTTAACGTTGCGCAAACGCAAGTACCACATGGATTCGTCCATCAGTTCAAAGGTGACAAACGCAATCGCTTTCTCATCGGATTGGCCAGAGAACATGGTTTGGGCTTCCATGTCCGGGTCACGGTTATTCACCACGATACCTCGGTAAGCGTACGTGGCGAGTAAACGGTTAGCACTACGCAGGGTGATTTGTACCTTCAAGTCACCGTCGGCATTCGCTGTTGCGATACGCATCTGGGAGAAGGGCACCACCAAGGTCAGGTGCGTCAGGGTCGTGAGGTCTTCGAAGAAATTCCCGGAGTGTATCAGGGAATGGACACGAATTACCGTCAGGGGAATCCCTTTTACGGTAACCACCGCGTTGTATTCGACGGGAGGCAATCCGGCCGCTTGCGCGATGTGGTAGTTTACAATCTGTTGAAAGCGACCATAGGCCATTACCGTTTACCTCCGCGTTTACGGTACCCGGCTTCGATACGTTTAATCAGCGTATCGTTAAACCGGTGCTGTTGTTGCGTGAGCTTCACTTCCCCGAACAACGATGCAACTGCATCTGCCATCGTGGCTTCCGGTTTTTTAAAGTAGCCATACCGGTTTGCCACGGGGAAGAGTTTGTTGGCCAACACGTTGAATTCACGCAGTCCCACAATTGGGATGGGTTTTGGCAGCAGTTGTGGCGTCTCAATGTGTTTAATCCAGTTCGCCAAATGCTCCATTATCCAGCCGTACACTTTAATCCCGTCTTGTGGATCGTTGATGTCCAACGCACCCCCGGTTGCCAGATACTGGGCAATCTCGAAGGGGCGGTACATCACGAACTTTTTGTTCAACAGGATAGCGCGGGCTTTCTGTTTGTCCTCAGGGAGAAACAGACCATACTCCTGCGTCGCATACGCGGTCAGGGTAGAATACTCCGGTATACGCCACCCGACCCACGAATGGAACAGGTGGAATGCCGCAGTCTTGTTCTGCGTGCTCATGCCTTACCTCGCGTATTTCAGCAGTACGTACACCAGTGGTACGTAATAGAGTTGCGCGTTCTTCGGCAGCTTGTGAACTTGCTTAGCCAAATCCAACGCCAGCTTTGTGGAAAGCGGTTGTTTGTTCAGGTACAACTGTAACGCATACTCCAGCCCAGAGCTGTACCCGCCGTTATAGAACACATCGGTCAGTAAGTACGGGGTGTACGTTAGCGGTAGGAAGCCCGGCACAGATTCATTCGAACCTTCCAGTAATACGTCATCACTGGTAAAGTCATCAAACTTCGGCCACTCCGCAGGCATCTGGCGAAGCGGGGCGTCATCAGAGAAATACCGGGTCACGGCAATCTTCGACCATCCCACATTGTTGTACGTCTGCATGGTACGGAACGACCGGACCGACAGCCCTTTGTTCTTGCGGTTCACATCTTGCAGGAACAGCGGCTGCTGAGCGATAATCACCGTGAACAACGTTTCGATATCGCGAATCGGTTTGGTAGGGTGTGGGTAGATACGAATATCTTTGCCCACCATCCGCAGACCGATATCACGCACGAACTGTGCTAAGAACACGTCATACGCGTAACCGTAACGGTCATCAGGGAAAAGGATGGTTTGTGCATCCTCATTAAAGAAGCGACGCAGGTACGTTTCCTCGATCCCTTTGACGTGTTCACCGAGTGCCAAGTACGCATTGTACTCATTCGGGGTCAGTAGCGTATCGCCGCCTGTGTAGGCGCGCTCTTTAACGTAATAGAACTCATGTGCCGTGCACTTGTCCAGAATCGCTTTATGGGCAGGTGTCATTTCAAAGAGCAGGGTGTACTCGATGGAATACGTGGCAACCTTGTTGTTCGAGTTACGTGTTGTTCCGGTAACGTTAAAGATACCGACACGGTTGTCACCCAGAGACGCGGTGAAAATATCGTTCTCATTCGGGACAACAGTCGTGGCCATGGTGGCACTGCCCGACATCGTGAAGGTTTTGTTACTCCCGTCTTGGTCACGCGTCAGGGGGCTGTTAACCCGCAGTTCCAGATAATGGATACAGTCGTATTGCTGGACTGGCGTGTCCTGTTTCGGGTCGAACAACATCTTCGGGTCGTTCTTACCCATTAACCGGCGATAATACGCCAGCAACGGCCACGAGGAGCCTTCAACGACCGGAAGCAGGTTAACGGCAGGCGTACGCTCTAAATCGACTACCGTGGTTCTGGTGGGCTCTGTGACGATGTTGGTTTTTTCCTTGACACCGTCCTGAGCTTGGTTCAGGTATTCGGGTTCCGTCTTCACCGGCTCGAATGTGGTTTTGCCCTTACCCTTCGCTTGCAGCATTCGATATACCTCGTATTGCAATGATGGTTGTGTTAAAGACAGTCAGCAGCAAATGTTTGCGGTTGGTGCCTTTCCCGGTTTCGTCGTTGGTGGTTTTGTCCTCAATCTCCTCCCACGCGCTCGGCGGGAGAGTTGGTAAGTCCCACCACCAATCTGGGAAGTCCAGATTCGGGAACAACCATTTGATGAGTAACTCAGCTGCTTTCGGGTACTTCTGGAGTGGCCACAAGTCTAATCCCCGCCAATCAAAAAGCACGGACTCGGTCAGGAAGTAGGCTTTATGCACATCCATTTCACGGGTTAACGAGAACTCATCATCCTGCCAGTGATACAGCCGCGGTTCTACCCGCAAACCATCCTCAAACAGTTCGGTGCGAAAGACCCCGGTCATACCCGTTGGGTCGATTGTCCGACAATGTTCGATGTAAGGCAGCAGTACCGGGTTCCACTCGTACGGCAAGTCAGTGGTAGACATCACCACTGGGTTTGACATGTTCTCTTCGCCGAAGCACACATCCGTACCAAACATCCGCAGGAGTTTTGCTTCAAGCGGAGAATGGATGCGGTGCAGTTGTTCCGGTGGGCAAAGCAAGTATGGCAGACGAATCAACTGACGGCGTTCGTTCTGCCACCACGTACCATCAAACGACGTTTGTACTTCACTGCGCTCTACCCCGTCTTCGTTCTCCATCCATGGGGGATCGATTTGTGGGAAGTACACATCCGGCAGTGGTGTTTGGTTGATGATGTACGGGTAGACACACCCGACCTCTTCAGGACGGTCATATTCGAAACTCGCGGTCATCGTGGCTTCGTAATGGTTGTCTTCCTTGCTCCATGCTGGAGGATTCACATCGTAAACCATCTCCACACGGGTTGGGGAGTAACGCACCATCAAGGTTTGCTGACCCCCACTGTCATTAGCTACCACACCAACCGCATCCTCGAAGTTTGCGGCCAGATACTCCTTGAAGGTTGGGTAAACAGGCACGCGCGTTTCAGAGGCCACCCAACAGGCATTCAGGAGATTGAACAAGGGTTTTGGAATCACGAAGTACGCTTCCGATTCAGTCACTAAAGAATAGCGACCCATGTCCAACAGGCTGTTCAGGCGATTTGTCCAGCGTAACAATTCGTCCTCAGACTTGGCATTACGTCGGAAGGTGATGGTGACTTTGTATTTGGTACGAATCGGCCATGCTTTGATGTTGTTGGTTTCATCGTGGAAAAACGGCAGTTCGATCCCTAATCCCACTCCACGGTTAATACGCGCCATTTCGTCACGTTCTTCATCAACCTCAACGTAAACACGGTCAGTAGACGCGTACTCCACTTCGGTTGCATCACCGAGTGTTGAACCGGGTTGGTGGGCAGTGTTAAACGAGTCTAGGAAGACTGCGTCGGATTTGTCCATCCCCGATTCGTTTAATAATCGATAGACGATGCCGTCAATAACCGCCTTGCGGATGGTCACATCAAGTGACGGCACTTCGAAATACTGTTGCATTTCATCCCCTCAGGCCGTCCACATGGTGGCCATTGCTTGTGCTTATACATATCACTGAACGCAAATGCAAAAAAAAACAGGGAGCCGAAGCTCCCCACTTTTAGAACGGTTCGTAAACCACGCCAGCAATTAATGTCTTGCTGCGTACAACAGTCATGTTGTACGACTCACGAATCACCGCCGTGTTTCTGCACAGGTCAGACTTTACCATCACTTTAGCCGCCTGTTGTGGCGTCAGGCGAAGGAAGTTGTACGCCATTCCTTCGTAGAGCGCGATGCCACGCAACTGCGTATCATGCGGGTCGCTGTTTAAGCGCGTCAAAAGTACCTTAACGGGCACTTCCTCTTTCCCCGTAATCTCACGAAAGAACCGCTCCAGCGATTCGTTCATTTCATACTCGTTCATTTCTGTCAGAGCATATCCACCCATCTTAAACCCCTTCTTTATCCCAGATTTGGTAATACCAATCGTGTGTGTGTTTGTCACCGTCTTTCAGGTAACGCATCGACATCGTCTGTTGGAACAGGTTACGGTCGATTTCCGGGAAGAACGCATCTGCGCCTTCGACCGCAATATCTACCCGACTCAGGTAGATACGGTCAACATCCTTGATAGTCTGGTGATAAATTTCTGCCCCGCCGATGATGAAGACTTCTTCAACACCTTCTTCGCGGCAGCACAGCAACGCCTCTTTAATGCTGCTCATACCCACGACCTGTTTCGGGTCACCACCTTCCACAGTCAGGTCATCCACACGGCGGGTAATCACATAGTGGTCACGACCCGGTAGCGGTTTACGGCCTAAGCTGTCCCACGTCTTACGACCGAGGATAAGTGACTTGCCCATGGTCAAGGCTTTAAAGTTGGCGAGGTCAGCAGGTAAGCGCCATGGCAGCTCGTTGTTTTTACCGATGGCGTTATTACGATCAGCCGCAACAATAATGCTCAACTTCATGATTGTTTATCCTTGTTGATTTCTTTAATAAGTTCGCGCAAGTACGTGGTGAATGTCCTGCGGGAGAATGTAAACAGCTCGACACTGTCGGTAATGACGGCGGTAGATACGGTGCGACATTCCACATCGAACACAATGCCATCCATTCGACTATTAGCGTACTTCTCCTTTCCGTAGAACGGAGTAGCCAGCCGAATGGTAATCGGGCCGCGGTAATCACGGACACCCAGTTCGATGAGTGCCGCTTCTAAATCTTCCATTACAACGAACAGCTTAATCTGCGGGCGGGTAGGCGATTTGAATACCATCACCGGATGGAGAATGGTTTCCATCTTAAAAGCAAAGCTGGTTGTTTCCAACATACGTGTTCCTCGATAAACGATAAAGGTCAAAGGCAATAAGGCAGCTTGTCTGAACGACAAGCGCCGATCGATCGGCCAAAGACATAAAAGGGCCTACCCCCTCGCATAACCAAAAGGGGATTTGTAAAAAATAAAGAGTGCCCCACCCGAAGGTGGGGACGCCTTTTTAGACCGGGGCATTCGGAACAGGAACACCCGAATACTCTTCAAAGATTTTCCGGTTGTTGATACCGCGGTAGGTCGGTGAGTCAGCTTCGTCTTTCGGGTAGATGATGCTGATGTCTTCCGTACCGGTCGGTAGTGTACGGCCTTCGTTGATGGTTTCTTTCGCTTGATGGTACAGGGCTAAACCGTCATCACGTTTAATCGACGCAGGCAGCGTCACACGCAGCGCAAATACCGGACGCCATGAATCGACTGACTCACGCAGGTAGATGTGCTCTAAGTCGCTCCCGTAAATGATTTCGTCATCCCACGTATATGTTGATGGGGTGTCGGTTGGCATCGGCAGGAAACCTTTGGCTGCGTTCAACAGGTCACGGATACGCTCACGTACCGTCACCCCATTCGGCGGCTCAATCTCATAGCGGGTCTCGCGAGTAACGAAGGCCATCTGTTCCTCAGCATGATAGCTGACGCGTGCCCACAGCAGGAGTGCGTAGAACTCCAGATAGCTACAGGTGAATTCTGCTTTACCGGACGTGACCGACACTTTGTCTTCACGGCGGTTATAACGGACTTTCGGATTCTGGTATGCGCCAACATTGACGACAGTTTTCGGTGCAGTTAACATTTGATACTCCTTAAAGGTGAATAGGATGAATACTCACTAGGATAATATCTATCTGAAAACTTTTTAAAATAAAAAAAGAAAAACCCTACTCCCGAAGGAGTAGGGCATTCCGCGTCAGCACACTAACTTACTTTTTCTCGTAAGCAGCGATACCGGCGACCAGCAGGCCGTTCAGACCAGATACCAGGTTCTTGGTGTTAGAAGCGTCTGCACGCTCAGCAGCACCCAGGAACTGGTTAGTTGCACCGATCATTTTACGGACCAGACGGATAGACTTGGAGAACTCGCCACCCTGCTCATCGATTTTCACGCCGTCAACTTTCTTCAGCAGTTTCTCGATGGCCGCTTCGTAGCGATCGCGTTTCTGGTTAGTTGCGTGATACGCTTTAACCTTCTTCTCGATCTCCACACCGACTTTGTTGAAGAAGGTGTTAACCGTGCTCAGCTGTGCGATAGACGGAGTAGAGATATCGCTCTCTACGCTGTGTTCCGCTTCAACAACGGTAGTGCTCACTTCGAAGCTGTCGCCGTCTTCAGTGGCTTCAGTTTCAACTTTGAACACCTGGTTGCCCAGCATCGGATGTTCGCCTTTCAGATCGCTGGAGATAACGTCAGCCAGTTCTTTCGCCTTCTTACCAGTTTTGGTGAAGTCAGCTTCAGAAGCATTGGCCAGCTCATCAACAGCATTGGTCATTTCGGCCAGCACTTCGTCCTGAACTTTGGCGAAGTCACCTTTTTTGGTGAACACCTGATCCAGAGAAGCGGGGTTGGTACCTTCGAACTTACCAGCGATGGTCAGATCTTTGATGAAGCCACCAGACAGTTTGTCTTTACCAGACTTCTGCTTGCCGAGGTTTTTGATCTGCTCGCCGAACTTCTTAGAACGACCCTGAACAGATTTACCCTGGTTGCTGAATTTCAGCCAGCGGTCTTTGATCTTACGACCCTGCTCTTTCAGCCATTCCCACGCACGCTTCAGGAAGGCTTTGATGTCTTCCCACAGGCTTTCACGCGCCACGTTGCGGCGGTTACGGCTACCGTAGCTTTCGCGAGCTACGCTGGTGCGATGGTCGAAGCCCCAACGACGACGGATAGATTCCTGCGCAACGTCCAGCGCTTCCGCTGCTTCGTCAGGCATGTCTTCTTCCGCTTCCATTTTGTCGTCGGCCGGATCAGCTGCTGCGTCGTCAGCCGCGTCAACCGCGTCCAGCTGCGCATCAGTTTCGTTACCATCTTCAATCAGCACATCGTGCTCAGAGTCGGTGGTATCGATATCACGTTCTTTCTCAGCCAGCTCGGCCAGAATACCTTCAACCGATTCTGCTGGCAGCTCCAGGCCATCCGGGACAACAGTACCGGTGCCTTCAATGGATTCGCGAGCAGCGCGTTTTTGTGCAAAGTTTGCCATTTTCACTTTTCCTCTAGGTGGGGCACGCTGCCCCACCTCAATGATTAACGTCGGGTCGTTTACGGGTTAAGAAGGATTACTTCTTACCGTACGCACCGATACCAGCACCGATGTAGCCGTTCAGGCCAGCGATAACGGTGTTAGCAACGTAAGCCACAGCGCGGTTCAGAACCTGATAGTTCTTCACAGACTGGTCAGCAGCAGTACGTGCAGATTGCAGCGCTTCGCGGTTCGCGTCGTCAGCTTTATCTACAGCACCAGATGCTTTTTCAGCAGCGCGTTGCAGTTTCTCAACTTCGCTATCGAAGGTACGGAAGTCTTGCAGGACTTTCTCGAAGCCTTTACCGATTGCATCCAGACCCTGCGCAGCCGCAGACAGTTTGCCCACTTCTGGAGTGGCGATCTGTTTGTCTTCAGTTGCATCACCAGTGGTCATGAAACCGATAGCTGCGAAATCAACGCCGCCAGCCAGTTTCTTATTACCCACCTGAATGTAGGCGTTGCCCGGCAGCGCTTGCAGTTTCTGGTATTCGCCATCAGCGAACTCTTCCAGATTCTGAAGTTTGGTTGCCGCGGTACCGAACAGCTCGATTTTGTCGTAGCTCGGTGCATCAGACGCCAGCATTACACCCGGACCAGAGGCAGAAGAACCGCCAGAGGCTTTAGATGCAGACACTTCACCGTCAGCCGCTTTAACGACGTAGGTTGCAGCTGCATCGGCCTGTTTGGTCATTGCAGCGATAGCGCCTTTGGCTTTGCCCTGAGTTACTTCTTTCGCAATGCCGATAGAACCGTCAACATTGAAAGAACCTTCGATGGACAGTTTGCTGATCCAGCTACCGCCGATTTCATCTTTGGTCTTTTTGCTGCCCAGGTTTTTGATCGCAGCCTGATACTTCTTAGCACGGCTCTGCGCGGTTTTACCCACGTTGATGTACTTGAGTTTCAGCTCTTTGATCTTGTTAACGATTGACTTGATCAGCTCAAGGAAACGTTTCCACAGATCTTTCAGGGTTTCTTTCCAGCCTTCCTGCGCAGCGGCAGTCATGCCACGGCCACGACGGAAGCTTTCGCGCGCCAGTTTGGTGCGGTCGATACCCCAACGACGACGGATAGACTCTTGCGCCACTTCGGTGTGGGCAATAGATTCTTCCGACGCTTCTTCACCGTTATCGATTGCGTCTTGCGCATCGTCGATAGCGTCTTCAGTACGTGCGGTGTCCGAGCCCAGGGTATCCTGATCGCCAGCCAGACCTTCCAGCTGTGCATCTTCCGATGCCATTTCAGCCAGTTGGGTATCCAGGTTTTCTACACCCGGTTCTACGTTAGACAGGCCGTCGATTTCACCCGGTTCGGTGTTTTCGATGCTTTCACGAGCAGCTCTGCGTTGTGCAAAATTTGCCATTTGTTCTAGTTCCTGTTTGGTTATAACCGAATTACACGCCCCTAGAAAGGGGCCCCCTTAGGGACGTGCGATTTTCAAGAATACTGCCAGCGACATAATCATATCGGACAATCCGTTAGTACGTGTCATCCACCGCGCAAGCAGTTCGTGGTCTGCATAAGATAAGAGGCGAGTATCCGGTTGCATGGTTTGGTGTTGCGTGCCCATGTTACGAACTTTACCAGCCTGACCGAAAGCGGCAGACATCATACGCGAGCCCAAGCTGCCTTTCTCCTGAACGTATTTGGTGCCGTGTACATCATTCATGTACGTCGACATCAGCACAGACCAGGTACCGACATTGGTTGGACGCTTTTTCCCGTCTACAACGAACGCAACTGTTTCATTGTAAAACGTATTAAACGTAAAACCAATTTGTGGAAATTCGTCATATAATACCTGTTGCACCGACTCCGCGCCTAAGAGGCGGAAGTAAGGCAGGATAACGGCTGCCGCGGTCAGCGTCTCATGAATGAGGTCATCATCATGGACTTCTGTCGGGTTCTCGGTCAGTTTGGCCATGTAACGTTTAACGAGACGCTCAGCCACGTTAAAGTCGGGGTTGTTAATCTGGTTCATCAGTCTCTCCTGTTGTTATTCGAGACCGTTCTTTTTCGCCAGACGTTCGCGTTTGCGTTTCAGGGAATCCAGACGCTTCTCGTGTTTCTCGATAAGGATTTCCAACGCTGCGTCGCCTTTACCTTCCGCTTGCTGTTTCTTGAACAGTAAGATACGGTACTCGGCTGCTTTCGCCGCTTCACACACTTCATCGTAGTTGTCCATCTGCCATTCGTTCCACGACAGATTAATCCGATAAATGATAGTGAGCGGGAATGGTACTGCGGAGAGACCCAGCGGATCGGTAGCTTTCGAACCGAAAGACTTGACCAGATCATTGTAGGTGTCTTCATCAAATACCGCTTCCGGGATTTCCGCATAGTCTGCTTTGAGCTTCGACTGAGGCGTAGCCAGAACACGACAAGCGATGCCGTACGTCACCATGCGAACATGGAGGTACTGCAAATCGTTTGGACCGATACCTTTAACTGCAATGTTCGAATTCTCCACCGCACCGAGTTCTTCGGCTGTGATGTAGTTTACGAGCGTACCGCTGTAAAGAACAAAGAAGTTAATGAGGTCCAGCAATTGAAGGAGCGTGGATTTGTTGAACGTCAGTGAAGCAGTCACAACCTGCTTACCGATGTCGCGGCTGATGCACTGTTCAATAAACGGACGCAGTTCCAGCGTGTTACGCATGGCTGCGATGATGTATTCCAGTGCGGACGGATCGCGCAGACCTTTGACCTCAAGGCCAGAGCTGCGCAACATTTTCACCAACTCTTCGCTCAGGGTTTGCACCGGCTTAGAGAGGAACGGTTTCCCCTGTTCGCTACCGACCAGGTCACGCAGGTTTTCAAACTGTGGCAACAGTGATTCACTGATGGCATCGCAGTTCGCGTTCAGCGTGTTTTTCAGATTCGTTGCTTCGAAGCTCGGTAAGAGCACCGATAGCATGTTTGGAATAGGCATTGCTAAACCCCTTAAAGAACCGGCTGTGCGCCAGAGCGGTAGGCTTCGATGATTTTGTTCACATCAGCCGCACCAGATTTCGATTTGGAGAAGTCAGACTTATCCAGTTCCTGAGAGCCGTTCAGGCCACGAGTATAAATGGTCACACGGTTCCAGGTGGTGTCCACTACAACGTAATAGACAGTCAGGGTATCTTGGAACACACGCTGACGCACGTTGAAGTCTTCGAAGCTACCACCGAGCTGCGCTTCCAGACCATCGATGGTTTCCTGAGAGATCACCATCACGCCGGAGGCGTTGTTGATGGACGGCGACAGGGTCAACAGACCAGACAGCCAGTTACCGTTGCGCTTCTCCATCATCTTGGTGTAGTAGCCCGTCTTATCGCGGTAGCGGTTCTTACGGTACTCTTCCATCAAGTCGTTAGAGAAGGCGAGGTCTTTCGCCGCTGCCAGTTTATCCAGCCAGCCCCCGTTACGATCACCTTTATGTTGCAGGCGGATGTAACGCTCCCAGAAGTCTTTCTGTTCGGAAGCAAACGCAATCAGGGTTTCCATACCGTCAGTCGGTACAGATTTCACATCGAGGCGCAGACGCATCGGCACTTCGGTTTTGTTCCCGTTACGTTCAAAGGTCGCACTGAAGACTTTACCACCCGCCAGACCTTCCTGCTCCATCATCTGCTTCATGAAGTTGGTTGGCAGCGTAGAGGCCACTTTACCCGCTTTGCTGTCGTAGTTGTTGGTAGTCGAGTTGAAGTTCTCAGTACGGCTGTTGTCGTTATTGTTAGTGACCTCAGTGTTACCGTTGAACTGGTTGTTCTGATTCACTGGACGGCTACCACGACGGCTCGATTCGCCTACAGCAATGGCGAGGCTATCGTATGACGGTAAACCAAAGCGACCCCGGCGTTCGCCGATAGCCATTGTGGCCAGACGGGAACCGCTGCGGGCGGCGGCATCGAGGGAGTTACGGCGCGTGGAGATTTTGTCCAGCGTTCCAATAACATCCACCTCAGGCACGCCAATCAGCAGGGAGATGGCAGTTAATTGGTTAGCGGCCAGCAGTATCTGCAATTTATCCAGAATGCCTGGCAGGTAATCAACGCCTAACAGCGACTGTTCAACAAGCGTAGTGTATTCGTTATACAGAATCTGGTTGAACTCTTCCAGCGAGTCGGCACGCTGCCGAAACAGGTCTGGGAATTTAGAGAGAAACGAGATGACACTCGTCTCAACAGTTTTTTCTGCCATTTTATACTTTACTCCGGAGTAAAAATTTCATGAGTGACGAGACTGAAAAGAAGAATACAGATCCCGGTTACGACCCTAATACGGATATCGACTATACCGTCCCAAACCCGAATAATTCCGATGCCGTTCCCTCGTTAGCGGGTTACATAGACGGTCGTTCTTCATCGACAGCTCCCACTCAAAAGAAGAGTTTCGATGACGAGTTATCCGTGTGGGCAGACCGCATCCGCTTGTCAGTCGGTCTAGGTATCGCTGCGCAGCGTATGACCAACCCCTTGATGGGGTTCAACCATATGATGGCCAACAACCCCATACCGGTAAACCGGGAATATGGGGGGATGACCTTCTTTACCAGACCGGATTTCAACCTTAGCTACGACAACATTTCGAATTCACGCCGCATGTCAAACATGGCAATGCAGCCGAAGTCGTCTCTCGACTATTCGATTCTGGCAGCCCTCGACCCTGATTTCGAATTGGGGTTTTCCGACTCACCGTTTACCTCAAGGGGTTTAAGAAAGAACCGGTTGGGAACCCCGTTCCTGCCCGATATCCCCTTCGATAATTTACAGGCTTTCATACCATTGCTTTCCACGCAGCTGATTAGCCTGTCGGGAATGCCGGATGAGTCTGTGGACAACTGGATGTCGGATGAAGGGTTGTTACGCGAACAATGGGGAATGGTTGATTCCACGAACCTTGTGAACTATGGTTACACCATGTCATCGACATTAACCAACCCGTACGGTAATGCGATTATGCGCATGGCCAGTGTGTGGCTGGAATACATGTCAGGGGTGCGTCGTGGTCAGTTCATGCCAAAGATTCGTAATTCAATACAGCGCCGTATTGACTATCAGTCGCGTATCTACGGGATGAAGTATGACCCGATGGGGAACATCACCCGCTTCTGGACAGCGTGTGTAGCTTGGCCAATGAACAACAACGCAGGGCAGCAAGCGCAGGTTGATAACTCCAAGCCGATGAGTAACGATGACACCAACATCACGTTACAGTGGCAGTGTATCGGTGCCCGTTACGACGACCCGCTCTACATGGAGATGTTCAACGCGACCGTGTCCTATTTTAACCCGGATATGTCACCGACACCGGAGAGCCTGCAAACCGGGAACTTCGTGCCGAACGCGCGTGACCAGTTGGTGCAGGTAATTCCACAGTTCCTCCCACTGTTCAACTATTACGGGTATCCCCACATCGATCCGGTTCGCCGGAAACTGACGTGGTGGGTATACCAATCTGATTACCAACGCATTCTGAAAAGGGCAGGTCTCATCTGATGGACACTTATGATAAGCTGGCATCGAATATGTTGCTGTTGGCGCATAACCCCGCCGCGATGCAGACGCTGTTATTAAAGCAGCTCCAAAACGTCAGCGACAACGCCGCAGCGATTACCCTTCGCAGTCCAACTGACCCCGTGGTCTTCTTAGCCGAGGCCAGCGTCATGTTGGCCCACTCGGCAATTGAAGGATGTCGGGCAACCGTACCAAAAACTTACCCGTCACAAGCCCAGACCATGGACGACCTCTTCCGCCATATGTCGGATGTGGATTACGTCGATGTGTTCTCCCAACCGTCGGGTACCGAACTCCAGCTGATTATCGACGTGGACTCGCTCTTGAGCAAAGCCATGCCGTTGGTCTATGCTGGCGTGCGCAAACTGGTTATCCCTCGCGATACCGTCTTTAAGGTGTCGGGTTATACCTTCTCAATTCAGTACCCGATTGAGATTCGTGTGCTGCCCTACGGGACGCCGGACAACCCAGCCTTTGAGGTGTTGTGGATTACCGAGACACAATCACCGATTGCGCCGGTATCAACCAACGCACTGGATTGGGACTTGGGTTCTTCGCCCACTACCAACTCCGTGCTACTGCGTATCAAGATTCCGGTGAAGCAGTACGATGTTAAGAGTCACACTGACACCACCGTGGGGACGAACGAACTGCAAATCACACGCAGCTTCACGAACAGTTTCTTCTACGCCCGCGTTTGGCAACGTGATGCCGCCGGTACCGGCTGGGTAGAGATTCCCCACACACACAGTCGTGATGTCTACGACCCGAACGTGGCAACGGCCGTGATACAGGTCGTGGGTCAAAACATTCGCTGCACCATTCCCTCTATTTACCTGACCACCGGTTTGGTAGCGGGTGAGGTGCGTATGGATGTCTACACCACCATGGGTGTGTTGAATGTTGACTTGTCAAGCTATGCTACCGATCAGTTCTCATGGGACTTCCGTGACCTGAACGGGGAATACGATGCGTCCTACATCAACCCACTCCGTAACTTCTCCATCTTCCAGGTTGTGGCCGAGAGTGGCGTGGGCGTTACCTCTGGTGGCCGCGCGGAGTTACCGTTCACTGAACTGCGTGACCGTGTAGTGAACAACGCCGTCGGCTTACGCCAAGCACCGATTACGGAGAAGCAGTTAACGGCTGTAGCAGCAGACTTTAACCTGACGCTCCAGAATGCCATCGACTATGTGACCAGCCGTACGTATCTGATGTCAGCCCCGTTGCCTGTGTCCACGCTGAAGAACGTCAGCTCACCGATTGGTTCGGTCACGTCTGCCCTGTACTTTAGCTGGGATGAATTGTCTAGCCTGTCGACTGTTCGAATTAACGACAACCGCATGACGGTGTTACCGAACACGTTGTACAAGTTTGACGGCAGTTCGTTGTCCGTGGAAACCACGATGACGGAGTTGATGAAGACCATGCGTAAAGAGGATCTGGTGAATGTGGGGAACAGCGGTTCGTACCTCTTCACACCGTTCCATTACGTGCTGGATATCAACAACAACTCTATTGATGTGCGTATCTACCAACTCGACCGTCCGAGTTTGGTGTCGAAGCGTTTTATCAGCACCAACATCACGACAGAACTGAGCGTGGTCACTGACGACTATCAGATTCTGATGACCGACCAAGGTTACGTGCTACGGACTGTCACTAAATCAGAATCGCCGTACCAAGCCTTGGACGACAGTCAGGTGTTTGCGCAAATCTCCTTCCAACCGCGTAACTCTGAAAGCCTCGCTTGGGTGCAAGGTACGCTTGTCGGTAAACAGGGCAGTGAGCGCGTGTGGGAGTTCTTGTTGGAGACCAACCTCGACGTTGACCGTAACGATGAGATGATTGTTACCAACACCCGCACTACCTCGTCATCTACGGTGAATATCCCGGTCAGCCTGACGGAAGACTTTAACATCTTCTACGGCTGCACGGGCTACTATCCGAAGAACTACGAGCGGGCGAACATGGACACCCTGATTGTGGCTCCGTCCCGTGACGCGATTGGTATCACCCATGAGATTTTCAAAATCGAACTGGGCAAAGCCTTGACCGCCTACTGGCGTAAAGCCCGCCCTATCACCGACAGCATCAACTACAAGTATTACGAAGCCGATGTGCTGAAGTTCTACGACGCGGATGTGGTGAAGACGAATGAACGGGGTGTGCCTGAATACACGTACGATGAATCCAAAACACCGCCATTGCAGTTGACATACCTGCACCGTAAAGGTGACCCGGTACTCGACGACGACGGTGTGCAGGAGGTATTGCACGAGAAGGGAACGTTGGTGAAGGATGCTGACGGGAACTCTGTGATTGACCGACCGCGCAGTATCCGGTTCCGTAATGAGATGGCGGTCTTTGATGCCCGTTATCTGTTTGCGGACAGTGACGAGGTGGTGGCGTACCGTGAGTCAGTGATTGATTACATGATCAATCAAATCACGGTGAACATGCCGCAACTGACCCCACTGCTGTTGGAACGTACCGATGCGTACTTCGTCCCAATTACTACCATGGGTTACATCGATGCCCGTACGGAGAATGGTGCTATCACGCCAATCCCGGCCGAGCAACAGTTCACAGTAAGTTATTACCTGACTGCGGTGAACCGTCAGAACGCTGACCTGATTAAAGCCATCCAGAAGAAGACCTCTGAGGTTATCAGTCAGTACCTGATAAGCAACAGCACCGTGTCTGCGGTAGCGTTGGGTGAAGCTCTGCAAGATGCGTTGAAAGATACCATCTTGGGTGTGGTTGTGGGTGGTATGGGGCCAGACCAAGACATGCGTCTGTTCACCGTCATGTCAGATGCCACACAGGTCACGGTTGGTAAGAAGATGGTGATTGAGGCAAACGGACGTGTCGGTCTGAAAGACGACATTGTTGCGAGCTATAATCGTCACGATACTGCACCGGTATAAAAAAAGAAAGCCTACTCTCCCGAAGGAGAGTAGGTCTTTTATTTTAATTTTTGCCTTTGATGAACGGGTTGTTCTGGCTCTTACTGATGATGTTCTGCATCCCGACCGTACCCATGCAGATACGGCGGATGTAGTTGAGGTTCTTACGCAGACCCTGCCAGAAGTCACCGTCACGGTCTTTATAGTCCGCAGACAGTTCACGACCCAGATTCAGGCTGTCAGAACGTTCTTCCATCATCACGCTC
>Ga0308156_1002499_pt1 | contig 16241 bp, 19 predicted proteins | sample PhyAR2_FD_201041 | JGI IMG/M metagenome (GOLD analysis project Ga0308156, IMG submission 201041) | Phyllosphere microbial communities from UC Gill Tract Community Farm, Albany, California, United States - DLSL A.R2 | ecosystem: Host-associated > Plants > Phyllosphere > Unclassified | place: USA... | reverse complement strand
GTAGAGTTCCATTCTCCTGAATTTGCAGAGCATGGTGGTCTTTTTGAAATGGTGCAATTGTGGGTCAATTTACCTGCTCATTCAAAAATGACGCCTGGAAAATACCAAGCAATAGAAGCGAAAGATATTCCAGACATTGCACTAGACGAGCACGGTAGTCATTTGCGTGTGATTGCTGGTGAATATGCAGATGCAAAAGGTGCAGCAACGACATTTAGTCCATTAAATGTATGGGATGGTAAATTGGCTAAAGGCCAAAAACATACCCTCTATGTACCTGAAGGTCACACTACGCTTGTTGTGATATTAGATGGCGCGGTTGTGGTCAATGATGCAAATCGCCTTGAAGGTAAAACCGTTGCGATTTTGTCTCGTGAGGGTGTTGAGTTTAGTTTGAATGCAGAAGAAGACGCTAAATTCTTAGTGTTAACTGGCCAACCACTCAATGAACCAATCGAAGGTTATGGTCCATTTGTCATGAATACCAAAGCTGAGATTATGGAAGCGATTAATGATTTTAATCGTGGAAAATTCGGTTCAATTATGCAAGAAGCTTAAATTGCTAAATGGCATTTAATTAAGCTCTAAAAGCAAAGTAATAAAAAGCCCGCTATCAAGTATGAATAGCGGGCTTTTTCGCTGTAAAGTTTCTATTTTTATGATGGTTTGCATTGTTGTTTCGGCATTGTTTTGTGTGATTTGCTTCTCATTATTATGAGTTAATAATATATTAAAAAAAGATGCTTGTAAAACAAATGATATAAATATAGTTAAATTATCTTATTTTATTTAAAAGATTTTTTTTAAATTTTTAAAAAATATAAGGTCTTATAGAGTTCTCTGGTTTTGTAAAAAAATATAAAAAATGAGACGAGTGAGCAGTTAAATATTTTCTATATAAATTGATGCAAAAAATAAAAATCTGGTAGTTTTTAATACGGTGTTTTTTTAGGGTATGAGTGATAATCAAAAAAATTCTCGAAAAATGGGACATCATTTTGAATATCGCAATTAATGGCAGGGCTTGCGGCAGCAAGAATTCTGAAAGATGCAGGGCATACGATCACGATATTTGAAGCACTTCCTGGCCGGGGAATGGATAGCCATAGCATTGAGTTCGATGGTGGAATTATTGATGCACCGCTACGTGTGATGAATCCTCACTTATGGAAAAATACACTTAGCCTTGCTGCTCATTTAGGCATTAAAACCTTCCCTGTTCGTACTTATATGTCTTGTAGCTGGTTATTCGAAGATCGTACGGAAACATGGTTAACGACTTCTCGTAGCCGTATTGGTAATTTCCCGATTATTAATAACCGTAAAGGCATCCAGCAATATGGCTGGCGTCTTGTGAAAGGGATGTTGCAATTAAAAACTGCGATTCACCAGTTTTTCAAATCTAAAAATCAAGATATTACCCTCGCTGAATTTATTAATCAGAATGATATTGAAGAAGTATTCTGGCATGGTGTGGTTATGCCAGTGCTTTATACAATTTGTACGTGTAATCCAAAAACAATTGGCGATTGGCCTGCAAAAAACTTACTTGAGTTTTTACGTCACTTAACTGATGGCGACATGTTGTTGCGCATGAAAGGTGGCACACCAGCATTTGTAGATAGCTTGATTAAAGGCATCGATATCCATAGCGGATCGGCAATTAAGAAAGTTGAACTACAAGGCGAAAAAGTACTGGTTGAAAACAGCCAAGGTGAACAGAACTTATTTGATCGAGTGATTGTTGCAACCCCAACATCTAAAATCGATGAGTTTTTAAATCCTGAACAGTTTGCAGAAGATATGAACTTGCTTAAGCAATTCCGCTTTGAACAAGGCGATCTTGTGATTCATACCGATGCGACAGTCATGCCGCCACGCCGTAAAGACTGGTCAGTGTTGAGCTACATGATGGACCGTAAGTTTACACGTCAGCAATTCACGGTATGGATGAATGCGGTTGAGCCAACACTTGTGGGTAAAAATCCTGTATTCCAAACTTGGCGTCCAGTGGTTGATATTGACCCTAAAAAAGTGATTTCAAAAGTGACTTTAACGCGTGCAGTTGTAGACTCGCAAACGGTTGCTTTAAACAAAGAATTGCAACAACGTCATTTAGACCCAAGCCGTAAAGTATTTTACTGTGGTTCATGGTCGTGCGATGGCTTGCCAATTTTAGAGTCAGCAGTCACTTCTGCAATGCATATTGCTGAAATTTTAGGTGCACCTTTACCATTTGTAGGTTTAAAACCTAAGGTCGAAGTTGCCCCAGAACTCGGCTACTAAAATTGTGAAAATAAAAGTTCGAGCAGCTCTTTCTCGACTCATTCCCCATAAATATGCGATTGATGCATCAAACTTGGGAGATGATGGGGAGCTTGCTTGGACAAATTTGGGTTTTTGGAAAAATACCCAAAGCTACCGTGAAGCTTGTCGCCAATTGGCTGACCATTTGGCACAAGCTGTCAATTTAAATTCAAAAGATCATCTCTTAGATTTAGGCTGCGGACAGGGTGCAAGTTTGTTGCACTGGTTAAAGCATTATCAGCCTAAAAGCCTCAGCGCAGTTGACTTACAAGCCCAATGCGTTCATAAAATTCAAAATCTTATTCCCGAAATAAGTCAGATTTTCTGCGGTTCATTTTTAAATTTAAAACAATTTGAATTTAAACAAGGCTTCGATGTAGTGCTCTGTATCGATGCGGCTTATCACAGCAATTTAAATTCATTTCTAGATTCGGTCACATCAGTTTTAAATTCAAAAGGTCGATTAGGTTTTCATTACTTAATGCGTGCCGACTCATGTCAAAACATGACTGCCCTACAAGAACAAAAGCATCGGTATTTACTCAAAGCAGCAGACGTTGTTTGGGAGGCTGTACCAAATGAGAAAATGCTAAGAAAGACTTTGGAACAACAAGGTTTCGTCGATATTCAAATTGAAGATTTATCTGAGCAAGTATTACTCGGTTTTTCACAGTATATTCAAAATCAGCAACGACAAAATCAAAGCCGAGGGTTGGCAAATTTTAAAATTCAAATGACTGCAAAGTTATGCCAACAACTCTACCAAAATGGATATGTACGTTATATTCAAATTACAGCAATAAAAAAATAGGATGAGCCATGTCAGCCAAATACCAAGGATCGTGTTTATGTGGAGCGGTGAGCTATCAAAGCGAAGCGGAGCCGCGTTATAGCTTTAATTGCCACTGTCGGGATTGTCAGAAGGCCACAGGTTCAGCCTATGCACCCATCGCTTTTTTTCACCAATCTGAATTGAAAGTAATTGGCGAGCTTAAATATTTTGAGTCTTTAGGATCTTCTGGCCGACCTATTAAACGAGCTTTTTGCCCGACTTGTGGTTCCCAGCTTTTTGGCTTACCTGAAATTGCCCCTGAAATGATTTCAATACGTGCAGGTACTTTGGATGACCCAAGTCTCTATCAGCCTAGAGCAGAGGTGTTTGTGAGCCAAGCCTATGCTTGGGATACACTAAATCCACAGCTTAAACACTTTGAAAAAATGATAGAGAAGAGAAAAGAAGGATAGAGGTAGTCTGACAAGCTCGTAAGCCTTTTCTTACAGACATTCGGGAAAATGACTTCTTTCTATGACCCTACAAATTACCTATGATGAACTCATCAGGAACAGGAAGTTCCGAAACGTAAAACAACAATAATAAGTTTAAGCATCAGGACGTGAGGTATTACAGGAAGTGTACCTAGTAACGAAATACGAAAAAAGCCCAACAGGATGTTGGGCTTTTTTCATTTTGTATTAATAAACTTGTTTTCCACCCAATGCTGCACAATCAACAGGTGTATTCCATTTCACCGCAGTACCTGTAAGTACAGGACGTACAATACGCCATGGCCAGAAGCCAAATCTTTGGCTTTGGTGATAATTAATCACTACATCTGCACCGTATTTACGAGCAACATTGGCTAATTTAGGTTTTACTTCTTCAAAACCCCCATAAGTTCCTTTTGCGGCTTTAATACGTTTAATAGATTTATAGTGCTCTGCTGAAGGAGTACCCTCAATTAAGCAAATAGGTGGGTTTGCAATAGTTTGTATTTGAGAAGCTGTATCTTGAGCAAATGCAGTTAAAGGTAAAGCTAGAAATAAAGTAGGTAAAATAAAACGGAGTCTCATATTTTTCCTTGTTAGTATCTTAATGAATTAAAGTTTATAAATAGGTCTTATGAACAGGTCCCTATTTGGTGGCGCATTATAATCTTATATTTTTAATATTTATTATTTTAATATTATATTTTTTAATAAACTAGCAGTGTCCTATTTCATTTGTTAAAAGAATAAAATTATTTTTAAGCTTAGGTTTATAATAAATATTTATTAAAAAAATATCTTTGATTAGATGCTATTTGATAACTTTATATATTCGACACATGATTAAGAAGAAATTCACTTCTTGATTGTAAGAAGATATCAAAACTTTGACTCATTAAGGGATCAATTTGGCTTTGTATCTTAAAAATAGGTGAAAGTTGTTTAATGTAGTAATTCATGCATTCAATTTTATTTGGAAAAACTGAATAATCTTTAAGTTCTGCATATAAAGATTGTAGATTACTTATGATCACATCAATGTTGGGGTGAGCAAGCAAAATATTAATTTCATTGCGTTCTAATGGGATAAGAAAATAATCTTGTTGAGGCGAAAATTTTTCAATTTTATAGAGTTGTGCTCCATTGTCATTATAGCTTGAACATAGCAGTTTACTATTCTCTACTTGAAAGAGATCATTTCCAATTTCTGATTCTCTAATAATTCTAGAAATAAGTAAGCAATGTGGCAGATCTTCGATTGCAGGAGTGGACAGATTTTTAAAAAGATTAACGGCTCGACTTATAACTTGATATTCACCAGACCCTGTAATTATACCATTTTGCCATGAATGCATTTTCAAGATTTTTTCAGGTGAAAATTTAATTATTCCATCTTTTTCTTGGCTAACTTTTTTGTTATCTGATGCAACAATAATGCTATCGTTTAATTGAATAGCAACAATAAAAGTCATGTGTAAATAAGTTAAAAAGTTTAGAATATTAGATTAATTATATATTAGTTTTCATAAAATAATAGGTAAATCATGGCTGGTGGTTCACAAATCATTATTAATAAGAGTGGTATTACGGTTATTACACCCGCAAAGTTTGAAGTAAAAGCTGGGCAGCATATCTTTAAAGGTGGTGCAGAAGTTGGAGTAAATCTACAAGGTTTACCTGCCTATGAAAAATATGATGAAAAGTTTAATTTATTCCTCCCTTCTGGTAAGCCTTTAACTAATGTGAGCTATAACATTCAGTCTAATAATCAAAGTTTTATGGCAGAAACTGATGTGAAAGGGAAAACTAAAAGGATAAATACTAAAGAAGCTGAACAACTTGATGTTGATTTAAATTGGTTGAATTTTGAACCTGATGAAAATGACCCAGTTAAATAATTGTTGCTTATTAATTAGTTAGAAGGATAAATTGTAAATGGCTGGTTCTCTTGATTGGGTTGGAACTACAAATAAGATTGAAAATAGTTGTAAATCGGTAAATTGCGACTGTACTACGATATGGGAATATTACCAACAGATGGCAATGACCCTATTATCTAATAAAAAAGATAATCAAAATTATCGTATAGAACCAGGTTATGAAGCCCGTGCTAGACGAATTGCATCGATCTACGCTCGTATTTATTTGGAAATGTTTCCTTTTACATCGAATCAATCTGTTACTGCAGCAACCTATAGTGGGCGTTTCTATTGGATGGGCTTAGGTGCTTTTGCATCAAAAACAGTTGCTGCAGTATTTGATCATATTGTTTCTAAGACTGGGTCAAATGCAGATGCTTTAATTAAATCGATCAGTTCTGATCATTATAATTTAGATAGTTTTGGAGTGTCAGGTATTCATACTTTTGCAAAAGGCAATCTATGGCTCTATATGGATATTAGTGTCTGGCATTTTGTTTGGGCTAAATCATCTGCAGATTTCAAAATTTGCGTAGGTAGCAGAAATACAACAACTTATAAAAAAGTTAAAAGCTCTTTGTATAATTTTCCATGGTCTGGTTGTTTAACAAAGATTAATAATCTTAAAGCAACCACAGAGATTCATAATGCATTTGAACAAACTTTACCTCTTATAGAAGGAGTATTTGCAGCTAATAGCTTGCGAAAAAACAAGTTTAAGTATGCGGCTAACCACTTGATGTATCATTTATTACAAATTGCAAATCAAGAACAGATCAATATTTTACAGAAAATTGTTTGGGATGATTCTATTGTACAAAATGGTGCAGATGTTCAACGTAAGGCTGGAATTCCAAAGGCTGAACTGATTCTTTCAAGTGAATATGATGGAACAATAAAAAAAATACATGCTGTCCGTGGCAATGTTTATTCTTATGAAACTGAATTTGGAAAAAAGATTAAGTCGTTACCCGAATCCCCAATCAGCACACCGCCAAATGGCACCAAAGTTGAGAATCAAGATAGTCGTATGCGTTGGATTAATTTGGCTGCTCAAAAATATCATCGTTTGATGTTGAGTGATGTTGGACGACCTTATTTAGAAAAAGAGTTACGCACAATTGCAGGTTGGAATACCAGTAAATGGGATGACGGTCTAAGTCGATTCGATAAATTATTTATTAAAATAGGAAAAGATTCAAATGATGGAAAGGGTGGTTAGTTATATATTCCTAATCTTTATTTTTTTAAATTTACAGGCCTGTCATGCCCAGCAAAAGGAACAAAAAATGTCTTCTCAACCTGAACTTTACATATTGAATTTTGGTATAGAAGGTGAAAAAAAGTTTAAATCTTATATGCAAACAGATGTAGACCAGCAACCAGCGGGAATGTCTTTTTTCGACCTCACTTGGGAACCTCCGCATTTAGCAAATATAAAAATAGACTTAGGTGAAAATAGTTTTATTATCAAGAATGTATTTTCAGCAATGGGAACACGGATTGACTACGCACAGCAAAACGAAGGTATCCAAATTATTGATATAACAGCAGGGTTAAATAAAGAAGAGTTTGTTAGTGAAGAGCAGGCTTATATGGCCTATAAGGAGCTATTTAGTCAATTACAAAAAGCAGGATGGAAGCAGTATTTTTTTCCAGGGTTAGCTCGGATTTCAACAAAAGATAACATGAAAGCTATGATTGAAGATGGCCTTATTATTGATTCTTATAATACTTTAACACTTAAAGAGTGGAGTGATTTTTTTAATAAAAAACCAACAGTTGCTACTCGGTTGTATGCTAATGGTATATTACTAGAGTTAAGTATAGATAAAACAAAATCAGAAAATAATAAAAAACAATATATGCTAAGATTTGCAGTGCAAACAATTAGATACGTAACAAAAAACTCAATTGAAAATGGGTATAAATTAACAGGGCCTGAGTTAAAAAGTGCTTTCGATGAAATGGTATTAGTAGATCAAAAAGAAAGAAGGAAAGCTGAAATTAAAGCTAAAAAAGAAGGTTTCCATATTGATGAGTCATATCGGGACCCAGATGTTTGGCAGTATGTAAAATAAAGGTTAAGCAAAATACTTGATCATTTTTAAATTTAAGTTTTATTCATTTTCGAACTGCTATAGAGATAATATCGCTATAGCAGTTTTTATTTTTAGATAAAATTTTGCTATTTAAAATATTCAGACAACAAAAAACCCCATAAATCAAATATTCATGAGGTTTAATGATGGTGCCGGCACACGGATTCGAACTGTGGACCTACTGATTACAAGTCAGTTGCTCTACCAACTGAGCTATGCCGGCGATGTGGTGAGAATTTTACAGTTTCTTAAAAAAATTACAAGCCAAAAAATGAGCAGTTAGATGTTTTCTCATTTCTGATCATGGCAAACAGTTTAAAGAATGGGATAGGAAGGAAGAAGTCGTTGTTCACGCGCTAAGTCAATGAAAGCACGTAGCGCAGCACTCGGATGTTTTCCTTGTGGGTAATATAAACATAGACCCGCATAGTGAGGTGTCCACTCCTCCAAAACACGTATGAGTCGACCTTGTTCGATGAGAGGAGCTACAAACCAATGGCCTGTATAAGCTAAGCCAATACCAGATAAAGCACTATCAATGGCTAACATATAGGTATCAATTGTAAGATGTCCTGAAACATCGACCGTTAAAGATTCATTGTTTTGAGTAAATTCCCACTTATAAATTTTACCGCTAGGTAATCGTAGGCGAATACATTCATGCTTTAACAAATCAGAAGGTATGTGGGGCATACCATGTGTATTCAGATAAGCTGCTGTTGCAACTACTGCCATGCTTTGCTTAGGGCCTATTTCAATGGCAACCATATCTTGTGGGACGGTACTGGCAAAACGTATACCAGCATCAAAACCTTCTTTCACAATATCAATAAATTCTCCGTCAGAAACGAGATCAACTCGTACATCCGGATAGCGACGGATATATTCAATGATTACAGAATGCAGAATTTGCCGAGACATACCTTCTTCTGCATTGATTCTTAATGTTCCTGAAGGAGTGGCGCGACGGTCTAATGTCTCTTGAACAGCAAGATCAATTTGTTCCAAGGCTGGGGTAATACGATTTAAAAACTGCAGTCCTGCTTCGGTCAGTGAAACACTACGAGTTGTACGATTAAATAAGCGTATCCCTAAATGATGTTCTAGCTGAGCAATATTTCGGCTGAGTGCTGAAGATGACATATCGAGTTCAACTGCTGCTGACCGAAAATTACGGTGGTTGGCAAGCGCAATTACCGCTTTTAGATCCGTTAGGCTAGTGTTATTCATTGTCCCGATTTCTGCATTAATTCATCCCATATTATCCCTCTTATAACAAGAATCTTGTAGGGCTACAATCGAAAGCATCAATTTACATAAGGCTTAGATATATGGCTCACCAAATTTTATTGCCATCAATCATTCAACACTATTTTGAATCAGATCGGCAGACGGCAGAAGCAGTAGTTGCTTGTTTTACAGAGCATGGTGTCGTGCGCGATGAAGGACACGAATATATGGGCCATAAGGCTATCTTAGGCTGGAAACAGCAAGCTTCGACTCAATACGAATATTATGCTGAACCACTGAGTATAGAGATGCAGAACGGAAAGTATGTGGTTTTAGCACGTGTAGAAGGTAACTTTCCCGGTAGTCCGATCAATTTACATTATACCTTCCAGTTAACCGATGAAAAAATTGAAGTATTGGAGATTACCGTATGAATTTTCCTTTACAACTCTTAGGAAAAAAGGCGTTAGTAACAGGTGGCAGTAAGGGAACAGGAGCTGCTGTTGTAAGAGCATTACATGAGGTAGGTGCGGAGGTCATGACCGCTGCTCGCCATCCTGTACGGGATTTACCACAAAATGTGCATTTTATTGAAGCTGATTTAACTACAGCTAAAGGATGCAGTGAGCTAGTGCAGGCTGTGCAGAAGCACTGGGGGAAAATTGATATTGTTGTACACGTTTTAGGTGGTTCATCTGCTCCGGCAGGCGGGTTTGCTGTATTGGGTGATGAAGAATGGGAGAGAGAAATTAATTTAAATTTAATGCCTGCCATTCGTCTGGATCGGGCTTTGGTACCTCTGATGTTAGAGCAAGGTTCCGGTGTCATTATTCATGTAACTTCCATTCAGAGAGAACTGCCTTTACCAGAATCAACGACTGCATATGCAGCAGCAAAAGCGGCGTTATCTACATATAGTAAAAGTTTATCTAAAGAGATTTCTCCAAAGGGAATACGTGTTGTTCGCGTTGCGCCGGGATGGATTGAAACCGAAGCTGCTGTGGCTCTGGCAGAGCGTCTTGCACTCGAAGCAGAAACAAATTATGAAGGTGGGAAGCAAATCATTATGAATGCTTTGGGTGGAATTCCGTTAGGGCGCCCAAATAAACCGGAAGAGGTGGCAGATTTGATTACTTATTTGGTCTCTGAACGGGCTTCGGCGATTACGGGTACTGAGTTTGTGATTGATGGTGGTACAGTGCCGACTGTGTGAAATATAAAGATGCGTGCTATCTGCTTTTAGGAAGACAGCACGCTGTTTGATTTATTGAGTTTTCAACACATAGATAAACGAATCAACACGTTCACCATTATTTAAAGTGACTTGCACAGGTACTCTTTCATAGCCTTCACCTTCAAAGTCATCGAGTAATTTCCAGTTTGCGTCTAGCTGTTCTGAGCTAAAAACAAAACCTTGCACTTGATTGCTACTATCATCAAGTACAATTCCCGGATAGCCTAAATCTGCTCCCCAGCCTTCATTGCGCAAATTTCCGTTTACCCAACCTTCTGACCATTGTCCGCCAATATTTTCAAGTATATGTGCATTAGGACGGCCTGGGCCTAAAGTGCCATAAACAAATAAACTCGACATGTGATTTTCCTTTACCTTAAAAATTAATGTGCTTTTGCGTGTGTGGTATAAACCGCTAAAAAAATTCCAAATAATGAAAGTACGACGGTTAAAGCTACAATTGCATTCCATCCGCCGTGTAGCCAAAACCAACCGCCCGCCGAGCCGACAATACTTGAACCCATATAGTAAAACAGTAAGTAGAGCGAACTGGCGTGGGCTTTAGCTTGTTTACTTTCAGCACCCACAGAACTACTCGTAAGTGAGTGGGTAATAAAGAAACCCGTAGTAATAAATGCAATGCCAATAATAATGCCGAAAAGAGAGGTGAGTAGGGTCATGAGGCTACCCACAATCATGAGTGCAAAGCCACTCATCATCATGGTTTTTTTACCGAAACGCTCGGCTAGCGTTCCTGCCAATGATGAAGACACCATACCGAAGCTATACGACAAGAAAATAAGGCTAATTTGCGTCTGACTGAGTGAATAAGGCGCCCCACTTAAACGGAAAGTGGCATAGTTAAACAAGGTCACAAACACACTCGTAAGCAAGAACCCAATGGCAAACAGACGTAATAGTTTTGTATTGGTTAAATGGGTACGCCACATTTGCATGTGAAACCCTAAATTTAGTCCTTTTTTCTGTACAAAATTACGTGAGGCTGGCAGTAGATTGACGAAGGCGATTGAACAAATAAAACAGATTGCGCCCAGTAAACCTAAAGCTGTGCGCCATGAAAAATACTCAATTAAAATACCCATGCCGACACGACCCATCATGCCACCAAAAGCCGTACCTGCAATATATAAACCCATGGTTTTACCCAAGTGTTCAGGTGCAATTTCTTCGGCAATCCACGCCATTGTCACTGCGGGTACACCACCAAGCAGCAAACCTTCTAAAGCACGGGCCATCAATAAACTGTGCCAGTTCGGTGTAAACATTGAGATAATATTTAAAATTGCGGCACACAGCATTGACGTAAAGATCACGCCACGGCGGCCAATCGCTTGTGAAAAGGCACTTGATAGCACAATTGAAATGGCTAAAAAGGCAGTTGTTAAGGACAGGGCTAAAGAACTACTCGCAGGGCTAATTTGGAAACTTTGGCTAAATGCAGGCAACAGTGGCTGTACACAATAAATCAGTGAGAAGCTAGCAAAGCCAACCAAGAATAAAGCAAATCCTGCATGTTTATAGGCTTTAGTGCCTTTGTGAATCCACTCGCGGGACAGAACAGAAGTTGCCTCAGTGCTTAAGGTACTGGGTGTAGATGAAGAGCTCATATCATGACCATGACAGAAAGAAAGTACAGCGCTTTGGGGGCAGGCTGCATCGAGAAAAATCGATGAATTAAAATTAGCAATTTAGAAGGTATTTTTCTAATATATTTAACAATAGGTCATGATACGTTTTATATATAGCGATGGAACTCAGGCATATACGCTACTTTTTAGCGGTAGCAGAAGAAAAAAACTTTACCAAAGCTGCGCAGCGCTTAAACATGAGTCAGCCGCCTTTAAGCATGCAAATACGAGACTTAGAAGAAGAGCTAGGTGCAGATTTATTTATTCGATCTCCGCATGGGGTGGAGCTAACTGAAGCAGGGTTTGCCTTTTTAAATGCCATTCAGCCTGTACAGCAGCGTGTGGAAGATGCAGCGAACCTTGTTAAACAAGTGGCAAATGGCGAAGTTGGCCAATTAAGATTAGGCTTTACAGGGACTTCAATGTTGAACCCTTTAATTCCTAAATGCGTTCGCTATTTTCAGCAGCAATATCCGAAAGTGAATTTAAAGCTTGAAGAAGCCAATACTTTACTGCTCATCGATTTATTGCTTGAGGACCGTTTAGATGTCGCGATTATTCGCTCGCCACGCAACATTCCAGACAGTTTAATTATTCAAGAATTATTGGCAGAGCCACTCATTGCTGCTTTGCCTTCCGAGTCTTTTCAACTTGACGATGCATCACCAGAAATTGATTTAACGGCACTACGAGAGCTTGATTTTATTGTTTCGCCGCCTTCCATTAGCGCAGGGCTTTTTGATGCGATTAAACAAGCCTGCCATGAACGCGGTTTTGAACCGAAAATTGGACAAAACGCTCCACAAATTGTGTCTATTTTATCGTTAGTATCTGCAAACTTAGGGGTATCTTTGGTTCCCGAGTCGACCAAACAATTGCAAATACAAGGCGTGGCTTATCGCTCTTTGAAAGCGCCTGTACCTACGGTGGGTTTAGGGCTTGCTTATAAAAAACACGCCCCTTCACAAATGGCGATTAACTTTGCCAGTGTGGTGCAAGTGGCTTGTCACCACGCAGACGAATATCAATGAAATCGGCTAGCTTGTTTTTGGCGCTTTGTTCATTAAAAAAATGCCTGCAATAATAAAAATCGCGCCATATAGAAATGACAAAGTCGGCTGTTCATGAATGAAAACCCATGCCATAAGCGCTGCGAAAATAGGTTCAGAAAGCTCGGTCACCTGTACTTTTGCGGCACTCATATAAGACAACGCTTTGGTGGTACAGAAAAAGCCCAGAATGGTCGGCAGCACAGCTAAACCAATCAAACCTAAAACAATGTCACTATTAAAGTTTATGGTGTGTAAATTTATTAAAAAAGGAACGGCAAGATAAACACTGCCAAACAGCAATAAATACTTGGTTAGAAACAGGCCGCCGTTTAATTTGAACTTTTTAACTAAAACCGAAAATAGGCCATAACCTGTGCCAGCAATAGAAGCATTGACCAGCATTAAAAGGCTATTTTCACCTTTCCACGAAATAATACTAATACCCGCGACAGCCAATAATGTTCCAATAAGAGAATGAATATAGATACTTTCTTTTAAAATAAACCGACCAAAAAATAGGGCAGAGATGGCAGCCGAAGCCATGAGTACCACCACAACATTAGCTGCTGCACCGTGGTTGTAGGCAATGGTTTCGAAAAAGAATAGCGAGAAAATCCCTAAAAAAGCACATATGGCAATTTGAGTAAAAACGCTGAGTTTACTTGGCGTGCTGCTAATGTATGCAATCTTTTGGCTAACAGGAACTTTAAATAAAAACACACTTAAAAAGAAAAAGGCGATGATGGTTTTTAAAAAGGCAATATCTTGTGGGCTTAAACCGCTGTGCATGAGTAATTTACTAATCACGCCAATAGAGGCATTAAGTGCAGCCGCACAAAGTGCAAATAAGGTTCCAATAATTAAATTATTCACTCTTATAATTCTTCCTAAGTTTTACGCATGCAGTCTACAATATTTTTTGGATGAATATTCAACTAAAATAACCGGTTAATGCTTCATATTTATAAAGATTTATTCTGAATTAATTTAATAAACTTTATAAAAACCTAAATGCTTCTAATAGACTTTTGTTTCAGAGAATTGTGATTTATAGAGCTTACTCATATTATATAATTAGTTAATTATTAAAGAATTTTAAAAATGATTAAATCGATTATTTCAGGTTGCGCGGTTCTCACACTTTCGGCATTGGCGGTGACTCATGCAGAGTTTTCTTTTGAACAAGAACTACAACAAAGCTGTAATAAAGTGAAGCAATACGCGAGCTTAGGTAAGAAAAACTACGACCAAAAACAATATAAAAAAGCGCTCGAAAATTTCCAAACCCAAGCCTCTTGGACTGCATTTTGTAAAGCTAATGCAGATGAAACTACAGTTAAATTTACTGACCGAGATATTGAAGTTGCCAACAATAACGTGGGCTTAGCCTATGCCAGATTGGGTCAGCCACTTTGGGCAAGAGCATGGTTTATGCTTGATGAAAAATCAAAGTCGAGTCAGTTTAATCTTAAGCAATTACCTCAACCTAAAGCCTCAAATGATTTGTCAGGTGAATATGTCCGTTACTCCGGTTTTGGTGAGTGGGATCACATCACGGTAAGCCGTAAGCAGGGCCAATATGCAATCAACTATGCCGGTTTATATATGGGACTTAGAAGCTTGATCTACGGCCCAAATATGGGTGAGTTTGACACCAAAATGCCGATTAATAAAAAGCAAACGGTTTATAAAAATGAAGACTGCCGTATTCAGCTCGATTTTAAATCTAATGCGAAATTAGGAAATTATATTCAGGTTAAACAAAACGAAGGTGAGTCGGGTTGTGGCTTTGGACATAACGTATATGCAGATGGAATGTATTTAAAAGTTGAGTCTGGGAAATAATGAATTCCTTAGTTCTATTTTCTAAGATTTAAAAGGAAGCTTGAATGTTAAGTTCGGCAAATATCGGCCATGGAATTATGATGGGCATTGTAATGCTCGTCAGTATCTTAGTAATTATAATTGCAGTAATTGTTGGGCTATACGGTAAAAAGCGTAAAAATAAGTCTGAGACAGAGAATATGGCCTTTATTATTCTTTTATGTATTGGTATAGCTGGTTTGCTCTATTCATATATGGGATAGCTGTATGTCCATACTGGAATAAATTAAAAAATATGATTAGTGAAAAATCATAAGATTAATTTTTTAGGAACTAAATAATGAAAAATATATTTGCAGCTTTACTGCTTGTTTTTACGGTTATTTTCTCTGCTCAGATTTATGCAGAACCAACCAGCACATGCAAAGAAGTGAAATTTCAGCAAGCTGACCAAGCTTGGAGTGGACACTATTATTTAAATGGCGTAATGGAAGTCGGTTCGGAGCTTTTACTTCAGCCAGACGGTAAGTTTCAATGGATGTTGGCTGTGGGTGCTTTAGACCAATATGCCGAAGGCACATGGTGGAAAAACGGAGACTGTATTGGTTTAAAACCAGAGGCTAAATTTAAAAAGGATTTAAGTATTTTCCCTGAAAGGCTGAATATTTCTGACAAATCCTTAGACGCGATCTGGGAAGGTGGACGCCAGCAAGGCACGTATAGCAAAAATTAAATAAAAAAGTCCGACACAGAGTCGGACTTTTTTATAGCTTCATTTTTAATGATTCACCGCTGCAAGTTGCTGAGCGTTATAGCGTGCGCCCAAGTTTGGATATCTCGCAATAATCGCGTCGATTTCTGCCAAATCTGCCGCTGTTAAATCAAGATCTACAGCACCCGCATTTTCCACAAGTCGCTTGATTTTACGCGTACCCGGAATTGGAATAATGTCATCACCTTGCGCCAAAATCCAAGCCAAAGCCAGTTGAGCCGCTGTTGCGTTTTTGCTTTGGGCAAATTCACTAAATGCTTGCGCCAAGCTTTGGTTATTTTTCCAGTTATCGCCCTGATAGCGTGGTAACTGGCGACGGAAATCGTTTTCGTCTAGGCTACCCACATCAAGCGTATTGGTAATTAAACCACGCGATAACGGAGAATACGGCACAAGGCTAATGCCTAATTCGCGTATGGTTTGCAAATGGGTTTGCTCAAACTCACGGGTGAGTAGCGAGTATTCATGTTGAACCGCTGCAATCGGGTGAATCGCATGTGCTTTACGAATAGTTTCTGCCGAAGCTTCACTGAGTCCTAAATAACGAACTTTACCTTGTTTGACCAAGTCCGCCATAGCGCCAATAGTGTCTTCAACCGGAACATTCGGGTCAATGCGGTGCGCATAATACAAATCAATTACGTCTGTATTTAAGCGTTTTAAACTGTTTTCGACCGCAACTTTAATCCACTCAGGTGAGCCGTCGATATAAGACTCTAAAGAGTTTTTCGGGTTAAGGTTGTCTTCTTTATAGCGAAAGCCAAATTTGGTCGCTAAGAATACTTTGTCGCGGTGTTTTTCTAAAACTTTTGAGAGCAAAACTTCGTTTGCGCCGTTGCCGTACATGTCGGCGGTGTCCCAAAAATTAATGCCGAGGTCTAAGGCC
>Ga0308156_1002489_pt1 | contig 16310 bp, 11 predicted proteins | sample PhyAR2_FD_201041 | JGI IMG/M metagenome (GOLD analysis project Ga0308156, IMG submission 201041) | Phyllosphere microbial communities from UC Gill Tract Community Farm, Albany, California, United States - DLSL A.R2 | ecosystem: Host-associated > Plants > Phyllosphere > Unclassified | place: USA... | reverse complement strand
CCACCATACCATGACCAATCATTACCAATTTCATAGTGTTTCTCCTCAAATCACGTTGCTTTTAAGCTGCGTTATTCCGTTCTCAAATAGACGTTGTTCTTTTGCTTTGTGCTCTACCGAGAAGCGAATCAAGCTCACAAAGCGTATAGCTGCTTGAAACCAATTTTTTTCACTCGTTGACGACACCCAATGCACAGCAAAGTCATAAAAAGAAATAAAAAAAGCGAGCCCCCTCATAGAGAAGGCTCGCATCGCTGAAACTGAAAAATTAAATAATTCAGATGTAACTTTTTTATGCAATAAAAATAAAGACATGACCTTCACTCCGACTGAACGTAACTTCTTTGTGTGTACGGTTGCACTCACAAACTCGATCAGAACGGACATCGTTGGCCGTCTTTAAAACTCATGGTCGTCTTCGACCTGTAATTAAGTAAGCACTTTGCATGCCAATATTTTAAATATTTAAGCTAATAATATTTTTTATATTTAATTTCATATAGATATAAACTTTCAATAGGTAAATAAAGAAACAAACCTGATTTCGCCTGCTCTATCACTGCACACTTATATGGTTTAAATAAAAATACGCCTTGCTACAAAATGAACCGTATTTTTGCACCAAGATTGATCAGACCGATCATTTAGCATGCTAAGGTGCCATTAAATATTGATTTTTTCTTTAGTTTTCTATGGCACTAATCTTGCTTAAAAAACTGATAACAAAAACGCGTCGTATTGGCGCATTTTCTTAGCCTGATTTTCTGAACTTATGCCAAAACTCAAAATAGCCCTTATTGATGATGATCATGCGCGAGCCGACTATATAAGAAAAAGTCTGCTTGAAAATGATTTTGAAGTAGTCGCCTGCCTTACTTTGGATCATTTGAATATCTTTCGCATAGAACATTTACAAGCTGATGTGATCTTGCTTGATATGGACCATCCTCACCGTGACATTATTGAAAGCTGTGTCAGTAGTTATGACTTGCCTACCGTACTGTTCACCAAAAATTCAGATAAAGACACAATCAAACAAGCCATAGATGCGGGAGTAACTGCTTATATTGTCGATGGCATCGATCCTGCTCGCTTACATACCATTTTAGAAATTTCAATTGAGCAATATAAAAAACACAAAAAACTCGAAGGTGACTTAAAAGAAGCTCAAACCAAACTCGCTGACCGCAAAGATGTTGAAAAAGCCAAAGTTTTACTGATGCAACTCCATGGCCTTCCTGAAGATACAGCGTTCCAGCTTCTCAGAAAAAATGCTATGAGCCACCGTATTACGATTGGGGAAATGGCACGGCGTTTACTTGACGCCCAAAAATTACTTGGCAATCAACTAAAGGATGAATAAATGAGCACATTAGAAAAGACTCAATTACAACTCGGCTATATTCCTTTGCTTGATTGTCTTGCTTTACTTTGGGCTAAACAACAAGGTTTCTTTGAAGATGTAGGTTTAGACGTTACATTAGTTAAAGAAGCATCTTGGGCAAGTCTTCGAGACCGTCTTGCTTTTGGTTTATTAGATGCAGCCCACTGCTTATCTGCAATGCTACCTGCAGCCGCAGTCGGGTCAGATCAAATTGGTACGCCGCTACAAACTTCACTTATTTTGAGTGAAAATCGTGCATTTATCAGCTTAAGCCAGAAATTAACGCATCAACTTAAACTTCAAGAAAATGATACGGCTCAAGTAACGGCTCAAAAAGTAGCGGATTACCTTGAACAAGATCATTCCATTTCTTTAGCTCATGTGTTTAAGCACTCCATTCATCATTATTGTTTAAGAGAATGGTTAGCTCTAGCAAACCCAAAACTCGCTCAATCAATCCAGCTCAAAACCTTACCACCACCGTATATGGTCGAAGCACTAGATAAACATGTGATAGATGGTTTTTGTGTAGGTGAACCTTGGAATACTCAAGGCGAGCTTCTTGGCTTAAGCAAAATGATCTGTTCAAGTCAGAACGTCATTCCTACTGTGGCTGATAAAGTTTTAGCCGTAACACAGGAATGGGCTGAACAACATCCACAAACATTAATTGCACTCACCGCTGCAATTATGAAAGCTCAACAAGAATTGAGTGAGTTACAAGACTTTGCTCCAATTTTAAAATTATTGGTCGAGTCTGGAATTGTTCGTTTTCATTGCTCAGAAGAGGTGCATGTCGACAAATACTACATGATTCAAGATATTGTGCGTCATTTGGTAAAAGAAAGCGCACTTCCGAAAGTAGAAGACTTTTATTGGCTCTTTCAGCAAATGCAAAAGTGGGATGACCTTCAGTTAGAGCAAACTCAAATCAATATATTGAGTCATCAATGTATTAACCTTGAGGCTTATAATCAAGCTAGACAACGATTATAACTTCTAGCATTTTCAATTAATCAGTTATAAAAAAAGCTGTCTTTTATAAAAAAGACAGCTTGAAAAACCCATAAGACAAAATGCGATATACACATTACTATACTTTCTGGACTCAATTGATCCATTCAAAATATAGCGCTTATAGAATTCATCATAGCCATCTAAACTTATCATTTTCAGACATTTTCATATCAATAACTGCCACTTGATCAATTTCGTTCTACCATTCTTATAATTTTAAAAAGCAGTGCAAATTGCACTCTCTGCCTATCATTCCTTCCTATAAAAATCTTAATAAACACAGAAAAAAATGGCATGCAAATTAGGTTAATCAGAATAGGTTTCTACTTTAATTTTTTAAAACACTTTTAATTTGCAAAACCATATGCTCATTAAATTATTTTTTAGCAAAAAGTAATTTCCTGCCTATCTACTTATATTTAAAAAGTTTATTAATTAACTCATCTATAAAATATAAACATTACGATTCAAATAATTACTTAAAAAAAATTAGTGAAAAATTCTATAAATACCCTCAATTTCATATTACAAACCGCAACAATCTTGTCACAAATAGTAATGATAATTTAATTAATAATCATTATCATTCACATCACATAAAAACCTGAGAAGATCTACCATGATCCATGAAAATATTCTCGACTGCATAGGTAAAACGCCACTATTACAATTATCAAGGCTATTCACGCATCAATCGATCTCAGTGATTGCGAAAATGGAATTGTTAAACCCAGGAGGAAGTATTAAAGACCGTCCAGCATTATTCATGTTACAGGAAGGTCTAAAATCTGGAGCAATTAATAAAGATAGTCATATTGTTGAAAGTTCTTCAGGGAATTTGGCCATCGCACTCGCAATGGCATGCAAAATATATGGATTAAAATTTACTGCTGTTATTGACCCTAAAATTGCTTCAGCAAACTTACAAATGTTGAAGCTCTACAAAGCCAATATCCATATGGTCTCTGAGAAAGATCAAAATGGAGGCTATTTAAAAACCAGAATTGATACTGTAAAGCGACTATGTGAACAATTACCAAATGCTGTATGGATTAATCAATATGCAAATCCAAACAACTGGAAAAGCCACTATTTTGGTGAAGCAGAAGAAATCATAAATCAAATAGATCGCAAAATTGATTACCTCGTGATTGGAGCAAGTACCTCTGGCACGATTATGGGCGTATCCCGCCGCCTTAAAGAAAAGTTCCCCAAATTAAAAGTGATTGCAGTCGATATTGTGGGCTCTGTCTTGTTTGGTGGTACATCTGGTCCACGCGAGATTCCGGGCATTGGTGCAAGTACTGTTCCCCCTCTACTCTCTCCCGATGAAATTGATGATGTCATTTATGTGGATGACTATGAATCAGCAGTCGGTTGCAGAGAACTTCTTGAACATGAAGGAATCTTTGCAGGCGGCTCAAGCGGCTCATCTATTTCAGCCATAAAAAAACTCATTCCAACCATTCCCGAAGGTTCATGCGTCTTAACGCTACTGCCTGATCGAGGCGATCGTTATCTAGATCTCGTTTATGCAGATGAATGGTTCGAAATGATTAAGAAACGTCACTTCAATCGAAACTTACGACGTCAAGAAAACCTTACTTTACAAAATGTTGTTTAACCTTCTCCTTAGGACATATTCATGAGAAATTTGGCTACCCTTCGTTATCTTAGTCAATCAGATTTATTAAATCTGGGCGCAAATCATAGCAATTCATTTATTGAAGCGATTACTGAAGGTTTAACCTTGCATGCAAATAAACAGTTTGTACAACCCTTAAAACCTTACCTTCGCTGGCAAGGTGCAGACCACATTGCTGACCGTATTATTGCAATGCCTTGCTATTTAGGTGGCAATGACCCGATTGCCGGAATCAAATGGATTGGCTCAAGACAACATAACCCTAAAAAATTCAATATTCCACGTGCCAGCGCACTGATTGTTCTAAATGACTCAGAGACAAATTACCCAGTCGCAGTGATGGAAGGCAGCTTAATTAGCGCAATGCGAACTGCTGCAATTACTGGTGTTTCGATTAAATATCTAGCGAAAAAAGACTTTTCAGACATTACCGTCATTGGCTGCGGACCAATTGCTCAAATGCAGATTAAAACTGTGCTTGAACAATACGCTCAAGTGAAAAAAATACATTTATTTGATGTGAACCCTGAAGCTGCCGAAAAACTCAAAGCGTTGTTCTTATCAGAATATCCACATCTAGAAATTGAAATTCATGACAGTGCCAAATCTGCAATTCAACAAGCAGATGTGCTGATTACCTGTACCGTTTCAGATAAGCCTTACATCCCGTTTGAGTGGCTTAAAAAAGGCTGCTTTGTTTCCAATATTTCAATTATGGATATTGAGCCTGAAGTCTTCTTAAAAGTTGACAAAGTGATTGTAGATGACTGGGACCAATCAAACCGAGAAAAGAAAGTCATCAACGTACTGGTTGAAGATGGCTTATTCAGCCGTGAAAAACTTCATGCCGAACTTGGCGACATCATTATTGGTCATAAAAATGGCCGCGAACATGAAGATGAAATTATTTTGCTGAACCCAATGGGCATGGCGATTGACGATATTGTTTGCGCTAAGTGGTTCTTCAATGCCGCACAAGAACAAAATGTTGGTACGGTTCTACCACTTTTATAAGAATAGGAATAACTAAAATGTTAGATCGGATTTACACAGCTCAACTACAAAAAACGATAGATGCCCTTTACATGGAGAATTATGGAAATTTTAGAGATCATATTTCCTATAAAAAGTCTTATTTGGCAATTACTCTAAATCATGAATCGGAACTCTATTTCAGCTGTTTAAAAGTAGATGGTGTAAATCCTTTCTGCGTTACTCAACCCGAAGTTTTGCTTCACAACCTCTTGAGTAATACGACTTCTAAAATTTCTATTTCTGAAGTTTTTACTTATTTAACAAAAGCATCTTGGTGGCCCTCACCTCATCATCAAAAAGCGATTGATTATTGGCTCGACAACTTAGTAACGGCTGAAAAAATCCCTCAAATTTTACAGTTAGCACTTTCATTTTCTTCGCCTTTAATTAAAAGTGAATTGCTCTCTCTTGTTGCTGATCGTCCATTTCATCCGTTCGCCCACTCAAAAGGTGAACTTGCACCACTCACAACTCAAAAAGAAATTGAAGTGTATTGGTGGGCTTTTAAGAAAGATGACGTGATCAATAATATGGATTCGATTCCTCATAAAGAGCTTCTGTTATCAGAAGCTGAGGACAAACATATTACTGAAAAAATGGCCGAGCTTTCAGATGACTACTTAGCACTTCCTTTATTAGAGACTCAACATCGCTATTTAAAATTTGAAGAAAATAAGTATGACGGTATTGACCTGAACCATGTCACGACAATTGGTTTACCAACTTCATCTTTAAGAACGCTTATTCATAACGCAAACCCTAATCTGCATTTAAAACTATCAACAAATGCCAAAACATTAGGTGCAATCCGCTCTATGCCAGGTCGTTATTTAATGAATGGGCATACGGCTTATGATTTTTTAAATGAAGTCATTAATGAAACTGCTTTAATAAAAAATCGCCTCTTTTTAAGTAATGAAACGCATTGGTGGGTACTGGGTAAACAAGAGCACATTGTAAAAAATTTAGGTGTAATCGGTTGCCAAGTAAGGCACCTACCCGACTTTTGCCAAGATAAAAACGTCACTCCAATCACCATGTCGGCTTTAAGCTGTACCTACGTTGACCCTTGGAAGACATTAGGCATTGAAGGTGATAAATGGTCATTATTAAAAGACCTCAGTGTCCATTTTATTCAAACCTTCTTAACGCTTTGGTCGAAAGGAATCATGCCTGAATGCCACGGGCAAAACACCATGGTGTGTTATGTAAATAATAAGTTCAAATGCTTTATTTTGCGTGACCACGATACATTAAGAATATGTACGACAGCTATTGAAGAAAGTGGGTTTACGCCTCCGATCTATACCATCGACACGAGCACACCAAACAATCTTATCTTTACTAGAAATGAAGACTTATTTAATTACTTCATCACATTAGGGATTCAAATTAACCTCTACCCAATTGCTTTGGCCACTTTGAAATATACCGATCGTACAGAAAGTGATTTCTGGGAAATGATTCAAGACATTATTCATGATTTTGTAGAAACACAGCCTATTTCAGAGCAAACAAAATCCCAAATTCAAACCTATCTTTTCGACAATAAAACTTGGCCATTCAAACAGCTACTTACGCCTTTACTCTCTCAAGAAAGCGACTCAACAGGAATGCCAAGCAAAATAGGAACCACGCCAAACCCTTATCACAGCTTATCTGTTTCTAGCTATGAGACCATGGATATCTAAATCATGCGCTCATCTCGCCTAGATCATTTCATTATTTTGCTCTGTCAGTTTTTTTCCACTTTTGGGCTCATGGTGCTTATTCCGATCATGCCGCTTTATATGGAAAAATTGACGGCGCATATGAGTGCTCCCACAATCTGGGCAGGTTTGGCACTCGCAGCTCCGGCCATTGGCAGTTTATTTACCGCACCGATTGTTGGTCACCTATCAGACACTTTTGGCCATAAAAAAGCACTCCTACTTTCATTGGCTGGTTTTTGTATTTCAATACTTCTCATGGCGAGCGCCCAGCATTTATACCTATTTATTTTTGCGCGGATTTTGCTCGGTTTTTGCGGTCTTTCCGTCATTTTAAACGCCTACGTTTCATATCTTTCGAATGAACAACAACGAGGTGCCGCTTTTGGGCAACTACAAAGTAGTGTTGCGCTAGCTTGCCTATGTGGTCCAGTACTCGGTGGTATATTTATGGACCACTGGCGAGTTGAATTATTACTCAACGCCACTGCATTTATTGTAGTTACATTAATTGTGATCGCGTCCTTTTTATTAGCCAATCCTGTTAAAACTGAGGCTGTAAAAACCAAAGAAAAATCTAAAATTCCAGACTTTTTTGATAGAACAATTTTTTCTTGGCTCAGTGCCGGCATCTTGGTTCAAGCCGGTGGCTTTGGTTTGGTGTCTTGCTTCGTTTTATACATTAGTGAAATAAGCCAAAACATTCACTCATCGTTATCTGCTGCAAGTTTAACGGGCACAATCCATGCGCTTTCATGGGGAGCTGCTTTTATTGCGGCAACCTATTGGGGAAAAAGAAATGATGATAAAGGAGATTCTTTTAATAACTTCGTTTATGCATCTTTAATTTGTGGCATCACGATTTTCGCATTGATTTGGGTTTCTAATCTCTGGCTCATTCTCGTATTACGACTCATACAAGGTTTTTGCTTCGCAGCGCTTATTCCTTCGATCTTACACACGATTTCTCTAAAAGCTGGCACTCAAAGCCAAGGAAAAGTGATCGGCATTTCTAACAGTGCTTTTGTCTTAGGCCAACTTTTTGGTCCGATCACCATCACGCTTACCTACTCATTTTTCAATATTACTGCTGCATTAATCTGCACCTCACTATTTTTTATCGGTGCGGGATTAGTGGTGATTTTGAACAGATTCTTAATGGATACAATTTTAAAAGAGGCACAAGAATGAACTCAATTATTACAACCGATGCATGGTCTTATAAACTTTTCGAACAGTACCTGAATACTTTCTTTCGCGAACTTAAAGTAGATCTTGAAGAGCACATTATCTCAGCTCAAGATTCTCCTTTATTCACACAAGATGCAGAGCAGCCTAACTCGATCTATTTTTCTTATACGTTTAGTGCGACTAATACGATTGTTTACGGAGCAGTTCAGCACTTATCAACTACGGGCTACCATCGGTATCAGCGTGGCTTTGCTCTGCAAAACTTAAGCGAAAATACATTTGACTCTCTAACTGATCCTAAAAATTTGGTGAAGCTCATTACAGATGAGTTGAATAGCTTATTTAAAGACAAAAACCAAAACAAGAACCTGTACTCCGATATTGCCAATAGTATCGAAAACACAAAATTCTTTTTAGAAAATAAACCATCCTTAACAACATCTAAAGAGTTGAATGGTTTTCAAGCTACTGAACAAGGAATGCTATATGGACATCCTTTTCATGTAACCTCGAAAGCTAATCTAGGTTTTTCGAAAGAAGACATGAAAAAGTATAGCCCTGAGTTAGGTGCAAGTTTCCAACTCCACTACTTCGCAATTCATTCTTCTTTAATCGAAAAGCTTGTAAGCGAAGAGCAGCCATCTAATCGTATTGAAGACGAAGTTTTAGAAACTGCAAAAGAGCGTTTGCAAGAGAACTTAGCAAATTATGAGCTCATGCCGACTCACCCGTGGCAAGCCAATTTCTTGCTTCAACACTCGTCTTTAAAGAAACATTTAGACAGTCAAGAAATCATACATCTGGGTGCATTAGGCCAAACCGTATGGCCAACCTCCTCCGTTCGTACGGTCTGGTTGCCTCAATCAAACCTATTCTTAAAACTCTCAATTGATGTGCGAATTACCAGTTTCATTCGTAATAATCCAATGGATGAAATGGAACGAGCAATTGATGCAAGCAAAATTATTATTAATCACAAGATTAATGAGCAATATCCAGACCTTGTTATTCTGCCAGAACTAGAAGCAAAAACAGTCAAAATTCCAGAGCTTGAGAGTTCATTTGGCATTATTTATAGAGCTGGACTTACATCTGATGTACTAGAAAATACCAGAATGCTCGGTGGCTTGGTCGAAGAAAACGAACACCATGAAATTCCGTTATTAAGCTTTATTCAGCAAGCTGCACCAAATCAAAATTTACAATCGAACGATGCTAAAAACTTTATTACTTTTTGGTGGAAACAATACATTAAAGTTTCACTTATTCCATTAGTTGAGCTGTTTGCAAATAAAGGCATTAGCGTAGAAGCCCATATGCAAAACAGTTTAATGGAATTTAAAAACGGCTATCCACATCGCCTTATTCTTCGAGATATGGAAGGCATTAGTATTGTTCCAGAAATGATAGAAGATGACTCATCTATTTCTGAAGATAGTACCGTTTGGTTCTCTCAAAAAGATGCATGGACCTTTTTAAAATATTACCTCGTGATCAACCATATTGCGCATCTCATCAGCGCAATTGCACGAGTTACGGTGATTGAAGAATCTGAACTTTGGCAAGCCACACGCCTTACGCTCACAAAAGAAAACTTTACCGATAAAGGTCAGCACTACCGCGATTTATTAATTAATTCACTCACACTACCAATCAAGGCAAATATGTTAAATACGCTCTACCACAGTGGTGGCAATCCAATCTGGATTGAAGTTGAAAACCCTATTTATAAATATCGCGGCGCAGAAGCTCTTTGCCCTCTTCAACCAACACAACAAACCAATTATAAAACTCTTGCAGAAAATCGCGTGATAGGCCAATTATTAGAAGCGCTCATTTTTGAAAATACCTTTAAATATGAACTTTCTAAAGGTCAGATCAAGTTTTATATTTCAGATACAGTTTTCTATACATGCGCAGCTAAACGACACTTTAGTTTTAAACGAATTAAGTTAGATCCTTCAAACCTAGTCCGTTCTGATATTACTTTGGGCGCTGAAACTCGCCCTAACTTAAAAATGCTACTTGCCGACCTAAAAAATATTATTGAAGCTGACCCAGTTAAATGGCAAAACTTTAATGATGAACTCAATTTAACTTACGTTAAACATGCGCAGACTTTAAGCCAAGCACCTGCTCAACCTTTAAGAACCCTGCCTTATTTAGAACAAGAAGCACGGATTACCAATGCACACCTATATCATCCGAGTTTTAAGTCTCGTATCGGCTTCGATTTAAAAGAAAACCAAAAATATGCACCTGAGCTTTCTGAAGGTTTTACGGTTAAATGGGCCGCGATTCATAACAGTTTATGCAAACTGGTTTTAAGTGAAACCATTAACTTAGAGCAGCTTTATAAACAGCATTTTTCAGAAAAAGATCTACAAGCCATTAACGATCAATTAAAAGAGCAAAATGTAGATTTTAAAGATTATATCCTCACCCCAATTCATCCGTGGCAGTGGGATAAAATTATTGAATTATATTATCAAGATGCGATTAGCAACCAACTGATCATCCCGTTAGATATTGAAGGTCCAACTTATTTACCACAGCAGTCGATCAGAACTTTATCGAATATTAGTGATATCTCAGCGCTTTCTCTTAAATTGGCAATGAACTTGGTCAATACCTCTACATCTCGTGTATTGGCACCGCATACCGTTCAAAATGCGGCAAAAATGAGTGACTGGCTTTATAACATTGTCGAGCAAGACCATATTTTAGAAAAGCATCGCAAGCCTGTCATTCTAAGAGAGATTGGCGGACTTTCAGTTAACCAGCAAATTGCTTTGCCTGTTCAATACGGCGCACTCGCCTGCATCTGGCGCGAAAGTATTTACAGTTACTTAAAAGAAGGTGAATCGGCAACTCCGGTAACTGGCCTCATGCAAGTCGATATTGACCAAAAACCGCTAATTGATGAATGGATTCAAGAATATGGTATCGAGTTCTGGTTAGAAAAGTTACTCACCAATGCCTATTTACCAATCATGCATATTTTGTGGTGCCACGGCCTCGCTTTAGAATCACATGCACAAAACATGGTTCTGATTCATAAAAATGGCCTACCAGTTAAAGCGGCCTTGAAAGACTTCCACGATGGGATTCGTTTTAGTCGTCATCTTTTACGTGAGCCAGACCTTCTACCAAATTTACAAGATGCGCCAAAAGAGCATGCCAAAATTAACCCGAACTCGTTTTTGGAAACCCATTCTCCAAATGAGTTAAGAGACTTTACTCAAGATGCGCTTTGGTTTGTAAATTTGGCAGAGTTAGCGATTTTCTTAAATGAGCATTATGACTTCGATGAAATCAAATTCTGGACCATGTTAAGAACCGTCATCAATCAGCACAAGGAAGCTTATCCAGAGTTTGCCGAGCGATATGAATTGTTTAACTTTACAGATGACACCATTGATATTGAACAGCTCGCAAGCCGTCGTTTCCTTCCGGAAATTCGCCTAAGAGTACAAACTACGCCGAACCCGCTCAGCCTCATTAAGGAAATTGAATATGAATAAATATTCGATTTCTCTTAAGAAACGAATAGAAAATGGTGAGACACTCTACGGAATATTTTGTTCCGTAGCTTCTCCGATTAATGTCGAGCAAATGGCACTGGCGGGCTATGACTTTATTATTATCGACTTGGAACATACTTTATTTAGTACATCCCAAGTCGAGACCATGATTTTAGCCGCTAGAGCCATGAGTCTTGATGTTTTTGTCAGAGTGCCTTTAAACGCCAACCATTTAGTTCTACCTCTGCTCGATGCAGGAGTAACAGGTATTGTTTTCCCGCGTATTGAAAATGCCCAGCAGGCACAAGAAGCGGTGAATTATTGCCACTATATGCCGCTTGGTCAAAGAGGTCTTAACTCAACAAGATTAAATAGATATGGCATTGATGATTTAGCCAGTTTTGTTCAACAAGCGAAAAACGAGACGATTATAGTTGCCATGATTGAAAGTTTGGAAGGACTAGAACATCTTGATGAGATTTTAAAAGTTGACGGCATTGATATTATTCTTGAAGGTGCAGCTGACCTTTCTCAGTCTATGGGAATGCCATGGGAAACTAGCCATCCACAAGTAAAAGAGAAAATCCAAGAGATGTATGCAAAGACTAAAATAAGCAATAAGCATTTCTGTGCAATTCCCCGAAAGCCAGAAGATATAACAGCTTGGAAACAACAATCTGTTCAGCTTTTTGTACTCGGTGATGACCGAAGCGTTATTCGCCGTGCCCATCAAAATCATTTAAATGCCTTCAAAGAAATCTGATCGCTATTCAATGAATTAGGGGAATAAATACTTATTCCCCTAATTCATTGAATAAATTTCAAATATATTATTTTTCAGCAATTAATAATGTTGTTAATTACAATGATTCTCATTTATAATTCGCTCAATTTAAAATCACTCTCAGGGCGAGAAAATGGGAAATAAGATAAAAAGTAATAAACTTTTTACAAGAAAGTCTGAAGTAAAAAATATCATTCCACTTCTTTCACTTAGTGGATTCATCTTTCTTTCAAACTCAGCTTTCGCGGTCTCACCCTCTGAGCCAACAGAAACAGAAAAAAAGCCCGAAGCACTTCCTACAATTACAATTTCCGCTTCACGTGCAGATGAACTTTCTACTTCTGCAAAGCAAGTTACCAAACTAGATGAAAAACAAATTGAACTTTTAAGAAATGGTTCATCTGGAAGTATTGCGACTGTTTTAGCTAAAGCTGTGCCGGGGCTGTCTGACTCAAGCCGAACCATTACCGATTACGGTCAAACTTTACGTGGTCGTAATGCCCTCATCTTGGTTGATGGCGTGCCGATGAACTTAACACGAGATACTTCACGCGGACTTTCCTCAATTGACCCAGAAAGTATTGCCAACATTGAAGTCATTCGAGGCAGTAATGCAATTTATGGCGGCGGTGCTGCTGGCGGTATTATTTCAATTACTACGAAAGCTGCTGGTGGCGAACCTACAGCAAAAACAGTTGTTGGGCTTCAAACACCTTTAACAAACTTCCGTTCTAATGCTTTAAGTGGCGATATTCATCAATATTTCACAGGCAGCTTTAACGCTTTTGACTATGCACTCGACTTTGGCTATCAACGTATTGGTAGCCCATACGATGCAAGTGGTGACCGTGTTGCACCAGAACCAAGTCAGGGCGACCTTTATGATTCCGATGGCTACAGCGTAGGCGGTAAGCTGGGTTACCATATTGATGACAATCAATACCTACAATTCGCAGCAAACTACTATAATGCCGAGCAAGACTCAGATTATGCATCTGACACAAGTGTTAAAAATACCCCTGCTGGAACTGTACCAGCGAAAGCCATTAAAGGCTTAAAGCTTAAAGACCAGACTAAGAACGAAAACCAGATATACAATCTAACCTATAACCATAAAGACCTGTTTGGTAATAAGGTTGATGCTCAAATTTATTACCGTGACTTCTTTACTCGTTTTTCACCATTTGACGCACGTGTCCCTCTAGGTCAAGTCAGCCCACGTGGTGGACAAGTGGATCAGATCTATCAAGAAAATAACGTACTCGGTAGCCGTTTAACTGTGACCACACCGCTTGAGTTTTTAGGTGATACCTCTTTGGTTTGGGGAGGCGACTTTAGCCGCGAAAAAAGCGAAATGCCTTTAGATACTTTCGATCAAAACATTTATGACCAATCTGGTGGTCTAGAATTTGTAAAAACTGGCAAACTCATTTATTTACCAGAACTCACCACGCAAAGTGTTGGTGGTTTTATACAGTTAAAACACCGCTTTAATGACCAATGGTCAGCAGAAGCAGGTACACGCTATGAAGACAGCTATGCGCAAATTGATAGCTTTGTCCCATTATCACAATTAGGTAAGCCCGACCCTTACACAGTTCAGGGTGGAAAAGTGAAAGCTGATGCATGGTTGTATAATGCTAATGTGACTTTCTCTCCAAATGACCAACACTCGATTTATGCATCGTTTAACCAAGGTTTTCAGTTGCCTGATGTTGGTGTAGTCATTCGTAATGCCAGCACAGGTTTTAACCTTAGCTCGTCATTCTTAGAGCCTGTAAAAGTAGATAACTACGAGTTGGGCTGGAAAGGAAACTTCAATAACGTCTCATCAAGTTTAGCAGTCTTCCACTCTACTTCTGACCTTGGTGCCGTGCAACCAGTGAGTAATAGTTTGGTTATGCTTAGAACCAAAGAGAAAGTCACTGGTGTTGAAGCAACACTTGATTATCTTGACGATGCAAATATTTGGGGAACTGGCGGTAGCGTTACGTGGATGAAAGGCCGTGAAAAACCTCAAAATGGTGCTGAACAAGACATGACGGGTTTCCGCATTCCACCATTAAAACTCACAGCTTATGTTTCTTATAGCCCAACTGAAACTTGGACGAACCGCCTACAAGCAACTTACTTCGGTTCAGAAGATTACCGCTTGAACAGTGTAAATAGTTTTGGTCGCTACGATGTAAAAACTTATACAACAGCCGATTTAATCAGTAGCTTTGCACTTAACAAAAAAGACACTGTGACGATTGGTTTAGAGAACATGTTTAACCGCAAATACTACCCTCTCTATAGTCAATTATTAAGATCTGGTAATAACACTAGCCACTTAGTGGCAAATGGCGCAACGCTTAAAGTTTCTTATAGCCATAAATGGTAATTAAAATTAGATAGCATGTGTCACAAAAAGGAGATCTAGTACGGTCTCCTTTTTTTATTTAAAAATTCTTTAAGCTTTCTATTTTTTCTTTGTCGACTTGAAACCGACTGTCGGGACTACCCTAGCTTTCTAGCAGAAATTTTGTTAACTTGATTTTGTTACATATTCAAAATACAACTTTCTACCAACACTTTTCAACATCGTGTCTGTGAAACTCAATTTATGCATGTGGCTTTACCAATATTTTTAAGGGGAAATCATAATGGAAATCTCACACCGCGAAATTTACGCACTTGTAGACATTAATAATTGCTATGTCAGCTGTGAGCGACTATTCAACCCCAAACTTCTTGGTTTGCCTGTTGTAGTACTTTCTAATAACGATGGATGCGTTGTATCACGCAGCGAAGAAGCAAAAGACTTGGGTATAAAAATGGCAATCCCATGGTATCAAATTGAAAAAGAAGCTCTGCAAGCAGGCGTACACGTCTATTCAAGCAACTACACTTTATATGCCGAAATGTCACGTCGCTTTTTTTCAGTTCTTGGGGAGTTTTTCTCCCCTGATGATTTAGAAGCTTATTCTATTGATGAATGCTTTATCCGTCTGACCCCTTATCTTCAATCTCTCGATATTCATTCTTATTGCGCCGAAGTCGTAGAAACGCTAGATAAATGGTTAAGCTTACCTTGTTGTATTGGCATCGGCTATTCAAAAACTCAGGCCAAGTTAGCCAATCACTATGCAAAAAAAATTAAAAGCTTTAATGGGATTTGTAATTTTACCACCTTAGATCCCTTACTTCTTGAAGACCTCATGCAACACACTTCGGTCAAAGAAGTTTGGGGAGTTGGCTACCAATTGGTCAAACAATTACGAAGCTATGAAATTTATTCATGCCTAGACTTAACTTTTGCCAATGAACATCATCTAGCAAAAGCTTTTTCTGTGGTTATGGCACGTACCATTCGTGAGCTAAAAGGCCAATCCTGTATTCACCTTGATGATCCTACCATTTCAACAAAACGGATTTTAGCATCACGCAGTTTTGCTCAAGCTTTATCCAGCCTTGAAATTCTTAAACAAGCACTTATCTTTCATCTCAACCGTGCTCACCGCCGTTTAATGAAACAAGAACAGCTGTGTGCCTGCATTCAAGTCATGCTTTATGAAAAAATAGATAAACCACCTTATAAAAAAGCCTCATCTCAAGCAATTGGTTTAAATTATGCAACAGATGATCTATGCATAATAACTAAAGCAGCAATGCAACAAATTGATGTTTTATATAAAGAAAATAAAAAATACATTAAGATTGGAGTTTTATTTTGTGGTTTGCATGCCCGTCAACATCACATTGATGATTTATGGCAACCTCTTGAGTTGATTCAGCAAAGACAACAACTCATGAAAACACTAAGTACAGTCCGTAACCGATTCGGTAGTCACTATTTACAAGTGGGTTATCATTCTCGTAGCCCATCTTGGCATATGAAACAATGTCACCGTTCAAAAAACTATCTAACCCGATGGAATGAGCTACTTTTAATTGGAGAGAATTCTATGACCGTTACACAAAATACATGAACTGTTTTTGTCAATTCAGTTTAAAATAAGCTTCATTAAATTACTTGAAA
>Ga0308156_1002486_pt1 | contig 16326 bp, 13 predicted proteins | sample PhyAR2_FD_201041 | JGI IMG/M metagenome (GOLD analysis project Ga0308156, IMG submission 201041) | Phyllosphere microbial communities from UC Gill Tract Community Farm, Albany, California, United States - DLSL A.R2 | ecosystem: Host-associated > Plants > Phyllosphere > Unclassified | place: USA... | reverse complement strand
AACGCCCCATAACAGCTAATTTGATCGCTCGTTTTACACGTACTCCCCCACTAAATCAAACGTGTAAAAAAACGACTCGTATTAGTCCAAGTCCATACGCATACGTCCTCACTCATCTTCTTAAAATTACCTTTTCAAACTGTCTCATAAAAAAGATTTTAAAAAATAAGTAAAAACGAATGAATACCCCTCAGTTGTTTGTTATAATAGCAACGTTGTAGACGTCGTCTACAATTATCAAGGAGCAATCCAGCAACATGTCATCTATGTTGTTTGGACCCTTTGACTCTCAACGACCTTCAAACTGATTGGCGTCAGTTTGGAGCGAGAGAGCTAAAGGTGCTCCTTTTTGTTTGCCTTTATTTCAAGAACTAGACTAAAATGTCTAGTTGCTTTTCGACAAACAAAAACTAGTACTTTATTTAATTCTTTTTAACGATAACATGCTTTTTATATTTCTGGCAACAGTAAAATATCCCAAATTTATTCAGACTCTATTCTCTTTTAGTAAAAATTCCCATCAATAAATCCCTCTAGATCCTTATTTAATTCAAGAAAGAAACGCATACTCTAAGGTTTTATAACTATAAAAAGTTTGTTTTAATAGTTATTCTAATTTATAATAAATGTATGAGGAAAAATTTTTAAAAGATAATAAAAAGATTCACAAACCAGATTAAAATAATTGGTCTACATCTAATTAAGAGTCAATAACCATAATTAAGGACGAATGATTTGCGCATCTCGTGGATCGATTGGAAATGGAAACATCAGCAGTTCCCCCTCTCGTTAAAAATTTATGTTGTACAACATTTAATTGAATTGACGTCTTAATTAGCATACAACAATTAGAAACAAAAGTCTGGTAAAAAGTGACGATGTGCTAATTTAGCACATCGCCATTTTTTTATTGACATACAAAGGAGGATATGTTAAATGGAAATACACTCATTGATTCGAAGCTTACGTCTTAAACATGGGCTTAGCCAATACGAAGTTTCAAAACAAATCATGAGCCGCTCTGCCTATTCCAGATTTGAGTTAGGCGATCGGGCATTAACCTCTAGTGAATTTGACTTGATCATGACAAGATTAGATGCTCAAGTTTCCGATTTAAACGATATCGAAAATTTAGAAAATCCACTTGCTGCACAAATCAGGCAACTGGTTCAAGATTATTTGAACAATACACTTGACCTAAAACATTTGGAGAAACTATATTTACAGCTTAAACACGATAATAATAAGTCTATGCGCGCTTATCGAAACTATTTATTCTTAAAACATCAATTTAATCATGTGCTTCCGATTATTGATCCAATTACGACAGAAGAAATTAATAGACTTTTTCTGGAGATAAAAAATAAGAACCATTTAACCAATTATTATCTTCAGTTAATAGCTGATTTCACTCCATATTTCTCAAAAGAACACCTTATTTACTTTTTTGAAACATTAGAGAAGTATCCTGTCGAATTTATCAGTGCATTAGATTGCCAGTATTTACATGTCTTTCCTACCACCATATCAAATATAACCGATGCTCTGATTGACCTTGCTGTTTTGGATAAAAATAAGCCCGACCAAGAATTACTCGCTTACGCAAAAGCTAGTTGTGACAAATTGAGTCAAATTTTAAAAATAAGTCCTTTATTCAATTACAATCTGTTACTGACTCTATTTAGAATTCGTATTGAGTTTTATCAAGCGCAAACCAAAGCAGAAAAATCCATTGCATTAGAAAAAGCTAAAACATATCAAAAAGAAGTCGAGTTTATCGCGAACATGCGGAATTATGAAGGAAATAAAATACAAACAACCGCAGATATTGTTTTATATAGCCTAAATAATCTAATAACTACCGGAATGCCTGGGAAAGTCGCTTACTTTATTGACTAAAAACCCTCATAACATGATTAAAATTAGCAATTCTAGCAAGTAATTTGTAAATTTTTTACTGATAAAGACACATCAGCTACGCTGAGACACACCTAGACAATCCCCATAGTCTCGACTGATTTTAACCTTCGTTGAGCCAATCATGCAAAGGGACTTTCGGTAATTCTTCGCTTGATTCAGCTTGTTGTTTTGCAGCAATCGGATTTTCCATAAACCAGTTCTTAACGTAAACAAAGATTAGATTTTGAATATTTTCAACTTTTTCTGTTTTCTGTTTTTGATAGGCTTTTAACAGTGTTTGATACAATTCTTGCTCGGCATTAAGACCATAAATATCTATATCCTCAAAAATAATTTTAGTCTGAGTATCTTTTTCTGCTTTTGCTTTTGCGTTATGGATTGTCTGAACGGTCTTTTGAGCTTCACTGTAACTAGACGAGAATGTTTTAATCAAACTTAGTACTCGGTCAGGGACAAAGGTAGCAATGCTATTGTCTTTCATGATCGTTTCAAAATTATCTAGCAATAATTGATCTTGTAGCTGGTCTTTCTCTGTGTCTATATTGTGTCTATTAGTGTCTAAAGAATTACTAGAAGAATATAATAGATTGTCTGCGATTTTCGCAGTTACAGAAAAATCGTTGGTATTATTGACTTTTCCTGTATTTGCGATTTTCGCAGTTACAGGAATAACCTTGATATCATCAGCTTTTTTTGTATTTGCGATTTTCGCAGTTACAGGATTCTGAATTAGGTTCTCTTCCTCGTTTATTTTAAATACGTCTTCTGAAGTTACTTCTGGTTTACCTAAATACAAAAGATTCGGAGTAGTTTCAATCTTTCCATTTGCCTTTTTGATACGCCCTTTCTTTTGCTTTAGTAAACCTGCTGATTCTAATTCTTTTTTTATTTTTGAGATTTTACCTTCTCGACACTTTAATAATTTCATTAATTCATCAATAGTGTAAATAAAATAAATATTATCCTCTTTATCCACCCAATTGTTTTTGACAGAATAGTCAAATCGATCTTTGAGAAGCATATATGCAATCTTTGCATCGTTTGAAAGTTGGAAATATTTCTCGTTTGTAAAAAATACTTTAGGCATTTGATAATATTTTTCTCTATAAATTTCTTTTGATTTATAAAAGTTAAATTCGTTCATATTTTTCCCCTTGTCATGGGATAGTAATTTATGTTCAAATATGTTATAATACTTGAAACGAATATAAATTTCTATCCTTATATTTTCTACTGCTGATAAGTCGCCAAACTTTATTGTAGCAGTAGTATTTTTTTATTTTCTTTAGTTTAACTGATTTAATAATGTAAAGCAAACCGCTATACAACAGTCTTCTTGATCTTTTTGTAGTATCACGATATCACGATATAATATTATTGTGATATCGTGATGTTGTGTTAGGCGACTTATCAATATTGGTATCATAGACTTTAGCAAAACACACCATTACAATATTGCGATATTGTAATGGTGTGTTTTTGCTTATACATTTTTTTTAAATTTTATTTTGTTTTTTAGCTAGTTTGTATCCCTCAATTAAATATTCTTCAGGAATTGTTTTTAATATAGCTTCTTCAATAACGTCAGGTTTACTTTTTTCAGATTCAGCAATTGTTGTCCAATATTTAAGTGCAGCCATTAATATTGGGTTAATTCTGATACTATCAGCTGTTCTATAACTACTTCCTTGATCTTTTATTAATGCACTAATTGTCTTTTTATTTAATTCAGAGTGTTCTAGCTCTTTTGGCTTGGCAGGTTGTTTATTTTTATTTCCTAGTAATCTGCTAACAGCAGCCTGACTACGATTATTATTTGTCATTAAAATCACCAACTTCTTTTAAATATTCTTCTGTGAATTTTCTATAATCTTCTTCTGCTGTAGAAGGTTTGTTGAAACTAATTAAATCTTTACCTGCTGCTTGAGCCTCATCAACTATAATTGTTCTACGAATGTAAGTATCAAAAATTTTTGCATTAATTACTACGGAAATTTCATTTGCTGCTGAAGTCATTTCTTTAGATATTTTATAGTTCTTATTATATTTAGTGAACACAACACCACGAATAACTAATTTATCATTTGTATACTCTTTAACAGTTTCAATTGTTTCACTTAGTTTGATCAATCCTTTAAGTGAAAAATACGCAGCCTCTACCGGTATGATAATTTCGTCTGATACTGTGAAGGCATTAACCGTAAGCATACCCAAGCTCGGTGGACAATCGATAATAATGTAATCATAGTTATTTTTAATTGGTTGAAGTACACGTTTAAGCCTGTGTTCACTTCCAACCTGCGTAAATTCTCTTTCTGCTGAAGATAGGGCAATATCAGCAGGTATAACATCAATCCCTTGATAATTAAGAATTGCATCTGAGACGCCGGCTTCACCTTTTAATATTTCATAAATCGTTGGCTTGTCGGTTCCATCGATATCAAAACCGAGATTATCTGTTGCATTACCTTGAGGGTCCATATCGACTAACAGAACTTTTTTCCCAAAAGTAAAATGCAGGCTAGCACTTAAGTTAACAGCAGTAGTAGTTTTAGATGCGCCACCTTTTTGATTAGCTACAGAAATTATTCTAGACATATTAATACTCCAATCTGTTTGTTTTGTAATATCATTATATCACAATATTCTGAAATTGCAATATTATAAAATCGTGATATCGCGGAAGCACCTTTTTTTCTGTATAATAATACCAAATCTATTTGTAATCAAATGGACCTTTTGAGTAAAATATTCCGATATTACACATTTATGATATTATGCAATTGCAATACAACAATACTATGATATCACAATGGTGTAGTATTGTGTTATGTGATAATTTTAAAATTTAGTCATGTTAAAGATATTTTAATTCTAGCAATTAATTCATACGTCACTACGTTAAATAATGAAGAAAACTCAGTATAATCGACAACTGATTTAAAAAAAATATATTAACTATATTAAGTACATCTAATATAGTTAATATATTTTTAGGTTTAACGATTAAAATTTCTATCTCTGTAAATATATTAAATATACTCAATATATTAAGCTGAATATTCCAATGATCCGTTGATTTAAAGAAAGAGAAAAAGTTTCTTTTTTTGCTCAAATTAATTTTAGTCCGTTGAGTACTAGACTAAAAGGCAAAATTTAACTATTTATTGTCTGGCGTATACCTTTAAAAGCATGATATTATTAAATCGAATCACAATATTACAATATTTAAGATTCATGATATCGTGAAAACGTAATATTTAAATATTACGATATTGTGATATTGATTTTTTAAATTATCAAAAATGTTGTCAGCTTACAATTATTCAATTCGTTTTTTCTTTCTTTTTCCAATTGACGATATATATATTTCATATTCATCTTGAAGAGAGAGAAGTTCCTCATAAGTAGAAGACATGTTTGAACTTGCCGCAAGCCCTAAGTCATAAATGAAACCTACAGGTAGTGATTCAACTCGTCGATTTCGTGTGATCCAACTAGCGACAGTCCCTTGACTATAGCCATAAGACTCACAAAATTGATCGACAGTAACTCCTAGATACTTGATAATAAATACATTGATTGGGTGGGAATAAACAAAGGTATTTCGAGACATGGTGGGTGAGCCTACCTCTCTTATTATTATTGCGTTCGCAATAATATTTTAACGTTTATAACCTGCTATTGTCTACTTCTTTTATTCACCAAGACTAATCCCTAATATCGTCATCAAAAAAATAGGTTTAACCCTTCTTGCTTTTCTATTCTTTCTTCATCCATACTAATGATTCGTCTTCTACAAAATATTCGCTAAATTCTTGTTCACTAATGACCATGAACGTGCCTGGAAAGAGCTTCAGAAGGACTTGTCCGTACTCCAACGCAATCATGCCACGCGCTGTTTCAAAAGCTACTTTCCCATTTTTTGAGAATTTCTTTGTTTTTTTAATCGCCGTATTTCCGCAAAAAGTTCTCAAACAGCCGTATTGTCCTTCAGTGTATTTCAAATATTCAAAGGGTTTCTCATTAAAACAATTCCCTGTCGCTTTTATTCTCGTTTGCTGTTTTTCTGCTAATAACCAACTTTTCTTAGTCGAATGCTCTTGCAAGCGTGCTTCTACTGAAATAATCGAGCCATCTTCTTGTTCTAAATAAATGGAAGAATAATAATCCTTAGAGATAGGAACTGCCTTGCTTAATTCGGAAATCTGTCTCCCTAATAATCGACAACCAGTTTCCTGGGCGAAGGTATAAACCAAATATTCTGAACCATCTTTGAACAAGAGAGAATAGACTTGATACACTTTTTTTGGCTTCGCCTTTTCCTTTTTGGGTACTGCGGCCAACTGTTGAATCACTGGTTGTTTGACCTCGTGTGTTTTCTCATACTGCATTAATTGTTTTACAGTAGGCTGTAGCTTATCTTGGGTTTCTCTATACTGCTCACAGTATAGACAATAACGATCCTTACCAATCGGATGAAACAAATCCGGATCGGACTTATGTTTCTTTTTGATTTCTTGCAATTTCTCCTCATAAAAATATTTCAGTGTCAGCATTTGTTTGTACTCTGATCGATTCAATTCTTTTACTCCTTTTGTATATTATCTACACATAATAAATGTTTTCTTCAAATAGCTTTCTATTTATTCTATCACACATCAATTCTCTTTATTTTCAGTAGAAAAGGGATCACTAAAACAACTAAACAAAAAATAGCGTTAGATTTTGGAAAGGGTGATTTAGCATCTATTCGACTTTCCTTACCGCTATTTTCTGTACAGATGATCCAGTGATCCCTAAAAAGCCTTTTTGCTCCCAGTACTTCTCTAACTCTTTTCATACGGCGCAATATAATAGTAGAAACTATGATAGCCTGCGCTAGCTTCCAGATAAAAGGTAAAGCAATCAAGTCCCACTTGGTTGATTAATTGTTGCCCATATCCCCAAATTTCCTCTAGTAATTCTTCATAGCAAATATAGCGCCATTCGTACTGCTGAATGATATTCATAGCTGACTCCATTTATCTAACTCCTGGATTTCAATGTGGCGAATTTCGTCGTAATGGACCTTATGTTCTCCAATAAAAATACCTAGTCCATCATAACCATGAATTTCTCCCTTAATATCATCCGGATAGTAGCCTTCAGTATCACGTTCTTCCTTTTGGATACAAACAACTTTTCTTTTAAGGACAGCAGCGTTCAATACTTCCGTAATCTCTTCCGTTGTCATCTGCTCTTTGGCCAAATTTTGATTGGCTCGTTGCTCGACGTCGGCATCGATCTTTTCTGTGTGATCCGAGAGATAGAAACCTGCCCACTTTAGACGACCTCGATCGTTGTAATCAATCATTATTAAGCCCTCCATTTCCGCCAGCATGTCCACCAACCAATGTACTTCTAGTAATACTACGTGCGCCTTCTAACTTAGAAGAAGCGTGTACAATCGACGTAAATCCATATTTCTGTCGAATCTTGTCGATAATCTTATCTAGTTTTTCCTCATTAATCTGTTGTTGTGGATCACTAAACAAATCTAGCTGAAGGGAATCAGTATAAACGAGTTTACTATACGTAATTCCAACGTGTCTCACTTCTTGTCCTTCATAGTACTTATTAAATAAATAAAGGCAATAGTACTGAAGCTCTTTCGTGTTATCAGTGAGTGGGATTTTCATTTGGTGCGAAAACCCCGACTTTGTTTCCAGAATCGACGTACCTATATACAAGCGAACACAACCAGTCTTACACTTATGCTGTCGAATACGTGCAGCCACTTGTTCCGCCATTTCCTTCACCACGATTTCAACTTCTTCTTTCCTCGTATAGTCCTTCGGTAGCACCTGAGAATTGCCATAAGATTTCTCTTTGGTTGGTTCTGGCGGTTCTGCGATATCCGTTCGATCAATCCCATTCGCATGAAAATAGAGCTGTAGTCCAATAACCCCTAATTGCCTCTTGAGCGCGTATGGGTCCCAATTTGCTAAATCTTTAATACTCAGGATTCCCATATGGTTCAATCTTTTTTTCATGCGTGATCCGATACCCCAAAAATCCGTCATTTCTTTAATTGCCCAAATTTTCTCTGGCACATTTTGATACGTCCATTCCGCAACAAATCCTTTATTATGCTTCGCTTCATTATCTAAGGCTAATTTAGCTAAAACAGGATTATCACCAATCCCGACAGTTGCGATCAAACCAGTTTGACGGTAAACGTGTAACTGTATCTGTCTTGCGAGCTGTTTTCGTCTCTCACTTCTTGTACCTGGTGTTGTAAATAAGTTCAGCGATTTTGTTACCTTTAGAATCGACTCATCGATGGAATAGATCAATAAGTCTTCATCTGCGACGTATTGCCGAAAAATACTATTTACTTCCATATTTTTTTTGATATATAGGTTCATCCTTGGTGGTACAATGTGTAATTCTTTAGGTAAAGGATAAGGTAGATCACGCGGTCTACTGACGTTCGTGATTCCATATTTACTTTTGGCCGTTGGTGACGCTGCTAATGTAAGCCCTGATCCAGTATTGTCTGCTCGACTCATCACGATCAATTCAGCTGTTAACGGATCTAAGTTTCTTTCAACACATTCCACCGAACTATAAAAGCTTTTCATATCGATTAGAAAGTAATCATTGACTGGCTCTTTTGAGTAATCAAGCATGTTGTTCTCCCCCTCTTCCATTACATTATACAAACATATGTTCGCATTTGCAACGAGGGTCTTCTCTAAATAGAAAAATAGCCAGACGACTGTCTGACTATAATTAACCTACTTATTTTTTTCGTTTAGCAATTGGAAGTCTTGATCAATAAATTGGTAACAATTCCCACAATTTTCACAATGGTATTGTTTCGTTTGAATATTGAGTTGAATCAGCTCACCGCAAGCACAATCGATCGATACAGCCGTTCTTCGTTCTAATCCATATAATGGACGTCCCCAAAAAGTATAGCCTACTTGTTGTTCTTTCATTTGCTTCGTTCCTCCCTAAAAATATGTCTATTCGTAGCTGGTATGACGATTCGTTCGACCAATGATACATCTTAATGAGTGAACCTGACCTTAGAATGCTCATATGAACAAATTTTTTTATTTACTTGTTCTCTTTTGCTAAATAAAAATCACTATTACTTCAACTACTTCAATCCACGTCAAAATATCACATTACTCCATTTTTCAGCATTTCTTATCATATAGTCACTTGATCGTAATTGGTGTGTAACTACTTTCACCTTCTATTTTTTATAGATCTTTGATTTCAATCTCTCGTATATATGCTTAATTTGTTTTTATCTCTACGAAAAGCTGTTTAAAATTTTATACTAAAACCAATCGCCAAATATAAATTAATTTATACTTGGCGATTGAGATATTAGTAACTAACATTTATCTAATTATTACTTTTATTTCCAAGCATTTTTACGTGAGAAATTTCTACTGGATCAAATGTAAAATTGTTAAAAGTAATAACTACATTGTCTATAGCGTCAACATTATAATATACTTCACGTTTTTGCCAGTTAGTGGAAGTGTAAAAAAGTTTAACATCCGATCTTACTTGTTGTCCACCTCTATAAAAATCAATGTTAAATTTTAAACCGAAGAAAGGACTTCGATCTTCAAAAAATATAGAAATATCATTCACTTCAGAAGTATCAATAGTTTGAGATAATGCTTCGAGATCACCTATATCTCTCCCCATTAAATGAGCATAGTTTCTTCCACTTTCTTTTCTTATTTCTGATCGCCCACCTTGTTCCATCGATCCAATTCGTAAATTCCAATCATCGAATCCATTTGAAAAGTCTCCATTCCTAACTAAGTTTTTATTCTCTTTTACGAACTGCCATTCTACAGTGTTACTTGACGCAGAAAATAGATTTTCCTTAGCTTTTGTCTTCACACTAAAATCATAGGTAAGTGAAGGGTCTAACTGATCTATTTTGTAGGAAAGTGTATCACTATCTACAGTTTCTATTAATTGATTATTTTGATAAATGGCATAGCCGAGGATATTTTGATTGGTTTCTCCTGCTTCCCATGCCAGCAACACACTATCTTGACTTTTATCTTCGATTCTAAGATTTAGTGGGGCTTTCGGAAGTGTTACTAGTTTCAAGTCATTGCTAGGAACAGATCGCCCCGATTCTGTTTTGGTTTTAACCGTTAATATTGATTCAGTCATTGAATCTAGATCCTCTAACTGTAACTCTTCTGTAAATTTATCTACTTGATGAATCAATTCATTATTTTGATAAATTTCATATCCAGCTACAATTTCTATTGGTTCCGCGGCTTCCCATGTTAGTAAAGCACTACTATCAGTTATATTATTTGCCTGTAGATTTCTTGGTGCTTTAGGTAACGTAGTAATTTCTACCTCGTTGCTCGGCTGTGAAGTTTGAGAACCTACTCTGGCTTTAACCGTAAACTTATAATCAGTAGCTGATTGTAAGTTTTCAACCGTAAATGTGGTTTCAGAACCCTGTGCGGTTTGAATAAGTTTTTCATTTTGGTAAATCTCATATCCGGTTTCTGAAGAATGATTGTCACCTGGTTCCCAAGACAATCTTACTGACGAATCATCAATTTCATCATAACTCAAATTCTTTGGGGGACTTAATGGTAGAATCGATAATGTTTCAAGGACGTCATCTTGCTGCCCCCCTGGCTGGCCACTACGAATTTCCAATGTGAGATCATTTGTGGTTGTATTCGTCTCAAATCGAATATCAACGGTGTCCTCAGTTGAATTGACAAGCCTTGCATAGAAGAATCGATTGTTGTACGTTTCTCCTACATAGTCTCCCTGATTCAATAAGACTATTCGATTATGCCCTTCATACGACGCCCTATCTAAGGTAATGATTATTTCATTATCTGTCAAAGAATATCCTTTTACTATCTCAGAAAGCGGCAGTGATTGTGTTTTAATCGTCAGTTTTTCACTTGCTAGGGACGAGTTTACTGCTGTTTTGGCCTTAACTGTAAAATTATAGTACATTGCCGTGTCTAGATTTTCAACTGACAATGAAAGCGTATCTCTATCTACAGTTCGAATGAGGGTTTCATCTTGGTAAATTTCATATTCAGCAATAACTTCTTCTTTTTCTAAATTTTCCCAATGAAGCGTAAAACTAGTTTGTGTCATATCTGACGCACTCAAATTCACAGGCACTTTTGGTCTTGTTCTCACCTCTAAGATATCACTAGATTCTGATTGATTACCCGAGTGGTCGATAGCGACTACAGAAAAATGGTAATCAGTATAAGAAAGCAAGTCATTCACTACATATTCGGTAGTTTTACTATCTACTTGACCAATTAAACGAGATTGATTATAAACGAGATAACCAGAAACCCCAACATTATCTGTAGAAGGAGCCCATTTTAAACGAACACTAGTATCTGTTAAATCGTGATACGTGAAGTCCTGCGGTACGGTTGGAGGCTCTTCATCCATTAATAAATCAAATTGTTGCGTTTTAGTAGACTCATTTTTATCACTTAATTGAGTTGTCCGGTTATTATTAACTGTTAAAACTTTACTGTTGTATTGATAATTTTCTAGCTCAAATATATTATTTTCGATTTGATTTAATACCCAAAACTGATCATCTTGAGTCTTGTTCTCTTGCATCATTATTGTGCTATTATCTCTTTGATCTATACCAAACACCATACCTGTTTCTTTGTTGAATAATTGATAGGCATTCCTAGTTTCATCAAATATCAAATGTATAAATTGCGTTGATTTATTATGGAATTCCGCCACAGTAATCGGTTCATTTACTTGTTTCGAATGCGTAAGGATTTCAGACGGAAAAAGAACGGATTCAAAACGAACCATAGTGTCATCATATACTTTTAGAGTCGTTCCTGTGACCGTCTTACTTTTTTCTGAAGGAGTGTCTCCTATTCTAGCAACTACATAATACTCGTACTTTGTACTGTGAGTTAGCCCAGAATCTGTGTAGGAAGTTGTCCATCCGTCAATAGTCGCGATTTTCTCATCGTTTCGATAAATGTCATGATAGAGTGTTCCAGGAAGTGAAGCTTGATTATTTAGACTCTCCCAATTCAAAGAAATCTGTGTATGCTGTACATCTGTTATTCGCAAATCAATCACTGAATGAGGCAATGCATCTACACTAATATCTAATCCTTCAGCCATGGGATTTCCATTTTCATCAATTGGTAGAACTAAATACAGATGTGATAATCCAGGAGTTAATCCAACAACTACTGAGCTTAATGAGCTACCTATTGTTGTAACACCGGTAAATGTCCATCCAGTAATTCCTTGTGCCCATCCAAATAGCTGAAAACTAGATGGTGAAATCTCCGAAAAAGAACCGCTCCAGTCAAGTGTTGCATTGGTTGATGTAGTATCCCTTGCTTTATCTTCATTCCGCTTTCGATCGTCTTCGTCGCTCGTTTCTACAATCACTTCATTACTTGGTTTCGATTCATTCCCTGCTTCGTCCAATGCCGTCATAGAATACGTATACCGTTTTCCTTTTTGTATCGAAACATCATTAAAATGACGGGCATTCCCTTCAACTTCAAAAATAACTTCTTTTCCTGGTAGGTAAGAAATATTAAATAAAGAAGAGGTTTCTTCGCGCTTTATTTTCTTTTTAACAACGCCAACGTTATCTGTAGCTGTTGCTAAATTAAAATTTGCATGTGAAGATGATAAAACTTGACTTTTTAAATTTCCGGACAACTTTGGAGGCTCAGTATCTTTTGTTTTTATTTTTAAAGGCTCACTTTTCTCAGACTCATTTTTAGCTTCATCCATAGCTGTTACTCTAAATTCATATTCTGTCACCTGATTTAAATTCTTAACATCTACCTCAATTCTTTTTTGATTTTCACCTGGATTTGGTGAGTGTAATACATTATCATCTGGAACTGTGTTGTAATCTTCTATTAATTCTCCATCCATGTAGATATTGTATTTTTCTACACTGACATTGTCAGTAGAATGATCAAATGTGAATTTCACAGTATTTCCTGTCACATCTAGTTTTTGTAAGTTTTTAGGAATAGTGGGCGATACAGTGTCAAATAAATTATCTAAAAAACGATTGGTTAAAACCATCTGAGTTGCAGATCTTTCAGCAATGGGCTTGTACGGATGCAATTTAGCTCGAAATGCTTCACAAATGTACTCTTCCCAAGATTCTTCTGCGTAGTTACTATCTAAAATATCTATCAACGTTTTTATTTCCAAATCTCTTAACTCTTCAATTACCTCATCAAAAATCTGACCACTAAGCATAGGGTGACTTTGAAAAAAATAGTTAGTTCTTATAGCAAAATGAAAGTATTCATGTATTATAGTGCTAGCATATTCATCTAGAAGACGATTTTCTTTTATTTGTTGGAGGTGATTTAACTGATTGAAAGAAATAGCTGTAGAAGCTATGTACCCTTCAGGAGTTGATTTTGTCCAAGTCAATCCAGCATCTGATAAATCAAAAGAGTTATCAAACTCAATTCGTTTTTCCTCCAAAGTTAAATTCATTGTTTTATTATCAAATACACTAGAATGCTGCCAGTAACCACTAGTTAAGAAGATTTGCCAATTTTTAGTTTCATATTCATTTAGAAAATTTTCTTTCCTTAGATTAGTTAAGGATTTTAGTATAACATCTTCATAATTTGAATTGGCTAAAACAAATCCAGCATTTAAACCAACAGCTTCTATTTGTACTAGAGGAGTAGAAATATCAAAATATTCCATCAAAATATTTTGTACATCTTCATTAGCTTCACCTATCGCTTCTTCAATCGTGCTTTTTGGAACAATATTGGCATTGATTTTGATCGATGGAGTAAGATCACCTTCCCGAATAATTTCTTTTTTAGTATAGTTAAGCGCTTGGTCTCTCTTTAAGATGTAATAAGAATTACTTAATGAACCTAGTCTTACCGCTTCAGTATCTTTAGGTAAAGTCAGCTTAAGCTGAATGTTTTCTTTCCTTTCTTTGTTAAATGGCTGCGGTGTTAGGCTACCCAATAAATAACCATGATCAATCCCATACAAACTATCATTTAAAGTTGAATTTATTACGGTTTCAGAATCATCCAATAAATATTCCGAATTTATTCCAAAATCTTCCATAGAAAGATTTGCATATAATACAGTTTCTTGATTAAACGATTTTGTAAACAAGCTGTCGATTTCTTCAAGCAGCTTAGTATTTTCGTATAAATCACTTCTATTCATGTATTTTCTTCTTAAACTATCATTAAGGTTTTCGATCATTTGAATATCTTCGTTTCTATTTAATTTAGAAGGTATATCAGGAAAATTACTGTTACTCCAGTTGATACTTTCTTCAGAATCATTTTCAAAATTAAGAATTCTATTTTGTTCTACGCCACTTTCATTAAAAGTAGTTTTAGTTGTACTATAAGCTTTACTTGGAAACATTGTTAATATTATCACAAACACAAAGAGTATTTTGCCAAATATTTGGTGCCTCGATATTTGATTCAATTTTTTTACCCACTTTCTTTTTTCTGTTGCTCTAAAAATTACTTAAATCAAAGTCATTACTCATAACCAAAAGGTATTATTAAGAATCAATAAGACCAAAATTAAATTATACGTTATTTTTACCGATAAAACAAAAATATTTTTTAATTAAAATATGGAATATGTTAAAAAATTAGTTCTTGATTTAATAATAAATGCTCAAATTTTGTATTTTTAAAGTGTACCCTAAATAGACACTGGCATGACATTGAAAAATCTGGTTTTCTAGTGTATGATTAGGGTGTATTTTAAATAGTTGCAGAAAGTAGGTAAAAATTTTGAGAGTTGCATACATACGTGTCTCATCGATTGATCAAAATGAACAACGGCAAATTGAAGAAATGAAAAAGTTTGGCGCAGAAAAAATTTTTATTGAGAAACAATCTGGAGCAACGATTACTCATCGACCAATTTTCCAGGAAGCTTTAGAATTTGTCCGAGAACAAGATATTTTTATCGTGGAAGCCATCGACCGACTTGGAAGAAATTATGACGAGATCATTGAATCGGTCAATTACCTTAAAAAGAAAAATGTGCAGCTAATCATCACTAGTTTACCAATCATGGCTGAAGCAATTGGAAATCCTCTCCTGGATAAATTCATCAAAGACTTAATCATTCAAATCTTGGCTATGATTGCCGAACAGGAACGTACAGAATCTAAACGACGCCAGGCACAAGGAATTAAGATTGCGAAAGCGAATGGTGTTTACAAAGGACGTCCTAAGTTGTATAGTGCAGACACAAAAGATCCCCAACGTCGCCTTGTTTATAAAAGCATCGTTGAAGATCTTAAAAAGGGTGTTGCGATTGCTAAGATTGCGAAAGACTACAATGTTACGAGACAAACTGTATATAGAATAAAAGGGGACAGCATGGTCAACGACGGATAGTTGGTCATGCTGTTGTTTCTATTTTATTTACTTACTTTTTGAAATACTGTTCTAACTTTCATCAATAACTCATCAACCAAACTATCATGTGCTTTTTCCAAGAAAATACACTCTCTGGCTTCATAATCAATTGTCGTTAATTGATCTAATAATACTTTTCCTGTTGTCTTCATTTCATATTTTGAATTAATATTTACATATAACGGATAGTTTCTAGTTGTACTAGAAATAGGTGCAACTGTAACAACGTTACTATAATCTGCAATAATATCATGACTTAAAACAATATAAGGTCTTTTTCCTGTTTGTTCGTGTCCAGATCGAGGTGCTGTATTCAATAATAGAATATCGCCTTGTCTAGGCTTTCTCACCATTTTTCATTACCTACTGCTTCACCTAAGTTTTGAATCGTCACATGATTTCTTTCGTCAGTATAATTTTCAAATAACTGCTCAATTGTTAATTCATTTTCTAAATTAGCAGCTTCGATGATTAGACGCTTTTGACCGTTTACTTCTTCTTGTATTATCTTCACTTTGTCTTCTGTATGAATTCCAAGATATTCCATAATATACTTTGGCAATCTAAGACCATTACTATTTCCCCATTTTTTTATAGGTAGCATTTCCATATTAGACACCTCTTTCTGTATATACATAGTATAACACATCCAAGAAAGAATGTATATACATAATTATCCTTTCCTGTTAAATTGGATTAACATTCTATGAATTTTTGAACCAATAGAAGCCTTACTTTATCTTTTATTTCTCTTGCTCAACTTCAATGTCCTTTTCTAAATTAAGTTTTTCAGCAGATAAACAGAACGGACAAAAAAGCATACTCTGTTGGTCTCTAGGAAAATATCTTACTGAACCTAATTACGTTAACTGCTAAAAGAACAATAAATAAGAAGCAATAACTTTTAATTTTGATCATACCCCTATCT
>Ga0308156_1002482_pt1 | contig 16373 bp, 10 predicted proteins | sample PhyAR2_FD_201041 | JGI IMG/M metagenome (GOLD analysis project Ga0308156, IMG submission 201041) | Phyllosphere microbial communities from UC Gill Tract Community Farm, Albany, California, United States - DLSL A.R2 | ecosystem: Host-associated > Plants > Phyllosphere > Unclassified | place: USA... | reverse complement strand
GGTCGAGGTCGGCCGCGACCTCGGCGATCGGCTCGGGAAGGCGCAGGCGGGTGTGCAGCAGGGTCGCCGCTCCCACGAGATCGAGGCCCTCGGCCGCGGCTACGATGTCGGCGACGGAGACGGCGACGGCTGCGGGCGCGCTCGGAACGGCGGGCGAGCGCTCGGTCACGAAGCGCTCGGTCGCGAAGCGCTCGATCACGAGCAGCCATGTGCGCTCCGTGTCGAGGAGCGTCCCGTCCATGTCGCTCAGCACCGCCCAGGCCGGAGAGCCGTCGTGCATGGGGATCCTCTCGCCGCCACGATCCGGATGGTTCGCTGCGTCCATCCCGTCGGCCGGACGAGGACGTCGCGCGGACGCGAGGGAAACGGCGGATGAACAGCGGAGGGACGCCGGGGGAAACCCGATGGACAGCTGCGTGCACGTGTGCAGCCACGGCGCGACGGCGGCGGAGAGAGCCCCCTCGCCGTGGGTACGCTGGCGGCGGATCGCGCCCCGAGACCGCCTCGATCGAGCGCGCCGCCGGAGGGGAGTCCGTCGTGCACCGGTACCGCGAGATCGCGAGCGACCTGTCGACGCAGATCGTCGAAGGCCGGTTCGACGCCACCGGCATGCTGCCGGCCGAGGATCAGCTCGCGCGCACCTACGAGGTCTCCCGCGGCACCGTGCGCAACGCGCTCGTGCTGCTCGCCCGACAGGGCACCATCGCCCCGAGACGCGGTTCGGGCTGGCTCGTGCGCACGACCCTGCAGAGCCAGCGGTTCTCGGAGCTGCGCTCCTTCGCCCAGTGGGCGTGGAGTCGGGGCATGGAGCCGGGCGGCCTCGTCGTCTCGCAGCACCGTCGTGCGCCCACCGCCGTCGAGGTGCGCCGGCTCCGGGGCGGAACACGCACCGGCGACGTCGTGGAGGTCGTGCGGCTGCGACAGCTCAACGGGAGGAACGTGATGCTCGAGCGCACCGTGTACCCGCCCTGGATCGCACCGTTCATCGAAGCCCTCCCGCCGGACGAGCCCTCGGTCGTCGGCGCGCTCGAGCAGCGTCATGGCGTGCGCATGGTGCACGGCGAGCACTCGATCGACGCGATCGCCGCGTCGAGTGACGACGCCCGCCTCCTCGAGGTGCGGCGGTCCAGTCCGCTGCTGCGTGTGAACAGGGTGAGCTACGCGGCCGACGGGAGCGCCATCGAAGCCGGCGATGATCGCTACCTCGCCGACACCATGTCGTTCCAGGTGCAGGCATCGCTGCAGGGCACCGAACTCACCCGCCGGTCCGAACTCACCCGCCGGTCGCACTGAGTCTCGGCCGGCATCGGGCCTGGACTCGTGTGCGCACGCGTCCACACCGATCCGGCCGCTCGCGTCATCCTTGGTCTCTCGTTCACCTTCCGTGCACGCGCGGTTGGGCATCGGCGTCGATCGTCGAGGCATCCACCCCTCGTCTCTCGGAAGGACGACACCCCCATGCATCCCTCTCGCCCCCTCACCCGCTCGCGGGGCGCAGCCTTCGCCGGCGTCGCGCTCACGGCAGCGCTGCTCGCCGCGCCGATCGCCGCGAGCGCCCAGGTCGTGGACCCCGCGCCGACAGCCGGCGACGTGACCGCCGCGGCCGCCGGCTCGTCGTTCTCGCTGCCCGGCGGCAGTCTCGTCGCGGGCGTCACGGTCGACATCGCATACGAGACCGACGCGGCCGACCCGAAGAACTGGATCGGGTTCTACCGCGACGGCGAGGTGCCGGGCGGCGAGGGCGACCTGTCGGCCTCGTGGGCGTATGCGCCCGAGGCATCCGGCTCCGTCTCGGTCGCCGCGCCGACCACGCCGGGCACGTACACGGTGTGGTTCCTGGCGAAAGACGGCTACGAGCCGCTCGCCGACAGCCAGACCGTCGCCGTGACCGGGGGTGCGGCCGAGCTGACGCCCGGCGACCCCGAGGCATCCGTCGACATCGATCCCGTCGGCACCGACCTCAGCACCGACGGCGTGCTGCTGCGTGAGGGCTTCGCCGACGGCCTGCCCGCCGGCTGGTCGGTCGACACCGCGGACGCGGTCGATGCCGTCGCCGACTATCACGGCTGGGTGCCCACGACGCGAGCCGAATGGACGGCCGACGTCGACGAGATGCGCGGGCGCTTCGCCCGCCCCCTCGCCGGGTTCCTCGTGGCCGACGCGCAGCAGTCCGGTGCGGCTCCGTTCTCGTCGACCCTCACCAGCGCGCCCGTCGACGTCGAGTTCCTCCGCTCGCTGCGGCTGTCGTTCGACAGTCACTACCGCGGTGCGGCCGGGCAGACCGGCGTGGTGCGGGCGAGCTTCGACGGAGGGGAGTGGACCGAGGTGCTGCGCCTCGACTCCGCATCCGTCGCCGACGGCTACGACCCCCTGCAGCTCAACTACATGCAGGACATCGCGGTCGACGTGCCGTCGGATGCGGCGCAGGTGCGCTTCCAGTGGCAGCTCGACGCCGCGGGCGAGGACTCGCGGTACTGGGCGATCGACTCGGTCGCGGTGCATCAGGGTGAGCTCGTCGACGATGAGACACCGACGCGGCTGTGGACGGTGTCCGACATCCAGGGGCACCCTCATGACTTCGAGCACGGACTCAACGACCTGAGCACCCTCGCGCCCGACCCCGCCGGACTGCTCATCGTCGGCGACCTCGTGAACTCGGGCACCGAGACCGAATGGCGCGAGATCTACGACGTGATGGACAACACCGTCGGCATCCGGCCCGACACCACCGTCTCGTCGATCGGCAACCACGAGCGATACGCGAGCGGCGGCTTCGCGGCGAACTTCGAGCGGTTCCTCGCCTTCGCCGAGCGCGACACCGCCTACGGCGAGTATGTGCTGCGCGGGGCGGGCGGCGACGTCCCCGTGATCACCGTCGGCCAGGAGATCAGCGGACCCTCCGACGTCGCGATGACCGACGAGCAGGTCGAGTTCCTCGAGGAGCGCCTCGCCTACTGGACGGCTCAGGGATCGCAGGTGATCGTCAACACGCACTTCCCGCTCGGCGACACCGTCTCGGCGTCGTGGATCCCGTGGTACCACGACCACCACCTCATGAACGATCGTCTGACGAGCATCCTCGGCAACTACCCGAACGCGGTCGTGTTCAGCGGCCACACGCACTACCCGGCATCGCTCGGCGACTGGGCGGTGCAGCGCCGCACGGCCGACGGTCACCCCGACGGCTTCTGGGCCGTCAACACGGTGGCGATGCACGTCGGCTGGGAGGCTCGCGGCGAGAACACCGACGGCATCAGCGAGGTCACGATCGGCGACGTGAACAACGGGCTCGTCGTCGAATCGTACGGCGACCGACTCGTGGTCAGGGCGTACGACTTCTTCACCGATCAGCAGATCCGCGAGGTGACGATCCGCAACCCGCTCGCACCGTACGCGGCCGATGTCATTCCCGCCGAGGAACGGCCCGCGGACTACAGCGCCGTCGACGCCGAGCTGCGGCGCGTGCCGGCTGACCTCGAGAGGTTCACCGCCGAGAGCGTCGAGGCACTGAACCGAGCGATCGCCGCCGTCGAGCGCGACCTGACCGCGGCGGATCAGGCCGAGGTCGACGCGATGGCCGCGGCGCTGCGCACGGCGATCGACGGACTCGTCCCCGTGGACGAGACCCCGGGAGCCGGTGCCGACGCGGATGGCGGTGCGGACGGCGGCGCTGGGGCTGGTGCTGACGGTGGTGCTGGGGCTGGGGCTGGTGCTGATGGCGGTGCTGGGGCTGGTGCTGATGCTGATGGCGGTGCTGGGGCTGGTGCTGAAGGTGGTGCCGGGGCTGGGGCCGATGGCGGTGCTGGTGCTGGGGCTGAAGGCAGCGCCGGTGCTGGTGAGGGGTCTGACGGTGGTGCGGGTGCCGGCGCGGGTCAGGGCGGCGGGTCCGACGACGTGGTCGCGGATCCCGACCGTGACGACCGCGACGACCTGGCCGCGACGGGCGTCGACCCGGGCAGCGCCTGGATCGTGGCACTGGTCATGATCGGGATCGGCGGCGGCCTGGTCGCGCTGCGTCGCATCCGCGCGCGGAGGTCATGATCGCGCCGCGCTGACTCGGAGATCTCGCGCAGCGAAGGACCGCATCCCGGATGCCCTCCTTCGCCGCGCGAGATCTCCTTCGCGCGTGAACCCGCCGCGGGTGTGCCGCGTCAGATCGTCTTGCGCAGCGTGTATCCGCGGGGCGTCGCGACGAATCCCGCCTCCTGCAGGGCGAGCGCGAGTTCGGTGCCGTAGACGCCGTCGCCGTTCACCTTCTCGACCGTGAGCGTGTCGAGCCGGCGGGCCCTGGCGGTCGCGGCGAGGTCGGTGGCAGCCGCTTTCAGGATGTCGGTGTCGTCGGTGAAGCACAGCACCGTGCGGCCCCCGCGTTCGAGGTAGAGCACCAGGGATCCGTCGACGAGGACGACCAGGCCGCCCGCCTTGCGTCCCGGACGGTGCGAGACCTCCTCGCGTCGCGGCCACCCGAGCGCGGCGCCGTAGGGGTTCGCCGGGTCGGTCGCGGCGAGGGTCACGGCGTCGCGCGGGGGCGGGTCGGCCAGACCCGCGAAGGTGCGCAGCCGATCGACCGTGGCGGAGGCCGCGAACTGCGCGGCACCGAGCTTCTCGATCACGTAGCCGCGACGGCAGTGCCCGGCCTCTTCGAAGCCCGCGAGCACGCGATACGCCTGCGCGAAGCCGCCAGGCACCCCCTCGGCCTGCACGGCACCGCGTGTCACGACGCCGTATCGGTCGAGCAGCAGTCCCGCGGTCACGGTCGCGCGGCGGGCCGCATCCGTCTCCGCCGTCGGCAGCAGCGACCACCGGCCGCCGACCGACGTCGGCCGCGGTGCGGTGCGGGTGAGCGACATCCCGCGATACGTGCGGGCGCGCGGGGCGCGCCGGGTCACTCGGTGCGCCTGGGATCCGCCGGCGAGCAGCGACCGGATCGGCGCGAACGTGTCGTTCGTCACCCTGCCCGCCCAGGTGAGAGACCAGAGGGCCTCGAGCACGGACTGCTCGTTCTCGGCTCCGGCCATCTCCTTGAGCTGCGAGGCGAAGTACGCGCCACCCGCGTCGAGCGCGCCGAGCACCCGCGCCTCGAGCGAGTCGTCGGCGATCTCGTCGTCGGGCTCCGGCAGCGTGAAGGGAGCGAGATCGGCGGGATGCAGTGACACCCATCCGTCGCGGCCCGGCAGCGTGCCGTGCCCCGACCAGATGACCTCGCCGGCCGCGGTGAGCTCGTCGAGCAGCGCGGGGGAGTAGTCGCGGACGCGCGAGGGCAGCACGAGAGACTCCCAGGCGCTCGCGGGAATGGGGACGCCGGCGAACTGCTCGATCACCGTGAGGACGCCGTCGAGCCCTTCGAGCGGACGGCTGAGGTGCTGCCATTCCGGCAGGAAGCGCGCGTACGCCTCCGGCGACACCGGTTCGACGCTGCCCCGGATCGCGGCGAGCGATCGCATGCGCAGACGTCGCAGCACCTCGGTGTCGCACCACTCGGTCTCGTTCGCCGCCCCAGAGGCCTCCGGCAGGAAGTATCCGCTGGTCAGGCGCCCGGAGTGCTCCAGCCGCTGCAGCGTGTGCCGTGCGACCGCCGCGCCGAGGCCGAACCGCGCCGCGACGGCATCCGTCGTGAAGGGTCCGTGGGTGCGGGCGTACCGCGCGACGAGGTCGCCGAGCGGGTCGGCGAGGGGCTCGAGGAAGGCGACGGGGATGCCGGTGGGCAACGCCGCTCCCAGCGCATCGCGCAACCGGCCGGCGTCTTCGATCGCGGCGATGCGGGTGGTCCCTGCGATCGTGACGGGGATGGCTCGACGCGCGGCCACGAGCGCATCGAGATGCGCGGCGGCGGTCCCGGTGTCGGGGTCGAGCCGCTGGTCGATCTCGGCCGCGTCCATCGGCCCGAGCATTCGCAGCAGGTCGGCGACACCCTCGAGGCCGCGCGCGTGCCGCTCGGGGTCGAGCCGCTGCGCCTCGCGTTCGAACTGCGCGATGACGGCCGGGTCGAGCAGCTCGCGCAGCTCGACCGTGCCGAGCAGCTCCCCGAGCAGGGCGGGGTCGACGGAGAGTGCCGCGGCCCTGCGCTCGGCGAGCGGCGAGTCGCCCTCGTACATGAACGCGCCCACATAGCCGAACAGCAGGTCGCGCGCATACGGCGAGGGCTGCGAAGGCTGGGTCTCGACGAGTCGGATGCGCCGGTCGGCGATCGACGTCGCGAGCCGCCGCAGCGACGGCAGGTCGTAGACGTCCTGCAGCACCTCGCGCAGGGTCTCGAGGATCACGGGGAAGGTCGGATGCCGTCGAGCCACCTCGAGCAGCTGCGCCGAGCGCTGGCGCTGCTGCCACAGCGGCGTGCGCCGGTTCGGGTTCGTGCGCGGCATCAGCAGCGCCCTGGCCGCGCATTCGCGGAACCGGGAGGCGAAGAGAGCGGACCCGCCGACCTCCTGCGTCACGAGCTGCTCGAGCTCGTCGGGATCGAAGACGAACAGCTCGGCGCCGGGCGGCTCGGCCTCGGCATCCGGGATGCGCACGATGATGCCGTCGTCGCTCGCGACCGCCGATCCCTCGACGCCGAGGCGCTCGCGGATGCGCGCGTTGATCGCCAGCGCCCACGGCGCGTGCACCTTCATGCCGTAGGGCGAGTGCAGGATGACGCGCCAGTCGCCGACCTCGTCGCGTCCGCGTTCGACCGTGAGCGTGCGATCGGTGGGCAGGGTGCCCGTCGCCTCGCGCTGTTCGGTGAGATGCGCCATGAGGTTCGATCGCGCCTGTTCGTCGAGGCCGGCCTCGATGAGTCGCTGCGCGGCCTTCTCGGGCGTCGCGGCGGCCACCTCGCGCGAGAAGCGCCCGAGGGCTTCGCCCAGCTCGAACGGGCGGCCGATGCCGTCGCCGTGCCAGAACGGCACCTTGCCCGGCTGCCCGTATGCCGGGATGACATTGACCCGGTCATGCGTGATCTCGGCGATCCGCCAGCTCGTGGTGCCGAGCGTGAACACGTCGCCGACACGCGACTCGTAGACCATCTCCTCGTCGAGCTCGCCCACGCGGGCGCCGGTCGACTCGCCGGCGACGAACACGCCGAACAGCCCGCGATCGGGGATCGTGCCGCCGCTCGTGACGGCGATGCGCTGTGCACCGGGGCGGCCGGTCAGCGTGCCGGCATCTCTGTCCCACACCAGACGGGGCCGCAGCTCGGCGAACTCGTCGGAGGGGAAGCGGCCCGCGAGCAGATCGAGGGTCGCCTCGTAGGCCGAGCGCGGAAGCGACTGGAAGGGCGCCGACCGGCGGACCGTCTCGAACCACTCCTCGACGCTGATCGCCCCCAACGCGCTGGCGGCGACGGTCTGCTGCGCGAGGATGTCGAGCGGGTTGCGCGGCACCTGGATCGCCTCGATCTTGCCGGCCAGCATCCGCTCGGTGACGATCGCGGTGTGCAGCACGTCGCCGCGATGCTTGGGGAACAGCGCCGCCCGGCTGATCTCGCCGACCTGGTGTCCGGCACGGCCGACGCGCTGCAGGCCCGATGCCGCAGAGGGCGGCGCCTCGACCTGGATCACGAGGTCGACCGCGCCCATGTCGATGCCGAGCTCGAGGCTGCTCGTCGCCACGACGCAGCGCAGCACGCCGGACTTCAGCTCCTCTTCGACCTGGGCGCGCTGCTCCTTCGACACCGAGCCGTGATGCGCCTTGGCGAGCACGGGATCGGCACCGGCCGTCGCACCTGCCTGCGCCATCATCGCCGCGGGAACGCTGCTCTCGGGAAGCGCGAGGCCCAGGCGCTCGGAGTAGATCTCGTTGAGGCGTCCGGTGAGGCGCTCGGCGAGTCGCCGAGAGTTCGAGAAGACGATCGTGGAGCTGTTCTGCAGGATGCGGTCGACGATCGCCTCTTCGACGTGCGGCCAGACCGAACCCGTGACCTCGGTGTACTCGGCGTCGACCGCATCGCCGGACACGGCGGAGGCGCCGGGCGGAGGGGGCGGATTCGTCATGTCGTCCATCGGGACGACGACGCCGAGCTCGAAGGTCTTGGATGCGGGAGGGGCGACGATCTCGACCGGCGCCGCGCCGCCGAGGAATCGGGCGACCTCGTCGATCGGCCGCACCGTGGCCGACAGGCCGATGCGCTGAGCCGGTTCGTCATGCCCGTGGGTGCGGCGCAGCGCGTCGAGGCGCTCGAGGCTCACCGCGAGGTGGGCGCCCCGCTTGGTCGCGGCGACCGCGTGCACCTCGTCGATGATGACCGTATGCACGTCGCGCAGCGTCTCGCCGGCGCGGCTCGTGAGCATCAGGTACAGCGACTCGGGGGTCGTGATGAGGATGTCGGGCGGGTCGGAGACGAGCTTGCGGCGATCGCTCGAGGTCGTGTCGCCCGAGCGTACGCCCACGGTCACGGACGGGGCATCGACGCCCAGGCGGCGCGCGGACTGGCCGATGCCGATCAGCGGGGAGCGCAGGTTGCGCTCGACGTCGACGCCGAGCGCCTTCAACGGCGAGATGTAGAGGATGCGGGTGCGCGAGGCGTCCTTCGCCCGTTCGGCGCCCTTTTGCGCGGTGCTCTCGCTGCGCTCGCGGAACACGCTGTCGATCGCCCAGAGGAACGCCGAGAGGGTCTTGCCCGAGCCGGTCGGGGCGACGACGAGCGCGTGCTTGCCCGCGGAGATCGCGTTCCAGGCACCCGCCTGGGCGGGGGTGGGCGCGGGAAAGGCACCCCGGAACCAGTCCTGTGTGGCAGGGGTGAAGCGGTCGAGCACGTCGCTCATCCCTCCATCATCACCCGTGCCACCGACATCGGGGTCGCCATTGTCCGAGGGGGAGGGCATGCTGTACGCATGGCGTCGCACACCACGAACTATGCGAGCACCTTCATCGAGGTGGCCGAGGACTGCCCGGTCGATCATGCCGAAGAGCCGCCCGCCGGGGAGAAGCCGACGGTCGCCGCTCTGCACCATCGGCTGATCGCGGAAGAGCCGTATGCGCGCACCTCCGACGACGTGATCTTCGCGACTCATGCGCTGCGACACGGGCTCGACCCTGACGACACCGCGGCGCGCGAGGAGTTCTTCTCGAAGGGGCAGCCCTGCCTGCGCTCCTCCCCGCTGGGCAAGCGCTACGGCTGGGGCATCGCGCACGACGCCGAGGGGAGGGTCGCCCTCGTGCCCCGCGACTCGGAGGAGTACGCGCTGCTCGCCGCCGACCCCGCGATCACCCACACCCGGGCGATGCGGAGCCGGCGGGCCTGACATCACACCGCGGCGAGAGATCCGTCCACGTCGATCTCGAGCGTGAGATCGAGGTCGAGCCGGGCGAGGAACGCGTCGTCATGGCTCACGACGAGCACGGCACCGCGGTAGGCGCGCAGCGCGTCGACCAGCTGGTCGACGGTGTCGATGTCGAGGTTGTTGGTCGGCTCGTCGAGCACCACCAGATGCGGCGTCGGATCCGAGAGCAGCAGCGTCGCCAGCGCCACGCGGAACCGCTCGCCGCCCGACAGCGCCGCGACGGGCCGGTCTGCGGTGGCGCCGCGGATGAGGAACCTCGCGAGTCGGTTGCGCAGCTCCTTCTCCGGCACCTGGGGCGCGGCATCCGCGATGTTCTCGAACACCGACCGGTCCTCCGCCAGACCGTCGACCCGCTGCGGCAGGTAGCCGATGCGGTCGGTGAGGGCCGTGGCCGAGAGGGTGGGCCGCTCCGACCCGCCATCCGCCGCGTCATCCGCCCCGATGTCCGGCATCGTTGCGGAGCCGTCGACGGCGGCTCCGCGCACCAGCCGTTCGAGCAGCGTCGTCTTCCCTGCGCCGTTGCGCCCGGTCAGCGCCACGCGGTCGGGCCCCTGGATGATCCACGAGCGTTCGCCGTCACCGATCGTCGCGATGCGACGGGTGCGCGACACCTGCGGGTCCGGCAGCTCGATCTTCATCGACGCGTCGGAACGCAGGCGCCGCCCGGCCTCGTCGAGCGCGGAGCGGGCGGCATCCTCCTTCGCGCCGACCTCGGTGCGCAGCCGTCCCGCCGACACCTCTGCAGCCATCTTCCTTCCGTGGGCGACGATCTTCGGAACCCGCTTCTCGATCTCGGCCTTCTTGGCCGTGCGGGCGCGGTGCGCGAGCTTCACCTCGGCCTCGATGCGCTGACGCTTCTCCTTGCGGAACTCCTGCTTCGCGGTGACCTCGGCCTGCCTCGCCGCCTCCTGCTCGGCATCCAACCAGGCGCGCCATTCGGAGTAAGGACCGCCGAACACGCTCAGCGTCTGCGCATAGAGCTCGGCGGTGTCGTCCATGAGCTCGAGCAGCGACAGGTCGTGGCTGACCACGATGAGCGTGCCCTTCCAGGCGCTGACCATCGCCGCCAGCTTCGCGCGGGCGTCGCGGTCGAGGTTGTTGGTCGGCTCGTCGAGCAGCGTGATCGGCGCGCGCCGCAGCCGGATGCCGGCGATCGCGACCAGCACCGCCTCACCGCCCGACAGCTCGCCGATCCTGCGGTCGAGGAACTCCGGGGCGAGGCCCGCTTCGGCGAGAGACATCTCGGCGCGCGCCTCGATGTCCCAGTCGTCGCCGACCGCATCGAAGTGCGCCTGATCGACATCGCCGGCTCCGATCGCCCTGACGGCGTCCAGGGGCGCGGCGACACCGAGGAGATCGGCGACCCTGCGATCGACGTCGAGCGTGAGCTGCTGTGGCAGATAGGCGACGGCGCCGGTCGCCGTGAGGAACCCCGATGTCGGGGTCAGTTCGCCGGCCATCAGCCGCAGCAGCGTCGACTTGCCTGCGCCGTTGCGGCCGACGAGCCCGGTGCGGCCCGTACCGAAGGATCCGGACACCGCATCGAGTGCGGTCGTGCCGTCGGGCCAGGTGAACGTGAGACGGTCGAGAGTGACCGAGGAGTGAAGCGTGGGGACTGACATGGTGTCTCCTGTCGAGTGCGGGGTGCACTGACACCGGTCGCCCGAGGGCCCCGTCGGAGCGGGGCGGGCCGTCGCGAAGGACAGCGGGCGGTGGTCTGCCGTGGAGTCGGCGATCGTCGGGTCAGCGCGCGGAAGGATGAGCGCGGAGGCGACGGATCAGATCAAAGGACTTCCAGACACGGCGGACAGGACTCCACGACGATACCCGGGCGTGTCGAGCTTCCGCAACCCCGGGCGTGTCGTCACCTCCGGCCGGGCAGCACGACCGGGTTCCCCGTGTCCGGGTCGACGATGACCCGGGCGTCGAGGTCGAACAGCGTCTTCAGCAGAGCGGCGTCGACGACATCCCTCGGGGCGCCCTCGGCGACGATCCGGCCGTCCTTCATCGCGATCAGGTGGGTCGCGTATCCGGCCGCCTGATTGATGTCGTGCAGGACGACCACGACCGTCCGCCCCTCCTCGTGCAGGCGGGTGACGAGTTCGAGGACCTCGATCTGGTGGCCGATGTCGAGGAAGGTGGTCGGCTCGTCCAGCAGCAGGATCGGCGTCTCCTGCGCGAGCGCCATCGCGATCCAGACCCGCTGTCGCTGCCCGCCGGACAGCTCGTCGATGTGCCTGTCGGCGAGGTCGACGACGTTCGTCGCCGCCATCGCATCGGCCACGGCGCGTTCGTCCTCGGCCGACCAGCTCGAGAGCACGCTCTGATGCGGGTACCGTCCGCGCGCGACCAGGTCCTCGACCGTGATGCCGTCCGGGGCCAGAGGGCTCTGCGGCAGCAGACCCATCCTCCGCGCGACCTCCTTGGTCGACAGTCGGCGGATGTCGTCGCCGTCGAGCAGCACCCGGCCCGAGCCGGCGGGGATGAGGCGAGCGAGGGCGCGGAGCAGCGTCGACTTGCCGCACGCGTTCGGCCCCACGATCACGGTCAGCCCGCCGTCGGGGATTTCGACGTCGATCCCGTCGAGCACGCCGCGGGCCCCGTAGCCCGCGCGCAGCGCCTCGGCAGCGACTCGGGTCATGGTCGTCCTCCTCGAGTGGATCGCCGACTCTCTCTGAGCAGCAGTGCCAGCAGGTACAGGCCGCCGATGCAGATGGTGACCGCGCCGGTGGGCAGCCGCACATCAGGGATCGCATGCTGGGCGATGACGTCGGATGCGAGCAGCAGCAGCGCGCCGGTCAGCGCGGCACCCGCCAGATCCGCCGACGACCCCCGACCCGTCAGCCGGGCCCCGATCTGCGGTGCGGCGAGAGCGACGAACGCGATGGGGCCGGCGGCGGCGGTCACTGCGGCCACGGCGCCCACTCCGAGGAGCATCAGCAGTGCCTTGGTGCGCTCGACGGGGATGCCGAGCATCGCCGCCGCGTCGTCGCCCAGTTCGAGCCGCCGCATCCGGCGCTGGGCGGCCGGAGCGCACACGAGCACCACCGCGATCGCGACGGCCGCGAGACCGAGGATGCCGCCGTCGACCGGTGCGAGCGAACCCGCGCCCCACACGGCGGCCCTGAGCGCCTGATCGACATCGGCGCGGGTGCTGAACCACGTGTTCACCGACGAGAGGAGCGCACCCATCGCGATGCCGACGATGATCAGGCGGAACCCCTGCACTCCGCGCCGGAAGGCCAGCAGGTAGACGATGACCGCGGTCGCCACGCCTCCGAGCAGGGCTCCCGCGGCGTACGCCGCATAGCCGGTCGCGCCTGCCATCATCATCACGACCACACCCGAGTAGGCCCCCGTCGTGAATCCGATCACGTCGGGGCTGCCCAGTGGGTTCCTCGTGAGCGACTGGAAGATGCAGCCCGAGATCCCGAGTGCGGCTCCGAAGAGCAGAGCGGCGGCCACCCGCGGCGCTCTCCATTCGACGACCACCTTGTGCACCGGACCGTCGACGCGGCCGAGAAGCGCGTCGACGACCTGGCCGGGCGTCAGGCTGTAGCTGCCGAGCGTCATCGCCCAGACGCCCAGTCCCGCGGCGAGAGCGGCGAGCACCGCGCACACGATCAGCATCCGCCCGGTGGTGCGCAGCGTCAGGGGGCCCGCTCGGAGCACGATGCCCGTCGTCACAGAGACCTCGCCTTCCGGCCGCGCACGAGGGCGATGAGCACCGGGGCACCGATCAGGGGCAGCATGACCCCGACCTGGAGCTCGGCGGGAAGAGCCACGAAGCGACCGAGGATGTCTGCGCCGAGCACGAGCGCCGGCGAGAGCACTGCCGAGTAGATCGTGATCCACACCCAGTCGGGGCCCGTGAGCCAGCGAACCGCGTGCGGCACGACGAGACCCACGAACACCAGGGGGCCGACGGCCGCCGTCGCCGCGCCGCAGAGCAGAGCGACCGCGATGACGACCCCGGTGCGCGCCGCGCCGAGGCGCACGCCGACGGCGCGAGCGGTGTCCTCGCCGAGGGCGAGCGCGTTGAGCGGGCGGACGCAGAAGGCCGAGATCACGAGGCCGATCACGATCGCAGGCAGGATCGCCTCGACGGTGCCTGTCGGGCGGTCGGCGAGCGTCCCCGCGCCCCAGAAGCGCATCCGGTTGAAGGTGTCGGCATCGACGAGCGACAGAGTGTGCGAGAACCCGGTGAGCACGGCGGCGAAGGCCACTCCGACCAGGGTGAGACGCACGGGCGAGCCGGATCCTCGCCCTGCGCCCGCGGCGAGATACACGATCGCGGACGCGGCGATCGCGCCGACGAAGGCGAACGGGAGGTACTGATCGATCCTGACCACGCCGAGGAACGCCACCGCGAGAGTGACAGCGAAGCCCGCACCCGCGTTCACGCCGAGGATGCCCGGATCCGCGAGGGGGTTGCGAGTGAGCGCCTGGATGAGGGCTCCGGAGACCCCGAGCGCGGCGCCGACGAGGATCCCGAGCAGCGTGCGATCCACCCTGGCCGTGTTGACGGTGACGGATGTGACCGACCCGTCAGGGTCGGTCAGCGCGCGCCAGACGACGTCGGCCGGCAGCGCCGCCGATCCCCAGAACAGGCTCGCCGCGCTGAGCGCACCCAGCAGGAGCACCGCCACGGCGAGTCCCATGAGGCGACGGCGCGTCCGGGGTCGCCGACGGCCGGCATCCGCGCGGGCGGAGGTCGTGTCGGCGATCATGCGGCTCCTTCGAACGCCGAAACGCTAACAGCTTCCCACGGGGGTTCCGGCCCGGTGCCAGGCGTCGACGGCGACCGTTCAGGCGGTGACGAGGACGCTTCTGGCGTCGCGGGCGAGCTCCTCGGCGGCGAGACCCGTCTCGCGGCTGAGGGCCTTGAGGAGACCGGCCCGCGTCGCGAACCCGGACAGACGAGCCGCCGTCGTCACGTCGCCGCCGCCGACCAGGTGCGACACCGCCGAGTTCAGCCGTGCCCTGACGCGCCATCGGGAGAAGGGCCATCCGGTCTCGGCGACGAAGATGCGCTGCACCTGGCGTGCGCTCATGCGATGGCGGAGGGCGAGCTCGTCGAGCGCGAGCGAGGTGCGCAGCGCGTCGCGGGCCAGGCGTCGGGCGGCCGGGTGCTCCGGGTACACGACAGGGAAGCGCGGACGCGAGATGCTGTCGAGCACGCGCCCGATGGCGCGGCGGAACGGCAGCACCTGCTCGCTGGTCGTCGGCGATGCGACCAGCGACGTCGTCATCACGTCGACGAGCGCGGGCACGACGCCGAGCACGCGCACGCGAGGACCGGGGACGACCCCGTCTTCGAGCATGGGGCCGAGCACCATTCCGCCCTCGCGGATGCGGACGGCATGCGGGACGTGCGGCTGCAGCCACGCGGCCTCTTGGGTGCGCAGGGGATCTCGGCGCCGTCGACCGTCAGCACCGCGGCGCCCGTCACGACGTAGATCAGATGGGGTTCGTCGTGCTCATGGGTGTCGTGGCCGAGGAACCGGATCGAGTTCTCGGGGACGCTGCTCCCGAGTGCGGTGGATCGCACGCTGCTCACCCTCCGAGACATGTCGCTTCCGTCACCGTCGATGTCGTCTCCGTGACGATTCGACGGGTTAGTGAGAATAGCCTTACCTTACCCGAGCAGTGCCGTCCGCCGCCTGCCTTCGGATCCATCACGTCATCGATCCCCGAGGTCTCCATGTCCAGATCCCTCCGCGCCTTCGCCGCGCTCTCCGTCGTCTCCGTGCTCGCGCTGGCATCGTGCGCCGCCGAACCGGCTCCCGAATCGGGCGATGCCCCCGCGGGCGACAGTGCCGAGAGCCGCGTCGTCACGACGGACCAGGGCGATGTCACCGTCCCCGGCGACCCGCAGAAGGTCGTCGTGCTCAACTATGCGCTGGCCGGCTACCTCTACGACCTCGACGTCCCGGTGGTGGGCCTCACGCAGGAGGACTTCGACTACGAGGCATCCTTCTCGGACTTCTGGGCGGACGACGCCGAGGCGCAGGGCACCGAGTTCGTCTCCTGGAGCGGCGACGGCTTCGATCTCGAGGCGATCCTCGCGCTCGAGCCCGACCTGATCATCGGCGGAGGCGTCGGGTTCCCGCTCATGCTGGCCACGGAGGCGTACGACGACCTCAGCGACATCGCCCCCACCGTGATCGTCAGCGGCGACAAGGCCACCTGGCAGGACCAGTACTCGTTCCTCGCCGACGACGTGTTCGGCAAGGGCGACGTCTACGACGAGGCGCTCGCCGCCTACGACGACCGCGTCGCCGAGGTCGCGGCCGCGATCACCCCGCCGCCCGCGCCCGCGGCCTTCCTGTCGGTCCTCCCCGACGGGCGCGTGTACGTCGCCAGGGAGGACATGGGGCTGCCCGTCGTCTTCGACTCGGTGGGCATCGAGGCGGCTCCGCTGTTCGCGTCGGGCGACTACGAGCCGTACACCCCCGGCGGAGACTCGTTCGAGCTCTCGACCGAGCAGGTGGGCCAGGTCATCACGCAGCCCACGGTGTTCATCACGGGATTCAACACCGACATCGGCGACATCGAGGCCCTGTCGGCCAACCCCGTGCTGGCAGCGCTGCCGGCGTTCCAGAACGACAGTGCGTATGTCCTGCCGTACTGGATGGCGCGCGGCGACTACGACGAGGCGCTCGCCCTGCTCGACGAGATCGAGGAGCTGTTCGGCTGACATGGCACATCGCGCATTCACCTCGCATCCGCTGGTCGTGCGCCGTGTGACGGTGCGCCGCATCGAGGAGGTCACTCCTCGCATGCGGCGCATCGTCGTCGGCGGAGCAGGACTCGGTGAGACGGTCGTCGACGGCACCGTGCATCGCGCGTTCGCTGCTCCCGGCTTCGACGACCACGTGAAGCTGATCTTCGCGTCGGACGGCGACCTCGAGTCGGCGCTTCCGCTGCAGCTGCCGCACGGGATCGAGTGGACCGCTGCCGACAACCGCGTGGCCCGCGACTACACCCCTCGGTGGGTCGACGTCGATGCCGGCGAGATGGCCCTGGACTTCGTGCTGCACGGCGACGGGCCCGCCGCGGCCTGGGCGCAGAGCGTCTCGGTGGACGATCCGCTGTGCTTCGTCGGGCCCA
>Ga0308156_1002480_pt1 | contig 16388 bp, 11 predicted proteins | sample PhyAR2_FD_201041 | JGI IMG/M metagenome (GOLD analysis project Ga0308156, IMG submission 201041) | Phyllosphere microbial communities from UC Gill Tract Community Farm, Albany, California, United States - DLSL A.R2 | ecosystem: Host-associated > Plants > Phyllosphere > Unclassified | place: USA... | reverse complement strand
CACACGTCCACCCCGCGATGAGGCCCATGAACCAGGCGCGGATGGACAGTTGCGCGCCGACCAGCACGAACCGGGTTGCGATCGGCCCGGCGAAGAGCAGGACGACGAGTCCGGCCATCGCCCAGCCCGACCCGTTGAACGCCAGCGCACCCGCCAGGACGATCGCGATGCCGAGGCTGACGATGACGGCTGAGATCGGGAGCTGATCGATTCCGAGGAACAGCGCAACGGAGAGCGTGACGACGATGAGCAGCAGGTTCCCGAGAACTCCAGCACGACTCAGTGGCCGGTACACCCGGATTCGTGTCTTCAACTCACCATCCGAACAGGTCGCTCACTCTGTCGTGGATCACGTCTCCGCCGGAACCCACCCCGGCCCCCATCAGAGCGCTTCCCCGGAGCACCACTACGTTGCGCCCACCGCTGCGCAGACTGTCCCACGTCTGGGTCTGAGTGTAGGGTGCGGCCCTGGCGGTGACGCGCCGCTTGCCGCGACGGTCGCGCCCCCTCGACCATCCCCCTGGCGGCCCCGGTCGTCGCACGAACGGCCAGTCCAGTTCGCATCTTCGATGCCAGTGCGGCACCCGTTCCGGCGCCGCGCGCACCGATGGCCGTACCGATCAGCGCATCCTTGACGACGCATCCCCAACCGACGTTCCCGTTCGTCGCTTTCTGCGATGCGACGGACATCCCATCACTCATCAACCCTCCCGCGAGAGCCATCGCCGCGATGATCGCTGACACGCGTGCGACACACCTAGCTGAGTTGCACTCAGACCGACAGCCATCGGCGGGCGTCGATCAGTTCAGGCCCCGTCAGCACCGCTAGCGGACGCGGATGTTCGGACTCGACCAGGAGAGCGACCGAATCCTGCGCTACGTCGGCCATAGAACTCATCGCAAACGAGGTGGGAGCCAGACCTATCGGGGAGGCGAAGTAGAGCAGCGGCTCTTCCGTCACCGACTCGACGACCCGCTTGGCAGTCACCTGTGGCAATTCGGACCTAGGAGAACGGCGCTCCGAGTCCCGTGCCGCTCGCGGTTGAACGAGCGCAGTGGTCAGCTCCTCGCGATCACGGACCGAGGCCGTCATCAGAGAGACCTGTTGAGTTTTCTTACTTCTTCGATGAGCGCCACGAAACGTTCGGACAGCTCACTATCGGGGGTTCCGTCGTCGTGCACGAAGTATTGATCAGAAAGACTCCCCGGCCCAGCCCTGAGAAGCCGTGCCACGTTTTCCTGCACCTTGGCGACGGAACGCAAAGGTTGCCGTAGCTCGGCCGCGTAATTCCTCAGCGCCATGGCGGCTCGTTCTTCTGGTAACGCAGCACAAAGGTCAGCAAGACGGCCAAGCCGATCGGCGAGCGTCAGGCGGAAGCCCTCCTCAAGAAATCTCCCACTTGTCAACGATGCTCCCATGATTGCAGGACTGCGGAATATGTACCTGTTGCGTGCCCCCGACGTACACGTGGCCATCATCTCCGACCTGAGCCGCAACCCTCCCCTTGCCCATGGGTCTGACGGGCCGGAAGTTGGCTGTGTAGCCGTGCTTCAGTGGGCTTGTTCCCGTCACGTTGCCGTCGACGTCACCCCAGACAGGAAGAATCGACTTGTCCTCGCGAACTTGAGCGACGCTCGTCGGGGCGTCTCGTGACCAGACCCCCCACTCCTTCCTTGGACCCTCAGTTCCTGCTCTGCTCAGCAGCGTGTCGCCTTGAGAGTACCCGGAGCGGTAGATGCCATGCGAGAAGGTTGCGCCAGTTCCCTTGTCAAGCCATTTCAGTCGGTAGGCGGTCGTTCCACCAGTCAGCGCGCCGACCGTCGCTTGACCACCGACAGATTCCGCGAAGCCGATCACGGTGTATGGACCGGGAGCCATCGAGTAGGCCGCCGCTCCGTTCACACCGCCTTTGACTGCTCCTTCGGCCGCACCGCGCGCAGCCCGCGCCATCAAGTTCGTACCCATCCGTGCAGCGATCGCACCACGCCTTGCGGCACCCGCACCGACAGCCACAGCTGGACCATCGCTCGCCTTGCTTCGACTTCCCAGCGTCGGGTGACTCACGGCTTCAACCGGTGACGCTTCTGACCCAGTCGCGCCATCGCGACCGCGTGGTGAGTCGGTACAGTCGGTCGAGACTCGCCTTGTAGTTCGTCGTCGCCTCAGCGTCCGCATTGCCGAGTGCGTCCGGCACGATCACACCAAGTGGTCCTCCTGCGCCGGCGGAGATCGACTCGTGAACCGCTTGCGCGAGAGCCTGGAACTCGCTTTCGTTCCCACGGACGAACGCCGCTGCCTGACTCTCGTACCACGTCGCAGCTTGCAGTCGGTGTGCTCGCCGAAGGTAGCGACCGACCTCGGCGCACAGCCGCGCTACTTCCTCATGGTCCAACTGCATGATCCTCCCCGTCACGGCACCAGCGACCAGTAACCCTTCACATCAACCGCAGCATAGCCATCAGGCACGTACGTCTGATTCGTTCCGCCCTTCCAGTAGTCACCGTCGGCGCCTGTCTGAGGAGCTGTCAGCCCCTTGTACGCCGGCATCTTCTTCGTGAACTCCGCGGCGAATCCTGCATTCTGGATCGAGTCTTGACCAGTGTTGGCCCAGCGGTACGGAAGCGCCTTGTCCTCGCGCACTTGGTTGATGCCCCGAGGAAGATCGGACGACCAGAAGTTGCCGGAGTGGAAACCGTTCACGTCTCCGGAACGGAACATGGTGGTGCCCTCCTTGACGTACGTCGACCGGTAGAGGCCCCCGGCGAAGGTCGATGCGTCTGGTCGAGAGAGCCACTTCGGGCGGTAGGCAGTGCTCCCGCCACTCAGCGCGCCGATCGTCGCTTGCGTGGCGGTCGCTTGGACGAAACCGTTGACCGAGTGCGGCCCTGGTGATGTCGCGTAGTTCGCCGCGCCGGTCGCGCCGCCCTCGACCATTCCGCTGGCGGCCCCAGTGGTCGCACGAGCAGCCAGTCCCGTTCCCATCTTCGCTGCCAGTGCGGCACCCGTTCCGGCGCCGAGCGCACCGGTGGCCGTACCGATCAGCGCGTCCTTCCCGACGGTCCCCCAGTCGACGTTCCCGTTCGTCGCTTTCTGCGATGCGACGGACATCCCACCACTCATCAACCCGCCCGCGAGAGCCATCGCCGCGATGCCTGCGGGCCCTCCGATGCCCGTCGCCATGAGCGCAACACCGCCCACGATCGCCACGCCGGCGACGACGTACTCCCAGTTGTCGTCCCACCAGTTCTTCGCCGCGCCGATGACGCCTTGGTTCGCATCCCGGTACGACTGCAGGTCCGCGTCCGTCGCCGGCCGCAGCCCCAACGGGTCCACCGCGTGCATCGGGTCGTTCCCCGCGTACGAGTACGGGTTCCCCGCCCACGCCGCACCGAGCACGGGCGACAACGGATCCGTCGAGAGGAACCCTCGCGCCACCGGGTCGTACACGCGGGCCCCGAGCCACTCGAGCCCTGCGACGGACAGCCCGCCGCCCGCGGTGAGCGACACACCACCCGGCAGCTCCGGTCCGCCGACGGACGCGAGCACGGCCCACGGGTCAGACACGTCGGTCGACCGTGCGCTCCGCCACCCGGCGAACGACCAGGCATCCCCCACGGCGACCGCGCCACCCGGCAGGTCGAGCACGCTCTCCCCGCCGATCGACACCAGCGCCGGCAGCGTCGCCGCGGAGTCCCACCACACGTCGGTCCCACCGACCTCGGCCAGTTCACCGAACGCGTCGGTCCAGACCGCGACCCGTCCGGTCTCGCCGTAGGACGGGTCGCGCGAGACGATGCCCGCCAACGCTCCCAGATCCGACCACGCGTACTCGACGGTCGACCCGTCGGCAGCGGTCCGCCGGGTGCGTCGACCGAGTCCGTCGTACAGGTACTCCGTCCGTTCGCCATCGCTGACGGCCGCGACGAGCTGCCCGGCGGCGTCGTACTCGAAGCCTGTCTCGACACCGCCGACGACCTCGCGGAGCAGACGACCACCGACGCCGTACTCCCACGACGAGTCTCCCGCGCGGACGAGCTGGCCGGCGTCGTCGTAGGCGTACTCGACGCGCCCGTCGGCTCCGTCGATCGCCGCGATCCGGCCCTGGTCGTCACGCTCGATGCGCGTGACGGTGGCGCCCTCCGGGGACGTCGTCGTGTGCGCGACCAGCGCACCCCGCTCGTACGACCACGACTGCACGACGTCGCCGGTCGACGCCTGCACGATGTGGCCTGACGGGTCGTACGCGAAGGTCGCCGTCCCGAGTTCCGCACGCTCGACCGCCACGGTCCGGCCCACTGCATCCCGCCGCAGCTCGGTGCGGACGCCGGACGGGTCGACCCGTGCCGTCCGGTGGCCGTCGGCGTCGTACTCCCAGCGGAGGGAGGCGCCGCCCCGGCTCCGTCGGACCAGCAGCCCTCGGCGATCGACCTCCAGCTCGTGCTCCACGGTGCGGCCCGCGCCCCTGGTGTGGTCGGTGACGACGACGGTGCGTCGGACGGCATCGCGGTGGGTCTCGACGACCACTACGCCGTCGACGAGGAGTTCCGTCGCCCGTCCGGCAGCGTCGAAGGTCCACCCGGTGGTGTGCCCCTCCGGGTCCGTCTGCTCGACCTGGCGCCCGGCGAGGTCGTACCGTGCGGTTGTCGCTCGACCCAGCGGGTCGACGATCGCGACGACGCGGTCCGCGTCGTCGTACGTGCGACGGGTGCGGCCGCCCGCCGGATCGGTGGTCTCGACGACGCGGCCACGCGCGTCGTACGCGAAGCGGGTGACACCGCCGAGGCCGTCGACGGCCTCGACGAGTTGCCCCGCGGCGTCGTGGCGGAAGCGGCGCTGACCGAAACGTGCGTCGTGGAGGGAGACGAGCCTCCCGGCCTTGTCGTAGCGGTACCGGCTGCTGCCGGCACCGGCGGCCGTCTGCGTGACCACGCGACCGACCGCGTCGTGGGTGGTCTCCTCGACCTCGCCGGTGGGCAGCGTCCGCGCGATCACGCGCGAGTCAGCGTCGTAGGTGAGGGTCGTGCGTGCGCCGGACGCGTCGACGGCGGCCGACGGTCGGCCACAGCTGTCGTACTCGTAGGTCGACCTGGCCCCGGACGGGCTGACGACCGCGGTCACACGACCGCCGAGGTCGCGTCCGATGCGCGTCAGGCCGCCCTCGCCGTCGACGAGCTCGACCGGACGACCGGCGGCGTCGTACGTGACGAGTTCGGACCCGGACTCGTCGCTCGTGGTCTCGACGGGACGACCGAACGCGTCGAACCGCACGGTGGTCGCCGAGAACGCGTCGCGCAGGGTCGCGACGCCGGTCGCGACGTCTGCCGAGAACTCCTGTCGGACACCGGTGGGGTCGATGGTGACGGCGAGCCCGCCGTTCGGGTCGTACTCACGTCGCCAGGTCGCACCCGTCGGGTCGGTGACGGCCTGGAGGCGCGACAACCCGTCGTGCGCGAACGTCCAGACCGCGTCACCCGGCAGGGCGAGCGCGGCGACGTTCCCCTGGTCGTCGAACGTGCGCGTGACGCGCCGACCCAGCGGGTCGACGGTCGTCGCCAACTCGCCGTTCGGCGCGTACTCGAAGGTGGTCCGGGCACCGAGCGGATCGACCACCGCCGCGGTGCGCCCGCCGGCGGTGTGCTCGAAGCGCCACACAGCGCCGTCGGCGTCTCGGCGTTCGATCAGCAGTCCGGCAGGGTCCCAGCGGTACTCGGTGCGGTTGCCGGACGGACTGACGGCGGCGACGGGGCGCCCCGCTCCGTCGCGTTCGATGCGCGCGGTGTCCCCGACGGCGTTCGTGGTCGCGACCAACTCGCCGAACGCGTCGTGCTCGAGCGTGAGCACGACCCCCGTCGGGTCGACCACGCGGGTGAGCAGGCCGTCCGACCACGTCAGCTCCGTGTGCCCACCGACCGGGTCGACGATCACCGAGGGATCGCGGTCGTCACCCCGGTACTCGTACGTGACGACGGCACCGGCCTCGGTGACGACGGTGGTGACGCGGTCCTGCTCGTCGTACCCGTAGGTGACGTCGCCGCCGGACGGCGTGACGGTCCGGGTCTTCCGTCCGCGGTCGTCGTACGCGTGGACGGTGACGGAACCGTCCCGCTCGGTCGCCGACACGAGGTTCCCGTGCCGGTCGTAGCTCATGGACTGCCGGCGGTCGTCCGAGTCGACGACCCCGACGAGGCGGCCCTTGGCGTCCGCGATGTACGAGTTCGACCGGGATCCGTCGTGGTCGGACACCACGGTGACGCGGCCTGGCAGGTAGGCGAAGCGGACGGCACGACCGTGCGGACTGACCTGCTCGACCACGCGGCGCTGGTCGTCGTAGGTGTTGTCGACCTCCACGACGCCGGCGGCGGACGTGACCGTCACGACGAGGTCGTCGTCGTTCCATCCGTAGGTGCGGGTGCCCACCGGATCGGTGACGGTGACGAGGCGCCCGCGGTCGTCGTAGCCGTACTCGACGTGGCGACCGTCGGACCCGCGGAGGACCACGACGCGACCGTCGACGTACTCGACGTCGACCCAGCGGCCGCGCTCGTGCTCGAGGCGGACGACGGTGTCGTCGGCGTCACGGACCACGCGGACGCCGGTGCCCGGACCACCACGGCTTCCGGTCCAGAGACCCGACGGGGTGAAGTCGATGCGGCCACCGGCGTTGTCGCGCACGACGAGCAGGTCGCCCTCGGTCGCCAACCACCGGTTCTCGCCGACGCCACGGTCCCAGCCGGCACCGGCGCGGGGGAAGCGGACCTGTCGCCCGTCGGCACCGACGAAGGACGCGCCCTCGTCGTCGAGGAGCAGGCGGGTCTCGAGGATCGAGGACCACCCTGGGCCGTACAGCCCGACGTGGTCGTCGAGGGAGTTGTACATCCGAGTGACCTCGAGCGAGGCGGATGCGCCGGTGAAGCCCAGGTCGCGCTCCGGCTCGAGGAAGTTGCCGGTCGTGGTGTTCACCGGGTCCATCGAGTAGCCGGTCGTCGGCTGCGCTCCGTACGCCGACGGCGGGTCGAACTGCAGGTCCTGCCGGCTCTGGGAGACGCCTGCTGCGGCGAGCGCTGCGGCGAGCGCCGAGTCCGCGACGGTGGAGACGTTGCCTTCACCACCAGCGGCAGCGAAGGCGTCGGCGACGGTGTCCGCCCACTTGGCATCCTGTCCGTTCGCCTGCAACCACTTGTCGAACGCGTTGACGAGACTGCCGGCGTCGATCCGTCCCCAGGAACAGCGGGACGCGAAGTCGGCGAGCTTGCCGCGGAGCTGCGCGGGCTTGCCCTCGAGCGCCTGGTCGAGCGAGCGCGAACCGGTCGCGAAGGAACGCAGGTCCGCGGGGCGGGCGGACGACGTCCCCCCGCCGCCGCCGCCGCCCGAGCCGGGGTCCGGCGTCTGGCGCGGGGTCGACGGTCCGTCGGCGGGGTCGAAGCTCGGCGGGTCCTCGTGGTGTACCTCGGGCGGCTGCGGAGCCCCGCCGAGCTTGTCCCCGACCCACTCGAAGAAGTTCCGGTCCTCGTGCTCGGCGTACCAGTCGCGAGCCTTCTTCCGACGCGCGTCCTCACGCTCGGCGGCTTCCTGCATCTGCTGCACCCAGCGCGCGACCGTCCGCAGGTTCCCGGCGATGGTCCCGCCGTCGCCGTCGGCCGCGTCCGCGTTGCTGGCGAAGAGGTCCGAGAAGTGCCCGCGGAACTCCTGCGATGCGGTGGTCACGTACGACCGGCGGGTCCCCGCCTGTCCGTCGATGGACTCGGCGGCACCGTTGAGCGCCTGGATCAACGCTTCCGCCGTCGCGTCGTCGAACTCGACGGGTTCGTTCCCGTGCAGGTCGGCCATCGTTTCTTCCCCCGGATGTGCTGGTCGTGCTGGACGTGCTGGTGGTGCGGTCGGCCCCCGACCGCGGACACCCGGCCCACCGTGACGGCGGACCGGGTGTCGGTGGGCTGGCTACGCGCCGCCGCCCGCGGTGAAGATGTCCTGCGAGATCTTGTCGAGCTGGGTGCGGAGCTGCTCGAGCTCGGTCTTCGCCTTGTCCAGCGCCGCCTTCGTCTCGGGCCAGGTGGACCCGCGGAAGGTCGACGCGAGGGGGCCGTCCCAGACGTTCGAGTCGGACAGGACACGCCCCTGGGCGTCGAGCTGCGAGATCTGGTCCGTGAACCCACCGTTCACGATGGACTGGATCTGGCGGATGGCGGTCTTCGCCTGCTCGGTCGAAAGGACACGCGACATGGTCAACCTCATTCTCTTCGTACCTGCACCCCCGCGCAGTGGAATCCCCCCGGAGGCCTGAACGCCGCCCACCATACCCGCGTAGGCCGGGCAATGTCACCGTCCGTATATCGTGACGATTGCTTACCCCCGGACGAGGGACACGTCCGGAACACGCGCCCGTCGGTCCTGCACAGGGCACTCGTTCACCTCCGGTCCACACAGCGTCCACCGCGTTCCCTCCAGCCGAACGGGGCGGGTGGCAGGATGTCGACATGGACACCGAACCGCAGCTCGACGGCGAATCCGTCGCCCCCGACCTCGACGACTTCGACGAGGTCGTCGAGATCGAGCACGAGTCGCTGCCGTCGGACCGCTACTTCGACCGCGAGCTGAGCTGGCTGCGCTTCAACCAGCGCGTGCTCGAGCTCGGCGAGGACCGCACGCAGCCGCTGCTCGAGCGCGCGAACTTCCTGGCGATCTTCGCGTCGAACCTCGACGAGTTCTTCATGGTGCGCGTGGCCGGGCTGAAGCGCCGCATCGACACCGGCATCGCCGTGCCGACCAACGTCGGTCGGGCTCCGAGCGACGTCCTCCGCGACATCGCGACGAAGGCGCACGAGCTGCAGGACCGGCACGCCGCCGCGTTCATCGAGTCGCTGAAGCCCGACCTCGACGCCGCGGGCATCCACGTCGAGCACTGGTCAGACCTCGACGAGGCCGACCGGCTGCGCATGCGCGAGTACTTCAACGAGCGCATCTTCCCGGTGCTGATGCCGCTCGCGGTCGACCCGGCGCACCCCTTCCCCTACATCTCCGGCCTGTCGCTCAACCTGGCCGTCCGCGTCCGCAACCCGAAGTCGCAGCGCCAGGAGTTCGCGCGACTCAAGGTCCCGCAGAACTTCTCCCGCTTCATCGCGCTGCCCGACGACGGCTCCGGTCGGATGCGCTTCATCCCGCTCGAGGACCTCATCGCGAACCACCTCGACGACCTGTTCCCGGGGATGGAGGTCCTCGAGCACCACGTCTTCCGTGTCACCCGCAACGAGGACGTCGAGATCGAGGAGGACGAGGCCGAGAACCTCATCCAGGCCCTCGAGCGCGAGCTGCTCCGCCGACGGTTCGGTCCGCCGATCCGGCTCGAGATCACCGAGGACATGGACCCGGTGACCCTCGACCTGCTCGTCCGCGAGCTCGACATCACCGAGCAGGAGGTCTTCCGCCTGCCGTCGCCGCTCGACCTCGGTGGCCTGTTCGAGATCGCGAAGATCAACCGACCCGACCTGCACTACCCGCGCCACGTGCCGACGACCCCCGTGCAGTTCCAGCCGGGCGAGCCGAACACGAAGCCGGACCTGTTCCGGGCGATCGCCTCGCGTGACGTCCTCGTGCACCACCCGTACGAGTCCTTCGCGACGAGCGTCCAGGCGTTCCTCGAGCAGGCCGCCGCGGACCCGAACGTGCTGGCCATCAAGCAGACGCTCTACCGGACGTCCGGCGACAGCCCCATCGTCGAGGCCCTGATCGACGCAGCCGCCGCGGGCAAGCAGGTGCTGGCACTCGTGGAGATCAAGGCGCGCTTCGACGAGCAGAACAACATCACCTGGGCCCGGAAGCTCGAGAAGGCGGGCGTGCACGTCGTCTACGGCCTGGTCGGGCTGAAGACGCACTCGAAGCTCGTGCTCGTCATCCGGCAGGAGGGCGGCACCCTCAAGCACTACAGCCACATCGGCACGGGCAACTACAACCCGAAGACCTCGCGCATCTACGAGGACATGGGCCTGTTCACCGCGGACGACACCGTGGGCAAGGACCTCACGCGCCTGTTCAACGAGCTGTCCGGCTACGCGATCGAGAAGAAGTTCAAGCGTCTGCTCGTCGCGCCGCTGCACCTGCGGAAGGGGCTGCTGAAGCGCATCCAGACCGAGGCCGCGAACGCCCGGGCGGGCAAGCCGTCCGGCATCCGCATCAAGGTCAACTCGATGGTCGACGAGCAGATCATCGACGCGCTCTACCTGGCGAGCCAGGCCGGGGTGCCGGTCGACGTGTGGGTCCGGGGCATCTGCTCGCTGAAGCCCGGGATCGAGGGCGTCAGCGAGACGATCCGGGTCCGGAGCGTCGTCGGCCGATACCTCGAGCACTCCCGTGCCTTCACGTTCCAGAACGACGACGACCCGGTCGTCTTCATCGGGTCGGCGGACATGATGCACCGGAACCTCGACCGACGCGTCGAGGCCCTGGTGCGCCTGACCGATCCCGCGCACACCGCCGAGGTCCAGGAGATGTTCGACCTCGCGATGGCGGACACGACGAGCTCGTGGCACCTCGAGTCCGACGGTGAGTGGACACGCCGCTCGACGGACGACGACGGGCGGCCGCTCGACGACGTGCAGAATGTGCTCATGCGGAAGATCTCGGCCCGGAAGCGCTCGGCTCGGTGAGCGGCGGCCCCACGGGCCCCGTCGTCGCGGCGGGAGCGGTCGTCTGGCGTGAACGCGACGGCGAGCCGCTCGTGCTGCTCATCCACCGCGACCACCACCAGGACGTCTCCCTGCCGAAGGGCAAGGTCGACCCCGGCGAGAGCGTCCCGACGACGGCGGTGCGCGAGATCAACGAGGAGACCGGGTACCGCGTGCACCTCGGCGCCCCGCTGGGGACCGCCGAGTACGTCCTGCCGAGCGGGCGCGACAAGGTCGTCCACTACTGGTCGGCACGCGTGGGCTCGAAGGAGTTCGAACGCGCCGGCCGCTTCCGTCCCAACGACGAGGTCGCCGCGGTCGAGTGGGTGAGCATCGACGACGCTCGCGCACGGCTCACGTACGAGCGCGACGTCGCGATCCTCGACCGCTTCGCCGAGCGCGTCGCAGCGAACGAGCACCGCACGTTCGCCCTGATCGCCCTGCGGCACGCGAAGACCGTGCCGGGCTCGGACTGGGACGGCCCCGACGCCACCCGTCCGCTGCTCCCCGTGGGCCGGTCGCAGGCCAAGGCCGTGGCGTCCCCGGTCGCGGCGTTCGGTCCGAAGAAGATCGTCAGCAGCACGGCGGCGCGCTGCCTCGCGACGGTCGAGCCGCTCTCCGCCCGGACGAAGGTCGGGGTCTCGAGCACGCCGGACATCAGTCAGGACGCCCACGACCGCGGAGCCGCCGACGTCAAGGGCGTGGTGCAGAAGCGCATCGCGAAGGCGAAGTCGACCGTCCTCTGCTCGCACGGCCCGGTGCTGCCGGACATCGTCGCCCGGATCGCCTCGGCGACCGCCGACGACCGCCGACGCTTCGACCTCCGTCGGGCCGCGATGCTCTCGGTCGGCGACTTCGCGGTGCTGCACATCGCCGGCGAGCGACTCGTCGCCGTCGAGACCCACCGGAACACCGTCCCGGCCTGAGCACGGCCAGCGGTACGCCGGACCGGCGACCGGCGACCGGCGACCGGTGATGTGCGCCGTGACCCGGCGCGCCGATCCGGCAACCGGTGATTCCTGCGCGCGGCGCACCGATCCGACGACCGGTGATCCGTCCGCCGTGACCCGTGACCCGTGACGGGCGCGACCGGCGTGACGGGGCCGCTCCGTGCCTCCAGTCCGATGCATCTGCATGGTCCGGAACAACGCACAGCACACCCGATCCTGCACCCGCCTCCCCGCCCGTGCCCGGCGCACGAGCGGGGACAACCCCTCGTTCACCTCCCGTTCACCAACGAGCGTCATCCCCGTCACCTCGCGTCCCTACAGTCGCTCCCGGGTCAGCACCGGCCCGAGGGACCAGCAGCGGTCCCGCCTGCACAAGACATTCCCGAAGGGACCCCTGTGAACATCAAGCGACTCGGTTCGATCGCAGCGATCGCGATCGTCGGCGCCGTCGTGCTCTCCTCCTGCGCGGCGAACGAGGGCGGCAGCGGCGAGGCCGCTCCCACCTCGAGCTCCGGGACCGACTACTCGAAGCTCTCGGGCACGCTGACCGGCTCCGGCTCGTCCGCACAGCAGACCGCCGAGGCCACCTGGGCCGCCGGCTTCCAGAACGTCGCCTCCGGCGTGACGGTCAACTACTCGCCGGACGGCTCCGGCGCCGGGCGCAAGAACTTCATCTCGGGTGCCGCGGACTTCGCCGGCTCCGACGCCGCGCTCAAGGACGAGGAGCTCTCGGGCTCCTTCGGTCTCTGCGCGGACAAGGCCATCGACATCCCGGTCTACATCTCCCCGATCGCCATCGCCTACAAGGTGGACGGCGTCTCCGACCTGACGCTCGACGCGAAGACCATCGCGGGCATCTTCTCGGGCAAGATCACCAAGTGGGACGACCCCCAGATCGCCGCGCTGAACGACGGCGCGAAGCTGCCGTCCTCGAACATCACCGTCGTCCACCGTTCGGACGACTCGGGCACCACGCAGAACTTCTCGGAGTACGTCTCGGCGAACGCGTCGGACGTCTGGACCGAGGAGCCGAGCCAGACGTTCCCGTACCAGGTCGGTGACTCGGCGAAGGGCACCTCGGGTGTCGCGTCGGCCATGGCCAGCGCCTCGAACGCCATCACGTACATCGACGACTCCGGCGCCGGTGACCTCGACAAGGCCAAGCTCATGGTCGGCGACACGGCCACCGAGATCTCGGCCGAGGGCGCTGCCAAGGTCGTCGCGGACTCCGAGACGGTCTCCGGCCGCGAGACGAACGACCTCGCGATCGACATCAACCGCAAGGACACCGCCGAGGGTGCGTGGCCGCTGGTCCTCGTCTCCTACGCGATCGCCTGCCAGGAGTACAAGGACTCCGCGAAGGGTGAGCTCGTGAAGGGTTACCTCGACTACGTCGTCTCGAAGGACGCACAGGAGTCCGCCGCGAAGGAGGCCAAGTCGGCCGCCCTCTCCTCCGACCTGGCGGAGAAGGCTGCGAAGGCCGTCGCCTCCATCAAGTAACACCCGCTGAGCACCCGGACGCCGGTCCCACCCACCTCGACCGGCGTCCGGGTCCTCGCTCGTCCGGCCACCGGCCGACACCCGCCCGGCCCGCCGCGGCACACCGCCCCGGGTCCGCCCCGGACACCAGCACCACCCCCGTCGCCTCCCCCGGCCGCTCCCCCGAAGGAGCCCGGCCTCCCCTCCGACAGGAGTCCCATGACGACCGCACCGGCCCAGCCAGGGGCCACCGTCTCCCCCACCAAGCCGAAGGCCGTCGTCCGCATCGGCGACCGGGTGTTCTCGACCGCCTCCGTGGTCGCGGGCAGCCTCATCCTCTTCGTGCTCGTGCTCGTGGCCGCCTTCCTGGTGTGGCAGAGCATCCCCGCCTTCACGGCGAAGGTCGGCGAACTGCCGAACAACGCGACGAGCTTCTGGGACTACGTCGGTCCGCTCGTCTTCGGCACCGTCTGGTCCGCGCTCATCGCGCTCGTCATGGCCGTGCCGCTCTCGCTCGGCATCGCACTCTTCATCTCGCACTACGCACCCCGCCGCATCGCCCCGCTGCTCGGCTACGTCATCGACCTGCTGGCCGCGGTCCCGTCGGTCGTCTACGGCCTCTGGGGCATCGTCGTGCTCGCGCCGCTCCTCAAGCCGCTGTACGGCTTCCTCAACGAGCACCTCGGCTGGATCCCGCTGTTCTCCGGGCAGGTCTCCGGCACCGGCCGCACCATCCTGACCGCCTCGATCGTCCTCGCGGTGATGGCGATCCCGATCATGACCGCGGTCATGCGCGAGATCTTCCTGCAGGCGCCGACCCTCAACGAGGAGGCGGCGCTCGCCCTCGGTGCGACGCGCTGGGAGATGATCCGCCTGTCGGTCCTGCCGTTCGCGAAGTCCGGCATCGTGTCCGCGATCATGCTCGGTCTCGGCCGCGCCCTCGGGGAGACGATGGCGATCGCCCTGGTGCTGTCGGTCTCGACGAACGTCACCTTCCAGATGCTGACGTCGCTCAACCCCTCGACGATCGCGGCGAACATCGCCCTGCAGTTCGCCGAGGCGTCCGGGACAGCGCTCAACGCCCTCGTCGCCTCGGGCCTGATCCTCTTCGTCATCACCCTGGTCATCAACATGCTGGCGCGCTACGTCGTGCGCACGCGGGTCTCCTGAGAGGTCACACCCGATGTCCCTCGCTCTCCGTCAGACCGGTGTCGCCGGCAACGCGTACGCCAACGGCAAGCTGCACAAGTCCGTGCCGTGGCTGCTGCTCATCGGCTCCTGGGTCGCCCTGATCGCGGTCTTCGCCCTGCTCAACGCCGGCGGCGCCGTCAAGGACTTCAACGTCGTCGCGGCGCTGTTCCTCGGCACCGTCCTGTTCGACGTCCTCATCGTCGTCGTCTCGCGCATCGTCGAGGGCGGCCGTCAGGCGGTCGACCGGCTGATCACCTCGCTGGTCGTCACCGCGTTCGTCATCGCCGTCCTGCCGCTCGTGTCCCTCCTCTGGACCGTGGTCGCCGACGGCGTCGCCCGCTTCGACGCCACGTACTTCAGCTCCTCGATGCGCGGTGTCATCTCCGAGGGCGGCGGCGCCCTGCACGCCCTGATCGGCACGCTCGAGATCACGCTCTTCGCGGCGCTCATCTCGGTGCCGATCGGTCTGCTCACCTCGATCTACCTCGTCGAGTACGGCAAGGGCGCCCTGGCGAAGGGCATCACGTTCTTCGTCGACGTCATGACGGGCATCCCGTCGATCGTGGCCGGTCTGTTCGCGTACTCGCTGTTCGCGCTCGTCCTCGGCCCGGGCGCCCGCTTCGGCCTGGTCGGCTCGATCGCGCTGAGCGTGCTCATGATCCCGGTGGTCGTCCGCTCCACCGAAGAGGTCCTGAAGATCGTGCCGATGGAACTCCGCGAGGCCTCCTACGCACTCGGCGTGCCGAAGTACCTGACGATCCTCAAGGTCGTCCTGCCGACGAGCCTCGCGGGCATCACGACGGGTGTCATGCTCTCCATCGCCCGTGTCATCGGCGAGACCGCCCCGCTGCTCGTGACCGCCGGGTTCACGGCGAGCATGAACTACGACCTGTTCCGGGACCCGATGATGACGCTGCCGGTGTTCGCGTACACGCAGTACTCGCAGCAGGGCGCCAACCCGGTACCGTTCGTCGACCGCGCCTGGACGGCAGCGCTCGTCCTCATCCTCATCGTGATGCTGCTCAACCTGCTCGCCCGCTTCATCACCCGCCTCTTCGCCCCCAAGCTCCCGCGCTGACGCGCGGACCCACCCACCCCGGAGGAAACCACGTGTCCAAGCGCATCGAGGTCGACGGCCTCAACGTCTACTACTCGAAGTTCAAGGCCGTCGAGGGCGTCGACATGACGATCGAGCCCCGCACCGTCACCGCCTTCATCGGCCCGTCGGGCTGCGGCAAGTCCACCTTCCTCCGCACGCTCAACCGCATGCACGAGGTCATCCCCGGCGCGTACGTCGAGGGCTCCGTCAAGATCGACGGCGACGACCTGTACGGCCAGGGCGTCGACCCGGTGCTCGTCCGGCGCCAGGTCGGCATGGTGTTCCAGCGCCCGAACCCGTTCCCGACGATGTCGATCCGCGACAACGTCCTGGCAGGCGTCAAGCTCAACAACAAGCGCGTCTCGAAGTCCGAGGCCGACGACGTCGTCGAGCGCTCCCTCCAGGGTGCGAACCTGTGGAACGAGGTCAAGGACCGCCTCGAGAAGCCCGGCATGGGCCTGTCCGGTGGGCAGCAGCAGCGTCTCTGCATCGCCCGCGCGATCGCGGTGCAGCCGGACGTCCTGCTCATGGACGAGCCGTGCTCGGCGCTCGACCCGATCTCGACACTCGCGATCGAGGACCTGATCGAGGAGCTCAAGAAGGAGTTCACCATCGTCATCGTCACGCACAACATGCAGCAGGCCTCGCGCGTCAGCGACAAGACCGCGTTCTTCAACATCGCGGGCACCGGTGCGCCCGGCAAGCTCATCGAGTTCGACGACACCGCCACGATGTTCTCGAACCCGTCGGTGCAGGCGACCGAGGACTACGTCTCGGGTCGCTTCGGGTGATCGGCTGTCCGTCCGTCCCCTGACGGTCGGCCTGGAGGCCCGGTGCACGTCCGCCACGGACGGCACCGGGCCTCTCGGCGTCGGCCGCGCCTGCAGGGATGGAGCAGGAAACGTCGGGTCACCGTGGGCGACCCGACGTTTCCTGCTCCATCGACCGGCGCGGACACGCGGACCACGGCGCTCACCGGCACGGACGACGAGGGGCGGGCAGCGGATGCT
>Ga0308156_1002477_pt1 | contig 16396 bp, 14 predicted proteins | sample PhyAR2_FD_201041 | JGI IMG/M metagenome (GOLD analysis project Ga0308156, IMG submission 201041) | Phyllosphere microbial communities from UC Gill Tract Community Farm, Albany, California, United States - DLSL A.R2 | ecosystem: Host-associated > Plants > Phyllosphere > Unclassified | place: USA... | reverse complement strand
CACCGTTGGCGCAGTCGAGGACGACGTGCAGGCCGTCGAGCCGGTGCGGCAGGGTGCCGAGCAGGTGGACGACGTAGCGGTCCTCGGCGTCGGCGAAGCGGGTGATGCGTCCGACGTCGGCGCCCGTAGGGGTGGGCGCGGAGTGGTCGTGCATGGCCGCCTCGATGCGGTCCTCGACCTCGTCGGGGAGCTTGCGACCGCCGGCGGCGAAGAACTTGATCCCGTTGTCGGGCGCCGGGTTGTGCGAGGCGGAGATCATCACGCCGAAGTCGGCGTCGATGTCCGCGACCAGGTAGGCGGCAGCGGGGGTGGGGATGACCCCGGCGTCGAGCACGTCGACGCCGGCGGAGGCGAGCCCGGCCGCGACCGCGGCTCCGAGGAACTCACCGGAGACACGCGGGTCGCGCGCGAGGACCGCACGAGGACGCGGTCGACCGGACGCCCGGCGGGCGTCCGCATGGTGTCCGTGTGTGAGCACGGCCGCGCTGGCCTGGGCGAGACCCAGAGCCAGCGCGGCCGTCAGCTCGCCGTTGGCGAGTCCACGAACACCGTCGGTACCGAACAGACGCGGCATTGCGATCGGGTTCGTCGCGCGACTAGCGCTTCGAGAACTGCGACGCCTTGCGGGCCTTCTTGAGACCGGCCTTCTTGCGCTCGATGACGCGGGCGTCACGGGTGAGGAAGCCGGCCTTCTTGAGGGTCGCGCGGTTGTTCTCGCGGTCGATCTCGTTCAGGGTGCGGGCGATGGCGAGGCGGAGCGCGCCGGCCTGGCCCGACGGGCCGCCACCGGTGATGCGGGCGACGACGTCGTACGAGCCGAGGAGCTCGAGGACCTTGAACGGGTCGTTGATGAGCTGCTGGTGCAGCTTGTTCGGGAAGTAGTCCTCGAGCGTGCGGCCGTTCACCACGAAGGTGCCGGAGCCGGGGACGAGGCGCACGCGGGCGATGGCCTCCTTGCGGCGCCCGACGGCACCGCCCGAGACGTTGAGGATCTGGCGGGGAGCGGCCTCCGACGCGGCGGGCGCGCTTTCGGTGGTGAAGCTCTCCGGGGTCTGGTCGAGGGAGTCAGCGATCTGAGCCATGATTTTTATCAGTCCTTGAAGTCGTCGTGGCCGGAACTACTGTGCGACCTGGTCGAAGATGTACGCCTTGGGCTGCTGCGCGGCGTGCGGGTGCTCCGGGCCGGCGTAGACCTTGAGCTTGCCGAGCTGCTCGCGACCGAGGGTGTTCTTCGGGAGCATGCCGCGGATCGCCTTCTCGACGGCGCGGGTGGGGTGCTTCTCGAGCATCTCCGGGTAGGAGGTCGCCGTGAGGCCGCCCGGGTAGCCCGAGTGACGGTAGTAGACCTTCTTCGCGAGCTTGGAGCCGGTGAGGGCGACCTTGTCCGCGTTGATGATGATGACGTAGTCACCCATGTCCATGTGCTGGGCGAAGGTGGCCTTGTGCTTGCCGCGCAGGAGCGCCGCGGCGTGGGTGGCGAGACGGCCGAGGACGACGTCGGTCGCGTCGATGACGATCCAGTCGTGCTGGACGTCTGCCGGCTTCGGGGAGAACGTACGAGTCACAGGAGTGCTGCTTTCGTGTCGAGGTGAGGAGTCCGTGAATCCCGCTCCGGTGGGTGTTCCGCGGGCGATGCTCGTGGAACTGCCCGGTGGAGGGCTCATCTGACTGTCCGGCGCACGGGGCGCACAGACCAAGGTGAGAGCCTACCCGACGCGACTCGCCTTGTCGAACGTGGGTCGGAACGGACTGGAGGCACGGTGCCGTCGGGCACCGTGCCTCCAGTCCGTCACCCGATCAGGACCGGGCAGCGGTCACCTCAGCCGAACAGGCCGCGCAGCCACCCGAACACGCCGAGCACGACGCGGACGATGTCCCTGACGACGCCGCCGTGCCCCGGGCCGCCGGGCTTCCCCGGCTCGTCGTCGCCGTGACCCGGCTTGCCCGGCTTGTCGTCGCCGTGACCCGGCTTGCCCGGCTTGCCCGGCTTGTCGTCGCCGTGACCCGGCTTGCCCGGGTGGTCGCCACCGTGACCCGGCTTGCCCGGGTGGTCGCCACCGTGACCCGGCTTGCCGGGCTCGTCGGGCTTCCCCGGGTGTTCGCCACCGTGGCCGGGTCCGCCGGGGGTGCCGCCGTCACCCGGTGCAGGCGTCTCGTCGGCGGCCAGGTCGAAGCCGACCAGGATCGGGTCGTGGTCGCTCGCGCGGTACACGTCGTCGCGGTACAGGTCGGTGACGTTGTAGTCGTACCGGCTGTACTCCAGGCCCACCGACTCGGTCGAGTTGATGTTCCAGATGTCCACGCCGGTCACGGCCTCGAGCGCCGCGGGCGATGCGAGCACGTGGTCGAGCGAGCCGCTCAGGCCGCTGAACACGTAGGAGTACTCCGTGGAGTCCTCCGCCGGACCGAGGTCCGTGTAACCGGCGTCGCGCAGGACGACCATGGGGTCCTCCTCGCTGTAGGCGTTGAAGTCGCCGAGCATGAACACGCGGTCCGTGCCGTACTTCGCCTGCTCGGTCGTCGAGAACGCGGCGAGCGCCTGCGCCTGCCGCACGCGGTCGGCGTTCGAGGCGCCCTGACCGTCACCCGTGTCGGCGTTCTCGCCGGTGCCGGAGCCCTTCGACTTGAAGTGGTTCGCGATGACGAGGAAGTCGTCGTCCGCGGTCCCGCCGATCGGGCGGAAGGCGTCGGCGACGGGCTGACGAGCGTTCACGAAGGCCGGGTCGTCGAGGATGGTCGACTCGCCGACCGGCGCGACACGGTCCTGCTTGTAGATGAGGGCGAGGCGGATGACGTCCTCGCTCGCGGGCAGCTTCGCCGGGGACGGCACGAAGGCCCAGGTGTCCTTCCCCGCCGCCGCGTTGAGCGCCGCCACCAGCGTGCCGACCGCAGCGTCACGGTCCTGGCCGAAGCGGGCCGAGTTCTCGATCTCCTCGAGCGAGACGACGTCGGCGCCGAGCGCGTTGATCGCCTTCACGATCTTCACCTGCTGGCGCTCGAGGTCGTCGGCGTTCGCCGCACCGCGTGCGTCGCAGCCGCCACGGACGGTCACGGGGTCGCCGTCACGGTCCGTGTAGTACGTGCACCCGGCGAGCTGGTCGCCGGTGGTCGGGAAGTAGTTGAGCACGTTGAAGCCGGCGAGCTTCAGGTCGCCGCCGACCTCCTCCGGCGCTGCGGTCCGGACGCTCGAGAACGAGGCGGGCAGGTCGGCTGCGGGGGTCGCGCCGGTGATCGGCGTCGTCGGCTGGAACTTCCACGAGTCGTTGCGGTAGTCGAGGACGACCGGCTTCGTGAACGAGGTGGCGGCACCGACGGTGACGGGGCCCTGCGTGAGCCAGGACACCGGCACCGACTGGTTCGCGGCGCTGAGGAAGTTCGTGCTCGCACCGTCGTCGAGGACGACCTTGCGCGCGGCGTTGTCCGCGGCGACCGCTGCGGCCTCGGCGCTGCCCGGGCGGGCGACCTCGGTCGGCTGGATCAACCGCCCCGTCCCCGCGGCGAGCGCGATCTCGCCGTACTGGTTCGTCGTGTAGTTGTCGGCGACGGTGTAGTCGCCCTGCGGCGCGACGAGCATGCTCTCGAGCGACTCGCGCTCGGCGTCCGTGCGCGGCAGGGTCAGCGTGGCCGGGACCGGCTGGACGACCCCGGCGGTGGGGAGCTGCTCGACGTCGGCGGTCGAGGCGACCTCGAGCTCGGTCAGGCCGTCGTACTCGGCCACGGTGCCCGTGAGGCGCACGGCGTCGCCGATCGCGACGCTGCCCGCGGTCGCGGCGGAGAACACGAAGACGGCGTCCGACGCGGTGTGCGTGGCGAGGTCGACCGCACCGCCGGTGCCGGCGGTCTGGACCGTGTAGCCGTTCAGGCCACCCGTCGCGTAGACGGCGGTGACGACACCCTCGGTGACGACGCGCCCGCCGACGTAGGGCGACGCGGTCCCGGTGCCCTGGAGCTGCGCGATCGTGACGGCCTGGGCGGGACCGGCCGGCGTGCCGGGGTCGGTCGGCTCGGGGTCGGTCGGCGTCGCACTGCCGGTCTCGCCCGCGGCGTTCGTCGGGGTCAGCGACTCCGTGACCGTGAAGTCCGTGCTGTTGACGTCGGTGTCGGTCGTCCCGGCCCGGGTCAGGCCGTTCGGCACCGGGTTCGCGCCGGTGACGGACCGCACCGTGCCCTCGTAGGTGTTCGACGCGCCGTACCCGAGCAGGTCCACGACACCGGGCGTGCCCGTCGCCACGGGGCCGGCGGGGAGCGCGAGCGCACCCGTGCCGTCCGAGAGCGCGAGGGTCCCGGTGGTGCCCGACGGGTTGAGCGACGCGGTGTCGTCCGCCGTGGGCAGGTCGGCGCCGACCGCGGTCGCGCCGCCGTTGCCGGCCATCGACACGAGGAAGGTGCCGTTCGCCGGCACGGTGCCGTCGAGCGCACTCACCGCGAAGTTCCCGGTGCTGCCCGCTGCGCGGTACTGGAGCGACCAGCCGGCGAGCGACACCGGCGCCGCGGTGGGGTTCGCGATCTCGACGAACTTTTCCTTGTAGAAGGCGTTCGCGCTGCCGCCCTTCAGGTACGCCTCGCTGATGACGAGGTCGGTACCCGCGGGGTCCGCGAGGGCGGTGGAGACGGAGACGAGTGGGGCGGCGACGAGCGTCGCTGCCACCGTGGCGCACAGCACGGTGCGCCGGAGGAGGTTGGGCATGCTGACCTTCGGCAGGAGGAGGGGGACTGGTCCACGCTAGACACCTGTCGGGTCGCTCAGGTTTCCGGCAGGTGAACGATCCGTTCCACCCCCGTTGGAGGCGCGTGCGCACCGGCGGACCCGATGGCGGCCAGCCCCGCTGGCGGCGGCGTCCGTCACGAGAGCAGCCGCCACAGGAGGAGGGCGATGGCGATGGCGTACCAACCGAGGAGATCGCCCTTCCGCCGTGCGGTGACGAGAGAGATCGCTCCTGCGACGAGGCCGCCGCACGCGGCGACGAGTCGGACCCCGACAGGAGCGCCGCCGTGGCCAGCGACGAGCAGACCCACAGTCGCGACGACCACCAGCGCCGCGGTCAGGGCACGACGAGTGCGACGCTGTGACGGCACGTCAGCCCCGGCCGTCACGTCAACCTCGATCTGGTCGTCCGGAACCAGCCGGTCACCAGCGGCACCCCGATCCAGATCGCTGCCGAAGTGATCGCGGGCAACAGCCCAGCACTACCGACCAGCGCGTTCTGCACGGTACTGAACCGCAGGTACACGCTCCATCCCCCCGCCACGGAGAGAGCCGCGTCCACGAGGAGGACGACGACGAGCACCGTCAGGATCGCCGGGGCGAGCGAACGACACGAGGCCCCGATGCCGAAGCCCGTTGTGCATCCCGTCACCACCAGAGCCGAGAGTTCTCCGACGCGTGCCCCGACGTCTTCGGCGCTCAGTCCACTCCCGCCGAGCCAGAGGATCCCGGTCGCTCCGACCGAAGCGAGGAAGACGAGGACGACCAGGGCTGCGGCGAAGAGCACGGCGACGACACCGCGTGCGGTGAAGACCGCGGTCCTGGAGAGACCCCGGAGGACCGCGTCACGTTCGCCCCCGTACGGAGCATCGCCCACCCCGACGACGACACCGATGAGCGCTGCCGACAGGACCGCCGGAAGGCCCGCAACCACGACGACTTCCGCAACGGCCGCGGGCGTGTTCCGCCCCACGACGGCGGCTCCGGCGAGCGCGCTGGCAACCACTGCCAGCACGAGGGCTGCGGCACCGATGTGTGCACCGCGACTGTCGATGCGCTTGCGCAGCTCCAGTACGACGAGACCTCCGAACCCCATCACGAACTCACCCAGGACAGGTGTTCGCCGGATGAAGCACGCGAGTACACGTCGTCGAGGTCCTTCACGAACTGGCGAGCGGACAGGATGTCGGCTCCGCTCTCGACCGCGAGACGAGCAGTCCGTCCGACCGGAGCATGAACCACCAGCCCGTCGCGGACCTCATGCCACACGATCCCTGCGGCGTCGAGCGCCGCAGTGAGTCTGCTCGGAACGTCGACCCGGATGGAGGAACGAATCGACCTCTGGTCGTGCATGTCCTCGATGTGCCTCACTCGCCCTCGGCTCAGGACCACCGCAGTGTCGATCAGCTGCGCCAACTCTCCGAGCAAGTGACTCGAGATGACGACGGTGCTCCCGCGACCACGAGCCTGGCTGACGACCTGCCGCACCCAGGCGATGCCGTCCGGGTCCAGTCCGTTCATGGGCTCGTCCAGGATCAGGATGTGGGGATCGCAACTCAACGCCACGGCGACCGCGAGTCGCATCTTCATCCCGAGTGAGAGAGACCCCACCCGGCGGCTCGCCACGCCAGTCAGGCCGCAAGATCCCAAAGCGGTCTCGACGTCTCGTTGTCCGCCAGGGCCGAGGGACGCCGCAAGACGCAATGTCTCGCCCACGGTCCTTCCGGGGTGCAGTCCGCTCGCACCGATGACCGCTCCGATGCGGACGTCCTCGCCGACCGGTCTGATCACGAGCCCACTCGTCGGTCGGACCAACCCGCCGATCACGCAGAGCAGCGAAGTCTTCCCGGCTCCGTTGGGACCGATGAGCCCGTACACGCGGGCGCTGGCGAGGTGCAGGTCCACACCTTCGAGCCGAGCCCGTCCGCTACCGCGGAGGCCGATCCCTCGTAGTTCGATCATCACATTCCCTCCGTACGGAGGGCGGCTGGATCCCGCAGCCACCCTCCCTCGCGCGGTCACCCGAAGAAGTAGTTCCAGAGCGAGTTGAAGATCTCGTTGAGACTCATCTGCGCGACGGTCGAGATGGATGCGCGGATCCAGGCAGAGAGGCCGTTCCACCAACTCTTGAACGAGTTCCAGCCATTGCGGACCGCGCTCTTCATGCCGGCGAGGATCGACGGAGCGTTCCGCTTGACCCAGTCGACGACCGGCTTGATCGACAGTCGCTCTTCCCCCGCGCCGCGCTCGGGCGCCTGCGGCCCAGGGCCACTCTCGACCAGTCCGTGAAGGTCGGCGGCGGTCGCTCCTTCCGATCGGACTGCTGGCGCCCCGAGGCCCTGCCCGGCGACGGCTGACGCTGTCGGTGCCGCTTCCGCCGCCCGTGGTGCCACAGGCGCCGCCGTCGCGCTCGTCGTCGTACCGACACCCGCGAGCACAGCTCCGAGCACGATCGCACCGATGACTCGGCACGTGTGGACGTTCTGCTTCACTGGTTCCTCCTTCTCGAACTCGCTTCCCGAGCTTCGACAAGGAGAATTTCAGATACCAGTTCCACGAGCAAGAGGATCCGACGAGCTGTTACACACCGGAAATCACCTCGCCGGTGATTGCACAATCGGCTCAGCCGACGACCGGCAACCACTCGCTGCCCACGCGGTGCACCGCGGGTCCGTGGCCCGGCAGCACGATCTCCGGGTACGGCAGGACCCGCGCGGACTCGAGCGCCGCGTCCTGGTCCGCGGTGAAGAACGGCGTGATCATCCGCGGTCGGGGCTGCCACGACCGCGGCTGCGTGTCGTGGTGGGTGACGACCGCGTCGCCGGTCACGATCGCTCCGGCAGCCGGCAGCAGGTACGCCGTCGAGCCGTCGGTGTGCCCGACGGCGGGGAACGGCGTCACGGCCCGGCCCTCGAAGTCGTGCCCGGTGAACGCCCGGGCGGTGGGCACCGTCACCGGCCGCAGGGCGTCGGACCCGATCGCCCGTGCCAGCCACCGGAGGGTCCGCGGCGCCGCGAGCCGCCCACCGATCTCCGCGGGCGTGACCTGCTGCCGCCCCGGCCCGCGCACGTTGTCGAGCTCGTCCGCGTGGGCGAGGACCTCGACGTGCGGGAAGCGCTCGAGGATCCCGGGGATGCCGCCCACGTGGTCGACGTGCCCGTGCGTGACGTACACGCGGCGCAGGTCGTCGAGGTCGTGCCCCGCCCACCGCACCGTGTCGAGCACGAGCTCGCTGTCGGCCGGGTACCCCGCGTCGACCAGCGCGACCCCGTCCTCCTCCGCGAGCACGACCCAGTTCGACACCGGCCCCTCGACGAAGACGACCCCGGGGCCGACGGAGACGACGGAACGGGGCCTGCGGGAACTCATCCCCCGACGGTACCGGCGTCCGACGCCGTGTCCGTCCGGCGCGCACGGGTCTGCGCGGCGCGGGCCGCGAGCTCGTCGTCCGCCGGGTAGCCGACCTCGGTCAGCGTGAGGCCGCGGGCCGGCGCGACCTTGAACGCGCTGGTGCGCTGCTCCGCGATCCGCAGCTCCTCGAGCCGGTCCGGGCCGAGGCGGCCCTCCCCCACGGCGATGGTCGCACCGACCATCGCCCGCACCATCGAGTGGCAGAAGGCGTCGGCCTGGAGGCGCGCCACGAGCACCCCGTCCGGCTCGCGGTCCCAGCGGAACTCCTGCAGCGTCCGGATCGTCGTCGCACCCTCGCGCGGCTTGCAGAAGGTCGCGAAGTCGTGCAGCCCGAGCAACGTCAGCGCCCCGCGCTCCATCGCCGCCGGGTCCAGACGCGCCGGGTGCCAGAGCGTGTGCCCACGGCGACGCGGATCGCGGGGGGCGTCGGCGTCCGCGACCCGGTACTCGTAGCGTCGCCAGAGCGGGGAGAACCGGGCGTCGAACCCGTCCGGCGCGACCGAGGCCCGCGTCACGACGACGTCGCCCGTCGGCGCCGCGATGCCGTTCACGCGCTTGAGCAGGCCGTCGAGCGTCGTGCGGGGCGGTCCGTCCGGTGCCGACCGCCGCGGTCGGGTCAGGGCGCCCCACTGCTCGGCGGTCAGGTCGAGGTGGGCGACCTGACCGGTGGCGTGCACCCCGGCGTCGGTGCGCCCGGCGACGGTGAGCAGCGGCGGCTCGCCCCAGCGGGTGAACACGGTCGCGAGCGCGGACTCCAGCGCTCCCTGCACGGTCCGCAGGCCCGGTTGCCGGGCCCAGCCGGAGAACGCCGCACCGTCGTAGGCGATGTCCAGTCGCAGGCGCACCGCGTCCGCACCCGCAGCACCCGATCCGTCCGTCGCGTCCGTCCCGTCCACGGGAGCGAGCGTACCGGGGGCGACCAGGGCCTCCCGGCCGACCCCGTGTCAGCGCGTGTCAGCGCCACGTCAGTGGCGCGTGAGCGCTCGGCGGCACCATCGGACCCGACATCGACGAAAGGACATCCCGATGACCACCACACCCCTCGCGGTCGAGGCCACCGGCCTGGTGAAGACGTTCGGGTCGAACCGCGCCGTGGACGGCGTCGACCTCCGTGTCGAGGCCGGGACCGTCTACGGCGTGCTCGGCCCGAACGGCGCCGGCAAGACCACCACCATCTCGATGCTGGCCACGCTGCTCGTGCCGGACGGCGGCGAGGCCCGCGTCTTCGGGCACGACGTCCGCCGCGAGCCGCAGACCGTCCGCTCCCTGATCGGCGTGACCGGCCAGTACGCCAGCGTCGACGAGACGCTGAGCGCGACCGAGAACCTCGTGATCTTCGCGCGGCTGCTCGGCCTGTCCCGCGGCGACGCGAAGCGCAAGGCGGTCGAACTGCTCGAACGGTTCGGGCTGACCGAGGCCGCGTCACGACCGCTCGGGAAGTTCTCCGGGGGCATGCGCCGGCGGCTCGACCTCGCGGCGAGCCTCATCGCGCAGCCGCCGCTGATCTTCCTCGACGAGCCGACCACGGGGCTCGACCCGAGGACCCGCGCGCAGATGTGGGACACGATCCGCGAGCTCGTCGCGACCGGCTCCACCGTCGTGCTCACGACGCAGTACCTCGACGAGGCCGACCAGCTCGCCGACCGCATCGCCGTGATCGACCACGGCCGCGTGGTCGCCGAGGGCACGGCCGACGAACTGAAGTCCTCGGTCGGCACCGCGTCGCTGCAGCTGCGGCTCGCGGACGCCGACCCGATCGCACTGTCGACCGCGGCGTCCCTCGTCGAGCGGGTGCTCGGCACCCCCGCCGTGGTCAGCCCCGAGGGCGCACGCCTGACCGCCCCGATGACCGCACCGGACCGCGTCACCGACCTGCTCGTGTCGTTCCGCGACGCGGGGGTCTCCCTCGCCGAGATGAGCGTGCAGAAGCCGACGCTCGACGAGGTCTTCCTCACCATCACCGGGTCGCCGACCCCTGCCGACACCGACACCGACACCGAGCGCGCGCTCGAAGGGAGCCTCGCATGACCACCCTCGCCCCCACACCCACCACCACGGCACCCCGCGTCACCCCGCGCCCCGGTGTCGGCACCACCGGGCTCGCCGCGACCGTGCGCCAGTCGTTCACGATGGCCTACCGCGGACTCGTCAAGATCCGCCGCACCCCCGAGCAGCTGTTCGACGTCACGCTCATGCCGATCGTCTTCACCGTCATGTTCACGTACATCTTCGGCGGCGCGATCTCCGGCGACGTCGGCAGCTACCTGCCCGTCATCATCCCCGGCATCCTCGTGCAGACGGCGATCACGTCGTCCGTCGTCACTGGCGTCCAGCTCCGCGAGGACATGGACAAGGGCGTCTTCGACCGCTTCCGCTCCCTGCCCATCGCGCGGATCGCCCCGCTCGCCGGTGCGCTGCTCGCCGACACCGTCCGGTACGCCATCGCGACGACGATCACCTTCGTGGTCGGCATCGTGATGGGGCTCCGCCCGGCCGGCGGGCTCGGCGCGGTCCTGCTCGCCGCACTCCTCGTGATCGTCGTCGCCTGGGCCATCAGCTGGGTCTTCGCGTACTTCGGCGTGATCGCCCGTACCGCCTCGAGCGTCTCCGGCATCGCCAACCTGGTGCTCTTCCCGCTGACGTTCCTGTCGAACGCGTTCGTCCCGACGGACACGCTGCCGGCGTGGCTGCGCTGGTTCACCGAGGTGAACCCGGTCTCGCACCTCATCACCGCGGTCCGTGACCTCGTGAACCACGGCACCGTCGGGGGCGACCTGTGGCTCAGCCTGCTCGGTGCGGCCGTCGTCGTCGCGGTGTTCGCGCCGCTGACCGTCCGCGCCTACATGCGGAAGGCCTGACCCATCCGAGCGGCGTCCGCTCAGGCGGGGAGTGCCGCGTCCTCGAGCAGGGCACGCACCCGCGGGGCGGCCTCGGTCCGGTCCCAGCCGGCCGCGGCCGCCTCGGCGTCGCCGAGCGCGGCCTCGCCGACCGCCGCCGCGAGCAGCGGCCGCAGTCGTGCGTGGGCGAGGACCGCGAAGTCCTGCCGTGACCCGATCCGCGTGACCGCTCCCCAGCACCCCGCCGCCGCCTCCGGTCGCCCGGCGCGGGCGTACGCGATCGCGAGCCCGGCGAGCGCCGTCCCGATCACGGGGACGTCCCGTCGGGCGTCCTGCACGCGGAGCTGGACGATCGCGCCCACCCGGATCCGGCGTGCGACCGCTGCCTCGGCGGCCGGGAGGCTCGTGGCAGCGCCGCCGGACCGCGCCGCCTCCGCCTCGTCCACCGCCGCGATCCGTGCCGCCCCCGCCATCAGCGCCCAGTGCACGGCACTCCCCCGGCCCGGCTGCACGACGTCCCACGCCTCGGTGTACCCGGCCGCGGACGCCGCGAGGTCGCCCTCGTACCGGGCGCACTCCGCCGTGATCGCCACCGCGAGGACGGCGATGAGCCCTCGGTCGTCGAAGCCTCCCCGACCGCCGCTCGGTCGGTGCCGCAGGTCCGCGGCGATCGCACGGGCACGGTCGACGTCGCCGATCGCCGCCGACGCGAGTCCGACCGTCCACCCGATCTCGTACAGGTCGTCCTCGGCGCCGAACAGCTCGAGGTGCTCGCGGGCGGTGACGGCAGCGGTGAGCGACTCCCGGTAGCGGCCGGACTGTGCGAGCAGCTGCGTCAGGGTGGTCGAACCGGTCCCGGTGGTCCAGGCGTCGCCGGTGCCCAGCGACAGCTCCTGGGCCCGCCGGGCGAAGCGGAGCGCCTCGGCCGGCTCCCCGGCGTTCTCGGCGAGCGGCGCGCTGAGCATGTTCCCGAGGCAGGCGAGCGCCGGGTCCGGGTCGTCCCGGAGCCGGGCGAGCAACGCGGTGGCCGGCCCGGGGCGTCCGACGGTGAGCAGGAGCTCGGCGAGCGCGTCGACGACGGGGTGGTCGGCGCGGCCGGTGCGGTGCACGCGTCGGAGACCGGAGACGGCCCGTGCGGTCGTCCGCAGGTCGGTGAACGCCGACGTGGCCCCGCACAGCACGAGTCCGACGACCGCGGCCGTGCGGTCCGCCGGAGCCGGCGTCCGTGACCGGATCGCCGCGACGACGTCGGGCGCGACGGCGACGACCTCGCGGTGCAGCCCGCGCAGGGTCCAGTAGCCCCCGAGTGCGGCGAACACCTGCGTGACCGTCGGGACGTCGTCGGTGCGGAGCGCCCAGCGCAGCAGCGTGACGAGGTTGTCGGCCTCGCGGCGGACCTCGGTGAACGCGACGAGCTGGTCCGGTCCGCCGAGCGCGAAGACGTTGCGCGTCGACGACAGTGCACGCCCCCACGCGGTCATCGCCGTGCGGACGGCCCCGGTGGTCCCCCGCTCGGTCAGGCGCGCCGCCCCGAACTCGCGCACGGTCTCGAGCAGGCGGTAGCGCACCGGCTCCCCCTCGACCTCGACGAGCTGCACGAGCGACTGCTCCACGAGCTCGGCGAGGTCGTCGAGCGCGTCGGGTCGGCGGTCGGGTGCGGCCACGGCCTCGGCGGCGTCGACCGCGACGCCGTCGGGGAAGAGCGCGAGCCGGGTGAGCAGGTCCTGCGCACCGGGGTCGAGGAGACGCCAGCTCCACTCGATCACCGCGAGCAGGGTCCGGTGCCGTTCGGGGGCGCTCCGGTCCCCGCCGCGCAGCAGCGCGAAGCGGTCGTCGAGCCGTCGCTCGACCTCGTCGACGGACATGCCGCGGATCCGGGCCGCCGCGAGCTCGATGGCGAGGGGGCTGCCGTCGAGCCGGGTGCAGATCCGGCGGACCGCGTCGACGGGCAGCACGGCGCCGGGCCGGGCCGCGCGGGCTCGTTCGGTGAACAGCCGGACGGCCGCACCGTCGGCCTCGACCGGCAGCGGCCCGAGCGGCGCGACGACCTCACCGGCGATCGCGAGCGGCGCCCGTGACGTCGTCAGGACCTGCAGGCCCGGCACCGCGGCGAGCAGGTCGGCGGTGCACCGGGCGACGGCGTGCAGCAGGTGCTCGCAGTTGTCGAGGACGAGCACGGTCGGCCCGTCGTCGAGCGCCCGGACCACCCGACTCCACAGGTCCGTGACCACCGTGTCCTGCAGCATCCGCGCCGACCGCACCTCGGCGATGCCCAGCAGGGCGCCGAGTGCGGGCAGCAGGTCCTGTCCGTCCCCGATCGGGGCGAGCTCGCACACGACCACGCCGGTGCTCGTCGGCAGGTCGGCGGCGACGGCCTGGGCGAGCCGGGTCTTGCCGAGGCCGCCCGGGCCGAGCACCGTCACCAGGCGGTGCTCAGCGAGGAGACCGGCGACCGTGGCGAGGTCCTCCTGCCGCCCGACCAGCTCGTTCGGGGCCACCCGGAGCCCGATCCGGCGGACCGGGTCGTCGGCAGCCACGGAGCGTCGCAGCAACTCCGCGTTGAGCCGCACCAGCTCGCTCGACGGATCCGCGCCGAGGCCGTCGGCCAGGCGGCGCCGGTGCGCGGCGAACACCGCGAGCGCCTCCGCCGTGCGCCCGTCCGCGTCCAGCGCGCGCATCGCTCCCGCCGCGGCGGTGTCGTCGTAGGGCGACGCCTCGGTCTCGGCGACCCAGATCGCGGCCGCCGCCCCGGCGTCCCCGTCCTCGAGCAACAGCGTCCCGAGTCCTCGGCGCAGGGCGTGCTCGGCCGACGACGCACGGTCGGTCAGGGCGGTGCCCAGGTCCCCGTCGACGTCGGCGCCCGGGGTGCCCCGCCAGCGGTCGAGCGCGGCGCGCACCGTGGCCGGGTCGCTGTCGTGCACGGCCTGCTCGGCGGCGACGAGGTCGATGCCGGCCGGGTCGCCCCCGAGCGCGTACCCGGTGCTCGTCGAGACGACGAGCCCGTCGGCGGTCGTGCGGCGCAGCCGGGACACCAGCGTCTGCAGCGCAGCGCGTGCACCCTTCGGCCGGTCGTCGCCCCAGAGCTCGTCGATGAGTGCATCCGTGCCGAGTGCGTGGCCGTTCGCGAGGACGAGCGCCGCGAGGAACGACCGGGCGAGCGCTCCCGTCACCGGGAGCGCAGCACCGTCAGGCCCGGCGACCGTCACCGGTCCGAGGACGGCGACACGGGACGCGACGGGCACGTTCGGAGTCTAGGGACGACCGACGCCGGATCGTGACGCCCGGACCGGTGCGTCCGGACTGGCTGCTGTTCCCGGACGTCGCCCCGGACACGTCGACGGCGATCGCAGGATGGGTCGGGACGTCCGTCGCGGACTGACCGAGCGGTCGGGGTCAGCGACGGGTCAGCGTCGGGTCAGCGCTTCCCGCCGAACGGCCCCGTCTTCGTGTCGACGTCCTCCGTCGCCCGCTTCTCCGACTCGAGGATGCCGCGCATCGCCACGACCGCACTCGAGGTGACCGCGACGTGGGAGGGGTTCGAGCGGCTGGCGTCGAGCGCCTGCTCGAGGGTCTCGATCGCCTCGTCACCCTGTTCCTCGGGGCAGTCACCACGGACCACGCACGCGACCTCCCGCATCGCCGCAGCGAGCGGCTCGGCGAACGCCCGGTCCGGCCGTCCGATGTTGTCGGCGACCGGCCCGGAGCTGGCCACCAGCTCCGTGAGGTCCGTCGTGTACCAGGCCGCTCGCTCGAGCGCACGGAACCGTGCACCGTCGGTCGCCAGCCGGGCCCGCGAACCACGCAGGACGCTCCGCGGGTTCATCCGCCGGGCCTCCTGCGCCGTCGTCACCCGGTCGCGCACGTCGGACATCGCCTTGTCGAGGCGCTCCTGCTGTCGGTCCCAGGCGGCGGTGTCCGGCTCCCCCTTGTCGAGCACGTCCGCGAGGTCGTCGAGGTGCTGCGCGAGCACCGCGTTCACCTGGTCGATGCGGCGTTCGGCGTCCCAGAAGTGCAGGGGCGGCACGACCGCGAAGTTCACGGCCAGCCCGACGGCGATGCCGATGGCCATCTGCACCACGTAGGCGAACGAGTAGTCCTCGGCGTTGCCACCGCCGATCAGCAGCACGAACAGCGCCGCCATCGGCACCCACGAGTAGCCCTCGCCGAGGATCCGGAAGCCGCTGACGAGGACCCCGAGGCCCACGACCAGTGCGACCGCGACGACCCCGGGGGCGTCCACGAGCATGGTGAACCCGGCGATGAGGATCCCGAGCGTGATGCCGACCAGCGTCTGCACGCCCGCCCGGATCCCGGCGAACACCGTCGTCCGCATCGCGACGATCGCGCCGAGCGGCGCGTAGTACGGGTACTCGGCGGCCACGCCGGGCGCGTACTTCGCCAGGGTCCACGCGATCACCGCCGCCACCGCGGCCTTCACCGCGAGCAGCAGCCGCGGTTGCGTGCCCGAGTCGCGGCTCCACTGCCACAGTCGGCGCCCCGCGCCGGTGATCCGCTCTGCTCGTGCCATGACGGGCTCACGCTACGGGCGTCCGGCTGGGAGTGCTGCCGGGAGGCGCGGCGCACGCCCGCCACGGGACTCCCGTCGATCCGTGGTCGCCCCCGGACGCGAGGAAGCCCCCGCGACGTGCGTCGCGGGGGCTTCCTCGGTGTGGTGCTGGACCTACTTGGCGTCCGACGCTGCGTCGTCCGACTTCGCAGCGGCGTCGGCCTCGACCTCGGCGGCAGCCGGGGTCTCGGTCTCGGCCTCGACGGGAGCGGACTCCTCGGTCGTCTCGGTCTCGTCGACCGGTGCCTCGTCGGCGACCGGGGCAGCAGCAGCAGCCGGGGCGGCGGTGCGCTTCACCGGCGCGGGCGTGCCCGAGACCGGCTCGAGCACGAGCTCGATCGACGCGAGGGGCGCGTTGTCGCCCTTGCGGAAACCGAGCTTCGTGATGCGGGTGTAGCCACCCTGGCGGTCCTCGACCTGCGGCGCGATCTCCGTGAACAGCGTGTGCACGACGGACTTGTCACGCAGCTGCGCGATGACGCGACGACGGGCGTGCAGGTCGCCACGCTTCGCGAACGTGATGAGACGCTCGGCGACGGGACGGAGGCGCTTGGCCTTCGTCTCGGTGGTGGTGATGCGGCCGTGCGTGAACAGGGCGTTGGCGAGGTTGCTCAGGAGCAGGCGCTCGTGGGCGGGGCCGCCACCGAGGCGGGGGCCCTTGGTGGGCTTCGGCATGTCAGTTCTCCAGTGGTGATGGTGGTGCGCGCTGCGTCAGCGGCGCGCGTGCGCGTCAGCGCGAGGTCAGTTGCTGGACTCGTCCTCGTCGTACCCGCTGTAGAAGTGGGCGCCGTCGAATCCGGGGACGGTGTCCTTGAGGGACAGGCCGAGCTCGGTGAGCTTGTCCTTGACCTCGTCCACCGACTTCTGACCGAAGTT
>Ga0308156_1002476_pt1 | contig 16403 bp, 16 predicted proteins | sample PhyAR2_FD_201041 | JGI IMG/M metagenome (GOLD analysis project Ga0308156, IMG submission 201041) | Phyllosphere microbial communities from UC Gill Tract Community Farm, Albany, California, United States - DLSL A.R2 | ecosystem: Host-associated > Plants > Phyllosphere > Unclassified | place: USA... | reverse complement strand
TTCGTCGACGTCGTACAGGTCGAGGGCGCCCTGCACCGCGGTCATCCCGTCGGTCGTCCGGTGCACGAGCGCGTAGTCGCGCACCCGACGCAGGAGTCGGTTCGCGATGCGCGGTGTCCCGCGGGACCGTCCGGCGATCTCGCGGAGTGCGGTCCGGTCGATCGCGAGCTCCAGCAGGTGTGCGGCCCGGATGAGGACCTGTTCGAGTTCGTCCTTCTCGTAGAACTCGAGGTGTGCAGTGAACCCGAAGCGGTCGCGCAGCGGGTTCGGCAGGAGTCCCGCGCGGGTCGTCGCGCCGACGAGCGTGAACGGCGCGAGGTCGAGCGGGATGCTCGTCGCGCCGGCGCCCTTGCCGACCATGACGTCGATCCGGAAGTCCTCCATCGCCAGGTACAGCATCTCCTCCGCGGAGCGCGCCATGCGGTGGATCTCGTCGATGAACAGGACCTCGCCGGGCACGAGCGACGACAGCACGGCGGCGAGGTCCCCGGCGTGCTGGATCGCGGGACCGCTGGACATCCGCAGTGGGCGACCGGACTCGTGCGCGACGATCATCGCGAGCGTCGTCTTGCCGAGCCCGGGCGGGCCGGCCATGAGGATGTGGTCGGGTGTGCGGTCCTGCATCGCCGCGGCCTTGAGCAGCAGGTCGAGCTGGCCGCGGACCTTGCGCTGCCCGACGAACTCGTCGAGCGACTTCGGGCGGAGCGCCCCCTCGAAGGCGAGTTCCTCCTGGGACTCGGCGCCGGCGGAGGTGATGCCGCTCACCGACCGGCTCCGGCGGGACGCAGCGTGCCGAGCGCGGCGCGGAGCAACGCCTGCGTGCCCATGGCCGCAGCACCCGGGTCGCTCGTGACGACGGCGTCGACCGCCGACTGGGCCGCGTCGTCGCGCCAACCGAGGCCGACGAGCGCCGACACGACGTCGACGGCGGCGGGGTGCGCGGCCCGGGCTCCACCGTCGGGGCGGGCCGGTGCCTGTTCGAAGGCGACGAGCTTGCCGGACAGTGCGACGATGATGAGCTTGGCCGTCTTCGGACCGATGCCGGACACCTTGCGGAACGCAGCGTCGTCCTCGCTCGCGACGGCGTTCGCGATCTGGGCCGGGTCCATCTGTGCGAGCACCCCGAGCGCGGACTTCGGCCCCACCCCGGACACGCTGCGGAGCAGGTCGAACACCTGGAGCGCGTCGGTCGAGTCGAACCCGAAGAGCAGGTGTTCGTCCTCGCGCACGATCATCGCGGTCCGCAGGAAGACCTCGGCACCGTGTCGCATGGTCAACGCGTGTGCGGGCGTGACCGTGACGGCGTAGCCCACTCCCCCGACCTCGACCACGACGGCCGATCCGGAGACGTCGATGCAGGTTCCCCGGAGGCTCGCGATCATGCCCACGAGCCTAGGGCCGTCCGCCGACGGCGCCGGTCCGCCGCGCGGCCGCGGCCTCGGCACGGGCCAGCGGGGTGTCCGCGGTGCCGGCCTGCGCGTTCCGCCACGCTCGCTGCGCCGGGGTGAGCGTCGCCGGACCGGGGCCGACGCGGTCGGGCGATCCGAGCCTCCAGGCATGGCACACCGCGAGGGCGAGTGCGTCGGCGGCGTCGGCGGGCTTCGGTGCCTCGTCGAGGCCGAGCACCCGGGCGATCATCGTCTGGACCTGTCGCTTGTCGGCGTTGCCGTACCCGGTCACCGCCGCCTTCACCTCGGACGGCGTGTGCAGCCCGACGGGCAGTCCGCGAGCAGCCGCAGCGTGCAGGGCGAGACCGGCAGCCTGCGCCGTCCCCATGACGGTGCGGACGTTCGCCTGGGCGAACACCCGCTCGACGGCGACGGCGTCCGGTCGGTGCTCGTCGATCTCCGCCGCGATGCCGTCCGCGATCCGGAGCAGGCGCTGCTCGAGCGCCATGTCGGCCGGCGTGCGCACGACGGTCACGTGCACGAGCCGGGCACGTCGGTTCGGTGCGACCTCGACCACGCCGACGCCGCACCGGGTGAGCCCGGGGTCGACCCCGAGCACCCGGAGCACCGGCTAGTCCTCGTCCTCGTCGAGCTCGGCCTGGACGTCCGCGGGGATGTCGAAGTTGGCGTAGACGTTCTGCACGTCGTCGCTGTCCTCGAGCGCGTCGATCAGCTTGAACACCTTGCGTGCGGTGTCGGCGTCGACCGGCACCTTCAGGCCGGGGACGAACTCGGCGTCGGCGGAGTCGTAGTCGATCCCGGCTTCCTGCAGCGCCGTGCGTGCGGCGACCAGGTCGCTCGCGTCGGTGATGACCTCGAAGCCGCCGCCCTGGTCGACGACGTCCTCGACGCCGGCGTCGAGGACCGCGGTCATGACGGTGTCCTCGTCGAGCCCGTCGACCTTGGTCACCGAGATGACGCCCTTGCGCGAGAAGTTGTAGGCGACGCTGCCCGGGTCGGCCATCGTGCCGCCGTTGCGGGACATCGCCGTCCGGACCTCGGCCGCGGCGCGGTTCTTGTTGTCGGTGAGGCACTCGACGAGCATCGCGACACCGTTGGGGCCGTAGCCCTCGTACATGATCGTCGTGTACTCGATCGACTCACCGGTCAGGCCGGCGCCACGCTTGATCGCGCGGTCGATGTTGTCGTTCGGCACCGAGGTCTTCTTGGCCTTCTGGACCGCGTCGACGAGTGTCGGGTTGCCCGACATGTCGGCGCCGCCCATCTTCGCGGCGACCTCGATGTTCTTGATGAGCTTCGCGAACGACTTCGCACGACGGCCGTCGATGACCGCCTTCTTGTGCTTGGTCGTTGCCCACTTGGAATGCCCGGACACGGTGCTCCTTGCGTCTAGCCGAAATTCCGGACCAGTCTACCGGCCCGGCAGCGCGGATCACCGCCGCCCCGCGGGTCGCGTCGCGCGGACCCCGGGGTCAGGCGGAGCGCACCATGTCGAGGAAGCGGCGGTGGAACCGGTCCTCGCCCGCCACCTCCGGGTGGAACGCACTCGCGAGCACGTTGTCCTGCTGCACGGCCACGACCTGCCCGTCGGCCAGGGCACCGAGCACCTGGACGTCGGGCCCGTGCTGCTCCACCACGGGCGCCCGGATGAAGACCGCGTGCACCGGGGCCTCGCCGAGCGCCGGCATCGGGATGTCGGTCTCGAACGAGTCGTTCTGGCTGCCGAAGGCGTTCCGGCGCACCGTGGTGTCGAGCACGTCGAGCGTCTGCTGTCCGGGGATCCCCGCGGCGATGCGCGAGGACAGCATGATCATCCCGGCACAGGTGCCGTACGCGGGCAGCCCGCCGAGGATCGCCGCACGCAGCGGTTCGGCGACGCCGAACGTCCGCGAGAGCTTGTCCATGACGCTCGACTCACCGCCGGGGATCACGACGCCGTCGAGCGCGTCGATCTCCTCCGCCCGGCGGAGCGGCACCACGTCGGCGCCGAGCTCCGTCAGCGAGGCGATGTGCTCGCGGAAGTCGCCCTGCAGCGCCAGGACCCCGATGCGGGGTCGGGCGGTCACCAGCCGCGCTCGGCGAGACGGTGCGGCGCGGGGACGTCGGCGACGTTGATGCCGACCATCGCCTCGCCCAGGCCGCGGGACGCCTCGGCGATGACCTTCGGGTCGTCGTGGAAGGTGACCGCCTTGACGATCGCCGCGGCACGCTTCGCCGGGTCGCCCGACTTGAAGATGCCGGACCCGACGAACACGCCGTCGGCGCCGAGCTGCATCATCATCGCGGCGTCGGCCGGGGTGGCGACACCACCGGCGGTGAAGAGCACGACCGGGAGCTTGCCGGTCTGTGCGACCTCCTTGACGACGTCGTACGGCGCCTGCAGGTCCTTCGCGGCGACGTAGAGCTCGTCCTCCTTGAGGTACCGGAGCGCCGCGATCTCCTTCGAGATGGTGCGGATGTGCTTCGTCGCCTCGGAGACGTCGCCGGTGCCGGCCTCGCCCTTGGAGCGGATCATCGCGGCGCCCTCGGTGATGCGACGGAGCGCCTCGCCCAGGTTGGTGGCACCGCAGACGAAGGGGGTGGTGAACTTCCACTTGTCGATGTGGTTGACGTAGTCGGCGGGCGAGAGGACCTCGGACTCGTCGATGTAGTCGACGCCGAGCTCCTGCAGCACCTGCGCCTCGACGAAGTGGCCGATGCGGGCCTTCGCCATGACGGGGATCGAGACCGCGGCGATGATCTCCTCGATCATCGACGGGTCGGACATGCGGGCCACGCCGCCCTGCGCGCGGATGTCGGCGGGGACGCGCTCGAGGGCCATGACGGCGGTCGCGCCGGCCTCCTCCGCGATGCGGGCCTGCTCCGCGTCGACGACGTCCATGATGACGCCGCCCTTGAGCATCTCCGCGAGGCCGCGCTTGACGCGGTCGGAGCCGGTGATCGAGGTGCCGTTGGTGCCCGAGGTGCTGGTGCTGTCGCTCATGATGCCGCCAGTCTAGTCCGCGGCGGGCCAGCCCTCGGCGACGAGTCGGCGGGTGTCACCGAGCATCTGGGACATCGACTTCGTCCGGGCGATGATCGGGAAGAAGTTCGAGTCCGACGCCCACCGCGGCACGACGTGCTGGTGCAGGTGCGCGGCCACGCCGGCACCGGCGACCTCGCCCTGGTTCATCCCGATGTTGAAGCCGTCGCAGTGCGACACCGCCCGCAGGACGCGCATGGCCGTCCGGGTGAGCTCCGCCATCTCGTGGGTCTCCTCCGGTGTCGCCTCGTCGTAGAGCGGGACGTGGCGGTAGGGGCAGACCAGCAGGTGCCCGTTGTTGTACGGGTACAGGTTGAGCAGGACGTACGCGTGCTCGCCGCGGGCGACGATCAGGGCGTCCTCGTCGGACATCGTCGGCGCCGCGCAGAACGGGCAGTCGTCCTTCTGTCCGCGACCGTCGCCGTCTCGTCCGGCGTCGATGTAGGCCATGCGGTGCGGGTTCCACAGGCGCTGGAAGGCGTCCGGCACCGCTGCGCCGGACGCGGCGTCCCGGATGACCAACGGGTCGTCCGCGCCACCGGGACCGGTCACGTCGGTGACGTGACCGGTCCCGGGGACCGCTGCCGGGCCTGCCGGCCGCTGCTCGGACATCAGACCTGCGTGCGCTCGCGGATGGCGGTGAGGATGCGCTCGACGGCCTCGTCGACCGGCACACCGTTGTCCTGGCGGCCGTCGCGGAACCGGAAGGAGACCGCGCCCGCGTCACGGTCGTCGCCACCGGCGATGAGCTGGAACGGGACCTTCGCCTTGGTGTGCGTGCGGATCTTCTTCTGCATGCGGTCGTCGGAGTGGTCGACCTCGGCGCGGACGCCGTGGGAGCGCAGCGTCGCCACGACCTCGTCGAGGTAGTCGCCGTACTCCGCCGCGACCGGGATCGCGACGACCTGCACCGGCGACAGCCACGCCGGGAACGCACCCGCGTAGTGCTCGGTCAGGACGCCGAAGAAGCGCTCGATCGAGCCGAACAGGGCGCGGTGGATCATCACCGGGCGCTGCCGTGATCCGTCCGGCGCCGTGTACTCGAGCTCGAAGCGCTCCGGCAGGTTGAAGTCGAGCTGCACGGTCGACATCTGCCACGTGCGGCCGATCGCGTCGCGCGCCTGCACCGAGATCTTCGGGCCGTAGAACGCCGCACCCGCCGGGTCCGGGACGAGCTCGAGGCCCGACTCCTCGGCGACCTCGCGCAGAGTGTTCGTCGCGACCTCCCACACGTCGTCGTCGCCGACGTACTTCTCCGGGTCCTTCGTGGAGAGCTCGAGGTAGAAGTCGTTCAGGCCGTAGTCGCGCAGCAGCGAGAGCACGAACTGGAGCGTCGTGGTGAGCTCCTCCTTCATCTTCTCCTGCGTGGTGAAGATGTGGGCGTCGTCCTGGGTCAGGCCGCGGACCCGCGTCAGGCCGTGGATGACACCGGACTTCTCGTTGCGGTAGACCGTGCCGAACTCGAACAGACGCAGGGGCAGGTCGCGGTAGGACCGGGCCTGCGAGCGGTACGCCAGGATGTGCATCGGGCAGTTCATCGGCTTGAGGTAGTAGTCCGCCCCCTGCCGGGTGACGTTGCCGTCCTCGTCGCGTGCCTCGTCCATGTGCATGGCCGGGAACATGCCGTCCTTGTACCACCCGAGGTGACCGGACTGCTCGAACAGGTCGCCCTTCGTGATGTGCGGCGTGTAGACGAAGGAGTAGCCCTCCTGCTCGTGCCGACGGCGCGAGTAGTCCTCCATCTCGCGGCGGACGATGCCGCCCTTCGGGTGGAAGATCGCCAGGCCCGAGCCGATCTCGTCCGGGAACGAGAACAGGTCGAGCTCCGCGCCGAGCTTGCGGTGGTCGCGCTTCGCCGCTTCCTCGAGACGGAGCTGGTACGCCTTGAGCTGGTCCTTGTCCGGCCACGCGGTGCCGTAGATGCGCTGGAGCTGCGGGTTCTTCTCCGAGCCACGCCAGTACGCCGCGGCGACGCGCATCAGCTTCGAGGCGTTGCCGATCCAGCGGGTGTGCGGGACGTGCGGCCCGCGGCAGAGGTCCTGCCACACGACCGCGCCGGACTTCGGGTCGACGTTCTCGTAGACCGTCAGCTCGCCGGCGCCGACCTCGACGCTCTCGCCCGAGTCACCCTCGTCCGCGGCGCCCTTCAGGCCGATGAGCTCCTGCTTGTAGGGCTCCCCCGCCATGCGCTCGCGGGCTTCCTCGTCGGTGACGACCACGCGGCGGAAGCGCTGGGCCTGCTTGACGATGCGGTCCATGCCCTTCTCGATCGCCTTGAGGTCCTCCGGTGTGAAGGGCTCGGCGACGTCGAAGTCGTAGTAGTAGCCGTCGGTGACGGGCGGGCCGATGCCGAGCGTGGCCTCGGGGTTGATCTGCTGCACGGCCTGCGCGAGCACGTGCGCGGCCGAGTGGCGGAGGATGTCGAGGCCGTCCTGCTCCTGCAGGGTGACCGCCTCGGCGGTCTCGCCGGCCTGCACGTCGGCGGCGAGGTCCTTGAGGGCGCCACCGACGCGGATCGCGACGACCCCGCGCTCACCGTCGAAGAGCTCGGTGCCCGTCGTGGTCGTCGTCGCGGTGCGGGGCTCGGGTGCCTGGGGCAGGTCTGCGGGCTCGGGTGCGACTGACTCGGTCACGATCGTGGTGCTCCTCGGTTGGTTCAGGGGTGGGTCAAGACTAGTGCGCGGCGGCCCGCGCTCAGGCGGGGACGCGGCCGAGCGTCGTGACGGGCAGGCGCTGCTCGATGCGCTCGCGCCCGGCGAGCCCGTCGAGCTCGAGCAGCGAGGCGAAGCCGATCGCCTCGTACCCGGCGCGCTCGAGCAGCGTGACGGTGGCGGCGGCGGTGCCCCCGGTGGCGAGGACGTCGTCGACGACGAGCACCCGTGTGCCCGGTGCCAGCTGACCCGGGCGGAGCTCGAGCTCGGCCTCGCCGTACTCGAGCGCGTACTGCTCGCTGAGCACCTCGCCGGGGAGCTTGCCGGCCTTGCGGACGGTCAGGACGCCGACCTGGTGCTGCGCGGCGATCCCGCCGGCGAGGGCGAAGCCGCGCGCCTCGATGCCGGCGACCGCCTGGAACCCGCCGCCGATCGCGAACGGTGCGGCGAGGGCCTCGCACACGCGGCCGAAGGCCACCGGGTCGGAAAAGACCGGCGTCACGTCGCGGAACAGGATGCCCGGCTTCGGGAAGTCGGGGACGACGGCGGTGAGGCGTTCGACGAGTGCTGCTGCGGTTTCGGTCACCGGACAACGGTACGGGAGGCACGGGGTGCGTCGTGCGCGCCCGCTGCGTCCGCGCGTGGTGGCGCCGGTGCCGGCGCGGGCGACGTCCGGGCGGTGGCGGCTCGCGCGAGTGGTCCACGAGAGCGACAGACCTCCGCCGGAGATCGGCGGAGGTCTGTCGCTTCCGGGGAGTGGTCGCGACGCAACGCGACGCGACTGCGGCGTCAGCGCCACATGCGCATCGCGGCGCCCTGGGTCAGCCAGTCGACCTCGCGCTCGCGGAGCTCACGCTCGAGCTGCCGGCGGGTCGCGAGGTCGACCGAGGGACGGACGTGGTGCGTCCGGCGGCTCCAGATGATCAGCGACATGCCGATCCGGAGCGCGATGCGGTCGGCGGGGCGGACGCGGCGGCGTGCCGCGTGGGTGTCGGGAGGACGGACGTCGGTGTCGTTCGACACGATCGTGCCTTTCGTGGGTGCCCGGTCGCGGGCATGACGGATCACCCGCCTGCCGAGCGCACGGAATGCGTCGGGAACGGGTACGGAACGCGCCCGGAGAATGCGGGCGGGAATGATCGCAGGGCGCGCAGGAATGCACGCGGCTGCATTGTCGGCGGCCGGGACCGGTCACCGCGTGGAGTCGTCGCGGGAGACGTCGACCGCTCGCGCACCGACCTCGAGGACGACCGCCCGAGCTGCGTCGCAGCCGCCGTCACCAGGACGGCTGGTTCCCGAGCTGCGCCCGTGCGGGGCGCGTCACAGCGGGGCTGGACGGGCATGACGGGTGCCGCACCGGGGGTGCGGGTACCTCGGTCGCGAGGGAGGAGTGCTGGAGCGGGACGTCCCGCGTCAGAGGGACCGGAGCGGGGTGCCGCCGATCCCACGGATTCCACGGAACGGGTTCATCGTGGTGATCATCATTGTCGGCCCCCTCTCGGTCTCGTACAGCCGGTGATGCTCGTGAACACTATCGGCGTCGGGAATGCGAGCGCAACCCCCATTCCGACATTCTCGCGAATTGCAGTACGGAACACCGGACGCAGGACGGCCCCGGTACCGATGTCGGTACCGGGGCCGTCCTCGTGCACGTGTCGGACTAGACCGCCGCGGGAGCCGACGCCCGGGCGACCAGGTGGTCGCCCTCGACGTCGATCCGGACGGTGTCGCCGCCCTGCGCCTGCTCCTCGACCACGAGGGTCGCGATGCGGTCGTCGACCTCGCGCTGGATCAGGCGACGCAGCGGGCGAGCGCCGTACTCCGGCTCGTACCCGTGCTCGCCGAGCCAGTCGGTCGCCGCCTCGGACACCGACAGGGTCATGCCCTGTGCGAGCAGTCGGAGCGCGGTGTCGCGGAGCAGCAGGTCGACGATCGAGCGGAGCTGCGTGCGCTCGAGCTTGCGGAACAGCACGATCTCGTCGATGCGGTTGACGAACTCGGGCCGCATCGCCTCGCGGACCTTCCCCATCACCCGGTTGCGCAGGTCGTCCTCCGCGTAGCCGCCGTCGCCGACCGCCGAGAACCCGAGCGCGCCGGAGCGCGACGCGAGGAACTCGGACCCGAGGTTCGACGTCATGATCACGACCGTGTTCCGGAAGTCGACCGTGCGGCCCTGCCCGTCCGTGAGTCGCCCGTCGTCGAGCACCTGCAGCAGCAGGTTGAAGACGTCCGGGTGCGCCTTCTCGACCTCGTCGAGCAGGATCACCGAGTACGGGTTGCGACGGACACGCTCGGTGAGCTGGCCGGCCTCGTCGTACCCGACGTACCCGGGAGGGGCACCGACGAGCCGCGAGACCGTGTGCCGCTCGCCGAACTCGCTCATGTCGAACCGGAGCATCGCCGACTCGTCGCCGAACAGCGACCCGGCCAGGGCCTTCGCGAGCTCGGTCTTGCCGACGCCCGTCGGGCCGAGGAACAGGAAGCTGCCGACCGGTCGGCGCGGGTCGCCCATGCCGGTCCGGCTGCGCCGGACCGCGGTCGCGATCGCCCGCACGGCGTCGTCCTGGCCGACGACGCGCTCGTGGAGCTCGTCCTCGAGCACGGCGAGCCGGGAGCGGTCACCCTGCGTCAGGCGGGTCGCGGGGATCCCGGTGGCGCGGGAAACCACCTCGGCGACGTCGGCTTCCGTGATCGTGCGGTCCGCGGGGGTCGGACGGGTGGGCCCACGCCGGCGGTTCCGCGGCGACGCGTCAGCGGCGTCGCGGCCGTGCCGGTGGGGAGGACGACCAGCGTGACCGTCGACGGCTGCGGTGATCCGCGCCTCCAGTCCGTCGACCTCGTCGCGCAGCCGCGACGCCTCCTCGTACCGCTCCTCGGCGACCGCGCGGTCCTTGTCGGCCTGCAGCGCCGCGACCTGGTCGCGGAGCGACGCGACGTCCACGTCGCCCGCCAGGGCGAGGCGACGGCGTGCGCCGGCCTGGTCGATCAGGTCGATGGCCTTGTCCGGCAGGTGCCGGTCCGTGACGTAGCGGTGCGACAGCTCGACGGCGGCGCGCAGGGCCTCCGGCGTGTATTCGACGTCGTGGTGCTCGGCGTAGCGCGGTGCCAGGCCGCCGAGGATCGCGACGGCGTCCTCGACGCTGGGCTCCCCGACCGTGACCGGCTGGAAGCGGCGCTCGAGCGCGGCGTCCTTCTCGATCCGGCGGTACTCGCTGAGCGTGGTCGCGCCCACCAGGTGCAGGTCGCCGCGGGCCAGTCGGGGCTTGAGGATGTTGCCGGCGTCCATGGAGCCGCCCTCGCCGCCACCGCCCGCGCCGACGACCGTGTGGAGCTCGTCGACGAAGACGACGAGTTCGTCGGCGTGCGCGGCGATCTCGTCCATCGCCGTCGTCAGGCGTTCCTCGAAGTCACCGCGGTACCGGGTGCCCGCGAGCATGGCCGGCAGGTCGAGCGCGACGACCCGCTTGCCCTGGAGCAGGACGGGGACGTCGCCGTCGGCGATGCGCTGGGCGAGGCCCTCGACGATCGCGGTCTTGCCCACCCCGGGCTCCCCGATGAGGACGGGGTTGTTCTTGGTGCGTCGCAGCAGGATCTCGACGGTCTGCTCGATCTCGTCGGCGCGGCCGATCACCGGGTCGATGCGGCCGTCGCGGGCGCGCTGGGTGAGGTCGGTACCGAACTGGTCGAGCGTCGGCGTGTCGCTCTCGGTCGTCGTGGTGTCGGGCATCGGTCGCCCCTCTCGTGCTGCTGCCGCGGCCTGCTGGGCGAAGTCCTGCACGGCCTGCGGGGTGACGCCGGCGCTGGCGAGCAGCTGCCCGGCGACGGTGTCCTGGTCGGTGACGAGCGCGAAGAAGACGTGCTCGGGGTCGGTGTACGTGCTCCCGAAGCCCTTGGCGGCCTGCGTCGCCTCGAGCAGGATGCGCTGCGCGGTACCGGTCAGTGTCGGACGGCCCTCGACGGGCTCGTCGCCGGCGACGGGCAGACGCTCCTCGACCTCGGCGGCGAAGCGCTCCGGGTCGACGCCGGCGTGCCGGAGCACCGCCGTGAACGGGTCGGTGCCCACGAGCACGTGCAGGACGTGCAGGGCGTCGATCTCGGGCTGCCCCTGGGACGCCGCGTACTCGGCGGTGCGCTGGAGCAGGTCGTGGGTGCGGCGGCTGAGCAGCCGCGTGATGTCGACCGGACGCCCGAACGGTACGGACCGCTGGGCGCCGGACTGCTGTGCCGCGAGCAGGCGGGCGAGGAACGCGTCGAACGCGTCGCTGCTGCCGGTCGGGCCGAACGTCTCTGGCAACGGGACCTCCTGGGGAACTTGAGTGCCTTCGACTCAATGCAACGCAGGCGGGCCCGCCTCATTCCCGGCGGACGAAGAAAGTTGCGGCGCCCCGACTCAGGTCCGGGCGATGGCCGCCGTCGACGCGTCGGTGACCCGGACGAGGTCGGCGGGCGCGACCTCGATGTCGAACCCGCGCCGCCCGCCGGACACGAAGATGCTCGGGTAGGTCAGGGCGGATTCGTCGACGACGGTGCGCAGCGGCGTCTTCTGGCCGACCGGACTGATCCCGCCCACCACGTACCCCGTGCGCTTCTCGGCGAGGGCCGGCTGCGCGAGCGTCGCCTTCTTGCCGCCCAGGGCCGTGGCGATCGCCTTGAGGTCGAGACGGTTCGCGACCGGGACGACCGCCACCGCGAGCTGACCGTCGACGGCGACCACCAGGGTCTTGAAGACCTGTTCCTCGCGGAGGCCGAGCGCCGCGGCGGCTTCCTCCCCGAAGTTCGTCGCGGTCTCGTGGTGCTCGTAGACGTGCGGCGTGAACGGGATCCCCGCCCGCTCGAGGGCGAGGGTCGCTGGGGTGCTCGGCGATCCTGCGGTCATGCCTGCGATCCTGCCCGTCCGCAGCCGACGGTCGGCCAAGGCACGCGGGGGTTACGCTGAACGGACCATGACCGTCGTCGGACTCCTGCTGCGCACCCTCGCCGTGCTGCAGCTCGGCGACGCCTCGGCGCTGACGCCCGTGCCGCTGCTCGCCGTCGCCGCACTCGGCCTGGCCGCGGTGGCCGCGACGGTGCTCGTCGTCCGTCTGCTGGCGACCGTCCTCGGCGTCGCCGAGGACCCCGCACGGAGCGGGCGTCCGGGTGCTGCGGCCGAGCTGCCGACGCGCATCGCGTGGAGCCACCCCGACGCGGACGGCCAGGTCCGGTCCCGGGCACCGGGAGCCGCGACACCGGCCTGACCACCCGCGGGTGGTCGGGTCACGTCGTCACGGACCCCTCCACCGAACGGATCGTCATGGACATCACCACCCTGCCCGTCGTCGGCAGCCTGCTGCACGCCGGCGCCGACCTGCTCACCGCCCTGACCACGGGGCTCTCCCCCGCCGCCGGCGAGGCCGCGGCCGCACTCGCCGTCGTCCTGGTCACGCTCGCCGTCCGCGCGGCGCTCGTCCCCCTCGCCGTGCTGCAGGTCCGTGCCGAGCGGGACCGCCGCCGCCTCGCACCCCGGATCGCCGCGCTCCGACGGCGGTACGGCGGCGATGCGCGGCGCCTGCAGGAGGCCGTGCAGCAGCTCTACACCTCGGAGCGGGTGTCGCCGCTCGCGGGGTGCCTGCCGGTGCTCGCGCAGGCACCGGTGCTCTCGCTCGTGTACGCGCTCTTCACGCACGGGACGGTCGCGGGAGCGGCGAACACCCTGCTCGACGCCACCCTCGTCGGCATCCCGCTCGGGCACTCGCTCCTCGCGGTGCTGGCCTCGCCGCTGTGGGCCCACGCGTGGGTCGTCGTCGTGCTCCTCCTTGTCCTCGCCGTCACGGTCGAGCTGTCACGACGAGCCGGGGCCCGTTGGAACCCCGTCGACGCACCCGCCCCCGGGACGCCAGGCAGCGGGACCACCGCGGCCGTCGCCCGGTGGGCTCCGTTCGTGTCCGTCGCCTTCGCCGGGGTGGTCCCGCTCGCCGCGACCCTCTACGTCGTCACCACCGCGGTGTGGACCCTCGGCGAACGGGCGGTGCTGCGCAGGCTCGTGCACTGAGGACGGTCAGCCGCCCTGCCCCTCCTGCTGCGGTCCCTGGTCGACCGGGTCGTACCCGGCGCCGCGGCCCTGTTCCTCGTCGGGCGTCGGCACGTGGCGCTCGGTGCCGGAACCGCCGGGGCTCGTCGCGACGTAGTCGGCCTCGCCGGACTGGGTGTCGTGGCTGAGCGCCTCGAGGGTCTCCGGGTCGGCGTCGTGCCGGACGGCGTCGTGGCGCTCGTCGTCGTGCCGTTCGGCGTCGTGCCGTTCGTCGTCGGCAGACCCGTGCGTGTCCGTCGTGGGCGGGGTGGTAGGCACGTCGGCGGTGGACGCGGTGTCACTGTCGGAGCTCATGGGACCCGTCTACCCCCTCGAACTGGGCGGGCCCGCGGGCCGGACAGGACCCGCACCGGCGCGGACGCGGCTGCTGCCCGGTGGGAACATGGAGCACGTCCGGTGCGTCCGGACCGGGAGTGCGCATGGCAGACGACGACGTCACCGCGGAACGGGCACGACTCGAAGCGCTCGCGTGGGGCGCCGGGTCGTCGGCCGACACCGCCGCTCGGGCGCGGGCCGCGCTCCGGGACCTGGACGCGCGACCGACGCCCGACGGCGGCCCTGCCGCCACCGCGAGCGCGGTCACCGGGCCCGAGCGGTCGGCGACCCGGGATGCTCAGCAGCCGGGTGGCGACGCGGCGACGTCGGGAGCCGGACAGGCGGCACGGGCCGACGCCGCCGTCCCTGACGCGGGCGGTGCCCGGGGTGCCGCGGACGACGGAGGTGGGGCGGGCCTCCCGGCCGGACCGACGCCGTGGCGGACACGAGCACGCTCGCTGCTGTGGACCGCGCGCCCGCGCGCCTGGATCGCGCTGGGGGCCGCCGCCGTGCTCGGCCTGACCTTCGCCGCCGGGAACCTCGTCGGGACCTCGCACGAGCAGCGGGTCGCGGCGCCCAGCACGACCCCGAGCCCCGGGACGGTGACGCTCGAGGAGCTGCTCGACATCCCGCAGACCTACGCCGACCAGCTGCCGGGCCCCGTGCAGGCCCCGGTGAGCCTGCGGACCACCCGGCTCGTGTTCACGAACCGGGCACTCGACGGGAGCTCCTTCGAGACCCCGTGGAACGTGTGGGCGGGCATCGGCACCGACCGCGAGACCGTCTGCCTGGTCGCGACGGCGAACCGCCTCGAGTCGACGACCGCCTGCTACCCGCGCGAGGACGCCCTGCACGGCAACGTCTCGCTGTCGGCGCAGTCGACGAGCGGCACGCTGACGGTCACCCTGCGGGGCGGCGGCGTCCAGGGGACCGTGACGAACGAGAACTGACCGGGAATGCCCCCGCCGGAGGTGCGTTGGAGCGCTCCTGTGACTTTCGCCACGGAGGTCGCGCGATCCGGATGCAGCGTGCAACACTGGACGAGCGCACTCGCCGTGGAGTCGTCCCACAACACCACGTCCGGGTCACCCGACACGGACGACGAACCGCGAGCGCGACCCGCACCCCCGTCGACCGGACGGTGGGCTGCTGCGTGCTCCGGTGTTCCCCGGAGGAGGTCAGCAGCGTGTCCACGAACACCACCACCACCTCGGCCGTGTCCACGAACACGCGGCCGATCACCGTCACCACCCAGTCGATCGTCGGGATCGCCGTGCTCGGCCTGGCGACCTTCTTCGCGATCACCACCGAGCTCATGCCCGTCGGGCTGCTCGGCACGATGAGCCGCGACCTCGGCGTCCCGGAGTCGACGATGGGCTTCGTCGTCACCGTCTACGCGGCGGCCGTCGCGATCCTGGCGCTCCCGCTCACGGCGTTCACCGCCCGGCTCCCCCGCAAGGCGGTGCTCGTCGCGACCCTGGTCGGGTACGCCGTGTCGAACGTCATGGTCGCCCTCGCACCGAGCTTCGCCGTGGTCTGCGCCGGCCGGGTCGTCGGCGGTGTCGCGCACGCACTCTTCTTCTCGGTCGCGTCGGCGTACGCCACGCGGATCGTCCCGCCGCGCCTGGCCGGTCGTGCGATCGCGTTCGTCTACTCCGGCAGCTCCCTCGGCTTCGTGCTCGGGGTCCCGCTCGCGACGTGGGTCGCCCAGAGCACCGGCTGGCGGCCCGCGGTCGGAGGCGTCGCGCTCGCCGCCGCCGCGCTCGCCGTGGTCGCCGTGGCCTTCCTGCCGAGCGTCGGCGGCACCGCCTCACCGCACATCGGCTCGCCGCGGGCGTGGGCCCGGACCGGACTGCTGTCCGTCGTGGTCGCCGACCTGCTGCTGTTCGCCGGGCACTACGTCGTGTACACGTACATCGGGCCGTACGCGATCGACGCCGGCCTCGACGCCGGTCTGGTCAGCGGAGCACTCCTCGTGCTCGGCGGCACGGGCGTCGTCGGGCTCTGGCTCGCCGGGGTGTTCGTGGACCGCGCACCGCGCCAGACGCTCGTGGCGGCCGTCGCCGTGATGGCCGCCGCCTTCGCCGTGCTGCCGTTCGTCCACGGGTCCCTGCTCGGCACCATGGCCGTCGCCGGGGTGTGGATGGCCGCGAACGGCACGACCGGCACGCTCTTCATGGCCGCCGCCATCCGGACCGGGGGCGTCTCCCCGGACATCGCCGGTGCCCTCGTCAACGGGGCGTCGAACATCGGGATCGCCGGGGGTGCGGCCGTGGGTGGCCAGGCGCTCGGCATCGTCGGCCTGCAGTACCTGCCGTTCGCCGGAGCCGTCGTGCTCGTCGGGTCGCTCGGTGTCGTCCTGGCCGCCCGCCGTGGCTTCCCGGTGCACACGCACACGCAGGAGCACCTGTCGACGTCGTCGATCGAGGCCATCACGTCGTCCCTCGCCGTGGTCACGACCTCGGTGCCGGTGGTCAGCCGGGCGATCCAGACCCTGACGGGGTCGGTCGCCGTGTCGACGGGGTCGGTCCGGACGCGTCGCCAGCGCTAGCGCGAGCGCGAGCGGAGCGGCGCGGCGGCGCGGGCAGCGCCGAGGTTCCGTGATCGTGGATCCTCGGCGCTGCCCGGCCCGCTCCGTGCGACCCGGGCGCGCACTGCACGGTGCGTCGCGCGACCTCGACGGCGTGCGGCGGGCGAGTCCGATCCGAGCGGCTGCGGCCGGTGCGGACGCGCGAGCCCGGCACCGTGCGGGACCCGTCGTGACGAGCGCGGGGCGGGACGGCTCGGTGCCGACCCGCCCCGCGCTCGTCGTACGGTCAGTCCTGCAGGTGCGAGTCGCGGCGCCGGTTCCGCATCGACCGGAAGGTCAGCAGGCCGCCACCGAGGAGCACGAACACGCCCGCGGCGATCAGTCCGGGCGTGAGGTCGGCGCCCGTGAA
>Ga0308156_1002474_pt1 | contig 16430 bp, 7 predicted proteins | sample PhyAR2_FD_201041 | JGI IMG/M metagenome (GOLD analysis project Ga0308156, IMG submission 201041) | Phyllosphere microbial communities from UC Gill Tract Community Farm, Albany, California, United States - DLSL A.R2 | ecosystem: Host-associated > Plants > Phyllosphere > Unclassified | place: USA... | reverse complement strand
GCCCGGCAGCAGCGGCGGCCCCTTGCTGGACCGCTCCGGCCAGGTGGTGGGCATCACCGTGGCCGGCCTGGGGGCGCGTGGCATGGCGGGCATGAACTTCTTCATTCCGCTGGCCAGCGCGGTGGAACGGCTTAACCTTCAGCTCCAGCAACGGCCGCCCAAGCGCTGATCGCTGGAAGGCTTGCGTTCAAGCAAGATATCAATCTTGCTTGGCAATGTCTTTACGTCCCAATTCTCCTGATGCGGCCAATAAGCGTAATCGCGCCGACCGCCATTCGGCCAGACAACGGATACGTTGTTGCTGAGCATCCGCCAATGCCGCTTGCGTGCTCAGTATCTCCAGAATATCGGATGCGCCACGGTCAAACTTGCGCTGCACCGAGGCGAGTGCGTTTTCCGCTGCCTGTAGCAAGAGTCGGGAGGATTCCAGATTGTCCAGCGCCGACTGCGCATCGGCATGGGCTTTCACTACGCCCGCCAGGACTTGATGGGTCGTGTCCAGCAGGTTGGCTTGTTGCTGTTCGATCTGGGCCTGTGCGCTACGGACCTTGTATCTGTTGGCAAAGCCATCAAAGATAGGGATGTTCACGGTCAACGCCACCACTTTTTCGATGGTGTTGACCGAGGGTATGCCTTGATTCGGTCTACCGTTCCTGTACATGTTGCCGGTGACATCAAGCGACGGCAACCCTTCGGACCTGATGGTTTTCTCCTTCTCCTGGGCCGCTGCCACCTGTGCTCTGCTGGCCACGATGGCTGGATGCTGATGCCTGGCTTGCACTAGCCAGGCGTCCAGATCCCTGCGCATGTCGTGATGATCGTCAGCCAGGTCCGGGGCCAACTCGAACTGGGTCTCGGTGGGCACGCCCAGCGCATAGACCAGCATCGCCATCGCTTTCCGATATTCCCCTAGCGCCCGGCTTCTGTCGAGTGCCGCCTTGGCCAGGGCTGTCGTGGCTTGCAATGTGTCCGATTGCGTGCCCGCACCTCGGTCTTGCTTGCGCTGCGCAGTTTCCAGGGTAGTGCGCGCAAGTTCTTCGCTCTTTAGCTTGGCTTGCCACACCGCCAAGGCGGTTTGCGCGTCAAAGTAAGCGCCAACCAGGGTCTCCAGGGTTTTTTGCAGGGTCGCGTCGTGACTGGCAATGGCGGCGGTGAGCAGATCGGTTGCGGATTTGTTGCTGGCGGCGCGTCCGCCAAAATCGAACAAGCGCCAGCTCATGCCGATACTTTTGGAATTGTCGCGAAGGCTGGTTGCTTCCAGATTGGATCCGGGAAAGCTCGTGCGATCGCTGACCCGGCTCACACTGGCGTTCACCGTCGGAAGATAGGCCGCCCTGGCCTCGCCCAGTGCCGCCGCCTGACTCTTGATCGCTGCCCAGGCGCCTTGTACTTGGGGATTGGCGCATAAGCCAACATCGACAGCTTCGGACAGCGTCAATGGGGTGCTACCAAGCCGGGAGCCTGAACACGGTACCGGCATACCCTCGCCGGGCAACGTGGCGCCCGTCACCAGTTCCGGCGGCCTGGTCAGCAATGGGTCCTGCACCAGGCTGCCGAACGTGACGCTGCTGCCCTGCGCCTGTGCCGCCACCTGTGCCGCGGTGCAGCCTAACAGTAGTATGGCTCCTGAACAAATTCCGTTAACGCTCATGCAAAGCCTCATGCTGATGCTGCACCAAGGGTGACAGCACGTACTCGATCACCCGCCGTGTGCCGGTCTTGATTTCAGCGTTGATGGCCATCCCGGCTGACAAGCGCATTTCGCGCCCCTCGACGTTGATGTTGGATCGATCCATCGACATCTTGACTGCATAGATCAGGCCTTTCCTGTCGTCCTGAATGGCGTCGCGCGAGACATGCGTGACACGCGCGGGGACGGTGCCGTATTTGGTGTAGTCGAAGGCGTCGATCTTCACCTGCACCTCCTGCCCTTCCTGAACAAAGCCGACATCCTTGTTCTCCAGGAAAGCCTCGACTTCGACTGTTTTTTCCTGCGGCACAATCATCATCAACGCTTGCGCCGCAGGTACCGCTGCTCCCACGGTGTGTACCGTCAGTTGTTGTACCGTACCATCGACCGGCGTCACCAGCTTGAGCAGCTTGCTATGTTCGTGCGCCCGTCGCTCGTCCTGGCGGCTGGCCGCCCCGGCCTTGCGGCCACTGATCAGGGCGTCGTGCGCTTCCTTGCGTGTCTGCGCGATCAAGGCCTGACGCTGATGTACGGCGTCGGCCAGCTGTCTGGCCAATTCGATGCGCGCCTGTTCCTTCTCGATCCAGGCGTGCTCGGAAACGTCACGGTCATGCGCCAATATCCTGTAGTCATTGGCGCGCCGGGTAGCCAGAGGCAGGTCCTGCGCATATTGGGCGATATTCCCATCGATCTTGGCGAGCTTGGCGTGAAAGTCCAGCCATTGCCCCTCCAGTTGATGTTGAGCAGCCTGCCATTGCTCAGTACTGACACTGTCAACGGGCGGCATGCGCGGTGCTCGCAAGCGCTCGACAGCGGTGATCATGGCCTGTGAACGGGCCACTTCCAGCGCGGCCATGGCGGCGTCCCCTTGGGCTTTGTCACGTTCAGCGTCGGTGGCGCTGGCATCGAGCTCCATCAAGACGTCACCGGCCTTGACAGGCTGCCCTTCCCGGACATGCAAGGCGCGCACCACCGCGACGTCCACCGAAGTGATGGTCTTGGTGCGATTGGATGGCACGATCTTGCCGGTGGCTGTCACGATGATGTCGACCTGGCCCAGGATCGACCAGATCAAGGCCATCACCACCAGCGTCATCAAGGTGCGCCCGGTCCAGCGCGCCGTGGCTGATAGCGGTCTTTCCTGGAGGGAAAGCGCTGCCGGCATGAAGGCCGCCTCGTCCTCAGTGAGCAGGCCGTTACCCATGGTTTTGCGTGCTTTCCAGCAGTGCGCGAAGACGGCGCCATAGTGTCGCCACAAGGCAGCCCATGCAGCCAGGCGATGACGCGCGCTCATGTAATGACCTCGTTGGCGGCATGCATGGAATCCAACGCCGGCGCTGCTGATGGTGGTGTTTGCAGCCCTTGCTGTAACTGATGCAGATGGTGATAGATACCGTCCGGATTGCCTAGCAATTCTTCGTGGCTGCCGATCTCGGCGATCTGGCCACGCTCCATGACCACGATACGATGAGCCTGGCGCACAGCAGAGAGGCGATGCGCAATGATCAGCACGGTGCGACCGACACAGATGCTGCGCATATTGTCCTGGATGATTTTTTCTGATTCGTAGTCGAGCGCGCTGGTCGCTTCGTCAAGGATCAGGATGCGCGGATTGGTGATCAGAGCGCGCGCAATCGCGATGCGCTGGCGCTGGCCGCCGGAGAGACTGGCGCCATGCTCGCCCACCAGGGTGTCGTATCCCTCGGGAAGTTCGCTGATGAACTCATGCGCCCCGGCCAGCCTGGCTGCATGGATGATTGCTTCGATCGGCAGAGCCGGATTGGATAAGGCGATATTGTCGCGTATGGATCGATTGAACAAGTTGTTCTCTTGAAGCACCACGCCGATCTGATGACGCAGCGAGGTGGTGTCGACGATGCCGATGTCCTGGCCGTCCACCAGTACGCGCCCCCGATCTGGAACATACAGGCGCTGTACCAGTTTGGTGAGCGTACTTTTTCCAGAGCCGGAACGACCGACGATGCCGATGACTTCTCCTGGCCGTATGGCCAGCTTCACTGTGCGCAAGACATCAGGCGTGTCCGGACGATAACGAAACGATACCTGATCGAACTCGATGGCCCCTTCAATGCGGGCGATCCGGCTCTTTTGTCCCACCACTTCGGTGCGGGTATTGAGGATATCGCCCAAGCGGCTCATCGAAATACCCACCTGCTGGAAGTCATTCCACAATTGCGCCAGCCGCAGTATGGGGGATGAGACCTGTCCCGCCAGCATGTTGAACGCCACCAGTTCGCCCACCGTCATCTGGTTGTCAACCACCAGGCTAGCGCCCAGCCACATGATGCCCGCTGTGACCAGCTTGCTCACCAATGAAACCCCTTCACTGGCGACCATGGCGATATTGTTGGTCGACAGGCCTGCCGTCACATAGGCAGCCAGTTGCTTCTCCCACTTTGCCTGCCAGCGCGGTTCCACGGCCATCGCTTTGACGGTATCGATACCACTGATCGTCTCCACCAGAAAAGACTGGTTCTCGGCGCTCTTGTTGAACTTGTCGTTCAGACGCGCACGCAAGATGGGGGTGAGCAACAGCGACAGGATCAGGTACAGCGGAATGGCCGCCAATACGATCAGGGTCAGCTCCACGCTGTAGTAAAGCATCACGCCCACAAAGACAAAGGAAAAAACAAGGTCCAGTGTCAGCGTCAAGGCATTTCCGGTCAGGAAGGAGCGGATGTTCTCCAGTTCGCGGATGCGGGCCACTGAATCTCCCACGCGTCTGGCCTGGAAGTAGCTGATGGGCAGGTTCAGCAGATGCCGGAACAGGCGAGCGCCCAATTCGACATCGATCTTGCTGCTGGTGTGGGAGAACACATAGGTGCGCAGTCCCGTGAGCACGACCTCAAACACCGTGGCGCAGATCAGGCCGATGGCGATCACGTTCAAGGTCTTCATCGCATGATTGACCAGCACCTTGTCCATCACCACCTGGAAGAACAGGGGGGTGACCAGGCCGATCAACTGCAGCACCAGCGATAGCAGCAGGACCTCCAGCAGTAGCTTGCGGTACTTGACGACGGCGGGGATGAACCAGCTGAAGTCAAAGCGGGCGATTTCGCCAGCGTAACTGGCCTTGCTGGTGAAGAAGATCAACTGACCGTTCCACATGGCCTTGAAATCGATCAGGGAGAGCACAGCCGGCGGTTCGCCAGGACGTTGGATCAGCACCCGAGCAGCTTCCTTGTTGCTGACATCGATGCGGGCGGCGATGAAGAAGCGGCCTTCCTGATCGATGGCAATGGCCGGTAAAGGCGCCATGGCCAGGCGCTCAGGCTCCTGTTTCACCAGCTTGGCCGCCAAGCCGGAGCGCTTCGCCGCCAGCAGGATCGCTTGCACGTCAAATGCCTGCGCGCCATGTTCGTGCCGAAGTTGCGCGGCGTCGGCGGCGATGCCATGCAGGCTTGCCATCATCAGGAGGGATTCCAGGCCGCTGTCGATAGGGTCTTGCTTGTTACCAGATGCACTCATCAGGAAATTATTAAGAACGAGGGGAATGACTGTCGAAACGAAAAATCAGAGGAGGCGCTCACGACCAAGCTCGTGAGCGCTGCCTTCTCGCGACTCCGGGATTAGCGGGTCTAATGGAACCCACTGGAACCACTGGACCCACTGGAACCAATGAGACTAGCGCCAGTTGGCGGCAATGACCGGTCTCAAGGCCTGTTGTTGCGCAGGAGGGTAGCTGGCCAAACCTGCGCTCGGCGGATTGAAGGCGGCCATCGCCTGGACCAGGGACTCTACGTTGTAGCTGGAAAGGCTCTTGCCATCTCCGGCGACGATGTCACTGGCCTGATGAGGTGTACCCGCATACCAGTCCTTCAAGGTAACTGCCTCGGTACTGCCAAGAACGGCGATGTTGAGATCTTGCCCCACATGCTTGAACCACAAGCGGTCCGAGGCAATATCGGCGCCGAAGGCCAGCTTTCCTAATGCGCCGGTGAAATCCAGATCGTAGACGCCATGGCCCACATTGACGGTCGAAATCGCGCCGCTGATCGTGGCGATGTCACGCCCATCGCCCAGATTGAGCGTGGCGATCGCGCCCGAACTGTTGATGGTGTTGTTGCCTTTGCCCACCGTGAGCGTCCGGAACGATCCTGACACGCTGTTGTTCCCGTCTCCCAGCGAGAGTTGGGCCGAACTGTCGGTGCTGCTGATGGTGTTGGCGCCATTGCCCGCAGAGACCGTCGCGCTCCTGCCAGCCAGTTTGACGTCATTTGCACCGCTACCCAGTGTGAGGATGTTGCCCGATCCTGTGATGGTCACCTTGTTGGCGCCGCTGCCTTGCAGTGTCGCAGCTGCGCCGGTCCCACTCTGCAGCAAGACATGACTGCCGCCCGCCGCCGTGATGGTGGAGAATGCATTCGCTTCGTTGATCGCCACCTGGGTATCCGACACCGCCACGGTCTGGAACACATCCACATTGAGGACATTGGCGTGGATTTGCAGTTCCAGCATGGCACTTGCGCTGACGCCGCGTTGATTGGTGGCTGTCACTTTCACACCGGTCACGCCGCTCGTTCCGGCGCCGGGTGTCCCGATCAGCTTGTTCTGGACGGCATCGTAGCTCAGCCAGCCCGGCAGGGCAGCGCCGTTGATCAGCGTGGCGGCATAGCTCACTTTGTCGCCTTGGGGGATGGTGAACATGGAAGAGAGGACATCGCTGTTCCAGCGCTGCGCATTGTCGATCATCCGATAAGACGGCGAGCGAGCGGTGAGCGATGCCGCACCGAACGATGGAATGAGCGGAGGCTGCACCGGCGCCACCGGTACAACGACCGGAGAGGGCCTAGGCGCCAACGGTACAACGACCGGCGATGGTCCAGTCGGGACCGGTACAACGACCGGGGCCACCACCATGGGGGGAACCGGCGTCGATGGAATGACAGGGGCGGGTTGATCCGGTGATGGGACAGAAATGGCTCCGACCTTTGTGGGGCCCGGCTGGGCAAAGATGAAATCGGACTCGGTGACCTGCGAGAGATCCAGGGTGTCCAGATAGACCAGACTTGCAGCACGTCCATTCACACCGAGAGACGTACTGCTGACTGTCACACCGCTGATGGTCGAGACATTATTGATCGTGCCGCGGTTTGTCTTGGCAATCGTCAAATCGCTGAAGCTGGTGACGCCAAGCTGGCTCAGATCGATTTTGTCGATCCCATGCTTGAAACCGCGCAAGGCATTCCGGTAGTCAGTCTTGCCTGCCTGCGGTGCGATGACAAAGCGATCCGAAGTGGCATTGTCATGGCTGTAGACGGTGCCGGCCAGCGACCACAGCATCTGTCCACTCGGGGAACTCGTCAGACTCACACCCATGCCGCCGCCCACCAGAGAGATCACGCTGGATCCCCCCGCAATCGCCATGCTCGAACTGCCGCTGTCAACGTAGGCGGACGGCGCGCTGAAGGTGTCCTGGAAGCTGAATAACTGCTGACTTGCCATCTTCGCCAGGGTCTGATTCTTGATCAGGACGCTCTGTCCACCTGCCAGCGCAAGCTTCACATCACTAGCTTGTTGCGTCAGGATCAGATCCTTGAAGCCCATGCCGCGAAAGCCCACCAGGTTGATGGCGTGTCCACGCGTCGGTTCGAAGTTGACCAGGGTATCGAGTCCATCGTCGCGCCGGCGGATGACAAACAGGTTCTTGCCGGCGCCGCCCGTGAGCGTATTCTTGCCGCGACCGCCATCGAGGATGGCGGCGTTGTCATTGGCCACCAAGGTATCGTTGCCGTCTCCGGTGACGATATTCTGTATCGCCGCAGGATTGCGGATCGTCAATGCCGCACCGCCCAGGCTAGCCCGTCCGGTGACCAGGTTGATACTCGTGTCTGCGCTGACAGCGGCGGCGTTGATGGTATTTTTTCCACCGGCGCTGCCATTGGTCGCGTCGTCAAGCACACCGCGACTGGCATTGTTCATCAAGGCCAGTCTGTATTCGTCGGTATAGACATAGGTATCGTCGCTGCCGGTCTTGCTGCCATAGAGGCGCAGGCCCCAATTGTTCAGCGTCACCGGCTGGCCATTGGCGGCGTCGGTGACTTGCAAGGTCCAGTTTCCTCCCGACTGTTCGCCCAGATCATGCGTCGTCATGAAGGTGTATTTCAAGGTGCCGGACTGCGCGCTGCCCCGATCATTGGCATTGGCTCCCGGCATGCCTTCCGGTACTTTGCCCTGACGGTTGAGCAAGATACTCTGCGTTCCATTGGGAGAGATCAGCTTGACCACCAGGTCACCCAATCGCCCAACTGCGGTGTTCAGGTCGATCTCCACATGTTCCACCCGCAGCCCGCTGTTCATGCTCAGCGTGGAGGTGATGGTCTCGCCGGCGTTTGCATTCCTCGCCATGTTGGGGCTGACCGCGGAATAGACGAATTCGTTTTCAGCCGTGCTCTTGCTCATCCATGTCTCTGCCAACCTCACGGCGGCGCGTGCATCTACCGCGCCAAAACCATAATCGTTACTGGTATGCATGGCGCCGCCATTCCAGTCACGGGCGCCGTTATCGGTCCAGGTCGTGCTCGCGTCATTGATCCGACGTGCGCTCAGCGCCAGGATCTTCTGGACATCGCGATAGCCCAGGTTCGGATTGGCCTGCAGCATCAGCGCGACCACCCCGGAGACGATAGGCGTGGCGAAACTGGTGCCTTGCATCGCACTGATATTGCTGCCAAAGATGCTTCCCTGGTCAGTGGTGATCATCTGGCTGGTGCTGACGACATTGCTGCCAGGCGCCGACACCAGAATGCTGGCGCCAGGACTGGAAAAGGCCGCCTGTCCTACGGTCAAGGTAGAAAGATCGGCCGCCGCATTGATGGCGCCGACCTGGACGCTGAACCGATTGTTGTTGGTCAAGGAGCCTTGCGCATTGCCACCGGTCGCCCTGCTATTGCCGCCGGCGGTGACAATCACCGTACCCAGCCCACCTCGTCCATTGCCCGCCGCATACTGCGCATTGGCCAGCAACGCGCTGACCGTATCGACGCGACCTTCGGAGATATTGCTCAGGCCAAAGTCGTTGGTAAATCCCCAGCTATGATTTGCAATGTCCACACCGGACATCTTCCCCAAGCCGCTGACATCGTTGCCACTATTGGCCAAGGCATAGGCGCTGATCTTTGCATCGTAGGCGACACCGACCACGCCCTCGCCATTCTTTGCCGCCACCATCACCCCGGCCACCATCGTGGCGTGATTCGAAAAACTGGTCGGCAAGGTCCCCGCTGCCCGCTGTGAGGCCAGCCAGCTGGCATCCACATTGGGCGCAAGATCAGCGTGGTGGTAGTTCAATATCTCGGGGCCGACGGCGAACTCGCCGCCCGGTTCGAACTGGCCGATGCGAACGCCCTTGCCGGTATAGTCTTTCCACACTGGGAGGATATTGGCGTCGGTCAGGTACCACTGTTGCGCCACCAATGGATCGCCAGGGACTTCCGCCGTCAGCAAGGCAACGGCAGCCCGCATGGGCGCGGTTCTTCCGCTGGACAGATCTTGCACGATGGCCGATTCATGCCCCGCCGCGTCGCTGACGCTGTATTTGAAACCCATGATCCCGGTAAAGGCCGGATCAGGCGTAAAGAGCACGTCGCCAGCTCTGGTCAGGCTGACGCTGCCGCCGATGGCGTCGCTCACCGCCGAAATGCGCAAAGCCCCCTGGCTGTTGAGCGCCTGGTCATTGGCCAATAGCTGGGCGGCGCCGATCAGATGCGCTTGCGTCCGGTCAAAGGCCTTGCCGCTCTGGCCCGTGGTGAGCCGGTCCGCCACGGGCATCGGATTGGGCGTGGTCAGATCAACCGCGGAGATGTCGGAGAAATTGAGTTTCTGGATATTCCTGAGCGTGACGGTCCCATCGCGCCCAGCCTGCTTGTCGGCCACGATATAGCCATCCGCGGTCTTGCTGATGCGGTAATCGCCATAGCTGCCATGGAGCTGGGCGATGTTGATGCCGCCACCGCCATCGATGGTGGCGTTGCCTTTGCCCACCTTGATGATGTCATTTGCTGCGCCCGCGAAGATGCGATCCGCACCGCCGCCGGCATTGATGATGCTGTCGCCGCTGGCGCCGTAGATGGTATCGCCATTAGGGCCGGCATAAATCAATGCCTTGCCCGAGCCGCCGATGATGACATTGCGCCCGGAGCCCCCCACGATGACATCGTCGCCCGCCCCGCCGATCAATGTGGCGTTGCCGCTGCCTCCTTTGATGTAGACACCGCTGCGGCCCCCGCTGGTGATGACGTCATTGCCAGCCCCACCTTCGGCAATCTGGACCTGCGCCTGGGCCATGTTCAGCGTCACGCCCTGATTACCGACGATGATGGCCGTGTTGGCGCCACCCCCGCCACGAATATTCTTCTGCTCATCCGAGGCGCTGATGACCAAGACATCATCACCCACGCCACCCTGATAGACGTTGCTGCCACCGCCGCCGACCAGCCAACTGCCGCTTGCGGCGGCAATCATCGTGTCATTGCCGTTGCCGCCGTAGAGGTTGTTGACGCCCAGCCTGGCCGCATCCATGACCTCACCCGAACTGCTGTTGCTGGCGTAGGTCTTTACCGAGGCCGGCAGCTTCGGCGCAGCGCCAGCGCCACCGGGCAGTACGCCAAAGCCGGAATTCGCACTGGCCGCAGCCGTTGATGTCACCAGCTTGCCATTGGCCAGCGCAGTGACGGTGGTGCGCGTGGGATCGGCAATGAAGTCCACGCCAAGCGCCTCGCGCGATTGCCCGTTGATCGTGAATCTGCCGTACGCCAGGACCCGGTTGCCATCCCGCATTTCGCCGTCTGCAGCCGCCGTGGTCGCCAGATCGAACTGGGTAATGCCAAGCGCATCCAGCGACTTGAGCTCACCGTCCTGGACCTTTCCGTCATGGCTGGCGTCCACCCAGACCTTGAGACTTTTCCAGATGGGGTCCTTGTTATCGATCCGCTTGTCCTGATTGCTGTCCTGCGCGGCCAGCGCCGCGTAACCATCCTTGTAGGGCTTGCTGCCACTGAGTCCATCTTTTCCGGCGGCGCCACCGTAATAGTCAGAAAACATCTGGCTCACATCCGTGATCTGCCCGGTGCCGTTATCGTTGACCAGCATCCCGGTACTGGCATCGGCCCAGCCAGTACGCCGCAGCGTACCGCTATGGTCGGTGTCGAACAGCACGCCATTGTTGGCGTAGTTGGTCATGTGCACGCCCTTGCCGGAGAGGTCGAGCAAGATGGGATCGACATAGATCTGTTGCGTGCTTCCCGAGGACAGGCTGCCCAGTGCGGCCGCATTCAACAGGCTCAGATTGGGCGTATCGCCAAACACGACCGGACCGCTGACGTAGGGCGTGAAATTCTGTTCCAGCCAGGTGTTGGGGCGGGCGTTGGGATCGCGCTGGATCGCGCCCGGGCGCACGCCGCCTGTGGCCAGGCTGGCTTTCTGGCTTTGCGTAAAATCCTGGCTCTCCAGCGTATTGCCCGCGAACCGGACCGAAGCGGTCGCCGTTCTTTCCGCGTAACCATTACTGACGGATTGCGCCGCACTGGTATCGGTTTCGATTTCGGTGCGCGCAATCGGATTGGGCGTGACGCTGATCGTGGGGGCGTAGCGATTATCGACCGGCGGCAGATTGACCAGCGTCCCCGTGACCAGCGAGGCATTGGCCGACAAGCTGGGATTGGCCGCGATCAAGGCATCGAGACTGGCGCCGGTGACGCTGGCAATGGTCGCCAGATCATTGGCCGAAGGCGAGACATAGAACTTGTGCGCCCCCAGCACGGTGCTGGATGGAGCACGGCTGATATTGTTGTCGAAGACAAACTGATTGATGAGCGGTTTGATAGTGATACCGCTCACAGAGGTCTTGGTCTCTGCGATGCGTCCGTTCGCACCGTAGCGAATTTCAGTCAAGACGTTATTCTGATCCGGCCCGCAGGAGAAGAAGCCGTCTGCGGTCGCCTTGCCGGTGACGGCGTCAAAGTGATTCAGGTTGATCTCATTGCCCCTCACCGCTGCGGTGGTGCGCACGCCCTGTTCGGAGCAATACAGGGTGCCGCCAGATTGATCGGCTGCGGCGTCGAACACATAAGCGCCGCCGGTGGCGGTATGACCGAACAGGCGGCTTGCGCCTGCCGGCACCTCTGCTGGCGCCTTGACCAGGTTCACCACGGAGCGCAGGTCTTCGTTGCTGATGGCGACGCTGCCCTTGCCATCGCCCAGGTATTTGACGCCATTGGCGCCAACCACGGAAACACCGCAGGCCGCGGCCAGGAGCGGACCGATGCCACTGGCCCACAGTCCCAGCGCAGCGACGCCGGCTGCGCTCTGCAGGCCGACTTTGCCCTTGAACAGTCCTTGCACTGCCGACGCGGGCGAGGTCACGAAGGCGCAGACCACGCCAGCGCCCAGCCGTGCCGTGGCTTCCATGTTGCTGACTGTTTCGCCTTGTCCGATGCCCGCCATGAAGCCGCCGATGGCCGCCATTTCATTGACCGAGGCGAATTCGCGTGGCACTACGGGGATCTTGCTGAAGTCGCCCTTGAGCGCGGCGAGGCCGTCATAACCGGCGAAGGCAAGCCGGTGCATGTAAACGTAGCCGTTGGCGTTCTGATCGACTTGGGTGCGATCGGTGCCTACGCCCAAGGAGTATTGACGGGTGGTGCCGTCATTGGCGAGATAAGCGCCGCCTGTCTGGCTGACGATTTCTGTTTTGGAATCGTCTTGCATGCGGCTGGTGGCGTAGAAGGTTTGTACGCCCTGGAATTGTTGGCTTTTGGTTTTGTATTCGGGATCGGCGGCTTTTAGTGCGACTTCGCTGCCTGGGGCGTTGTTGGTTACGACGCCGATTTGGTCGTTGCGGAGGGAAGCTAGATTAAATAATTTATTACCTCCGAGAATATTGTTATTTCTCTCGGTGACAATGTCGTAAAGCATATATTGCGCTAGCGCGCCGCCTTTGCTGTCGCCAGCGATTACTAACTGACCACCTCCTTTAAGTGCAAAATCCAGAGCGTCATATACCCGTTGTTTTACGGTACGCCCTTCATTGTTGACGGCTCTGGAGCGCCACTGTGACAGCCCAAAGTCTTCGAGATTAGATAGCCAGCCGACTCTGTCCGAATTGCCATTGGTGCCCATGCCCAGCACCATCACTTGATTGCTTGCATTCTTGTAGATGACAAACTTTCCCCCCATGGCGGGGTCCTCAATCGACTTTTGTATGACGAAGCCAGGAGGCGTTATCCAAGGTTGGGTCCGTCCTTGGCCGCTGTTGTCGATCGGCTGTAAGACATAACCTGTTTCTGTTTTACCGTAGGTTTGATCCATGGCTGTATTGGCAGCGCGAATCAGGGCATTGTTGTCGGCGTATAAGTCGATAGAGGAAGAAGATTTTGGCATATCAGGCTTTCTGGCAAAGGTTAATGATGCTTACGGATTTTGGTGTGCTGTATTTTGAGTCGGCGTAATGGCGGAAGACGAGCTTGCAGCCATCGGGGGACAGCACGAGCCCATCGATGATTTCAGGCGTGATGCGGCCAAACAAGCCGGGTCGCGGCCAGATGCGCGTCAAGCGTTCGCCTTGTAACAAGAAGAGATTGTTAGAGCTAATGATCACGCCAGCGGGCGTCGGCAAGAAATACGCAAATCGTTTGAGGCCGTATTCAAAGATGATTTTTGGATAAGGTATTTCTTCAATGCTTCCGTCCAGCGCCATCAATCGGTAAGGCGTGAGATCGTAAGGTCGATTCCATCCGACGCCTCCGAGCCGTCGATCCGTGTCGGAATCCCCCTGACTATCCCAGGTATTCAGCAGGTATTTTTGTGAGTACGCTAGATAATTAACGATATTTGCGCCTGCGCCATGGATCTCATCTACTCTTACATTTATGTCTAATGGTGCTTTACCCGGCCGCATCCAGATCGCGTTTGTGTGGGATTTATATGGGTCATTTGGAGGGGAGCGCTCAATATACCCATCAGGTTCGCGCAGCAATATAGGTAGTGAATCTCTTGGAGGCAGCGACGCTGTTGCCTGACAAGAATTCGGATCAATCTCGGTATTGTCAGATATCGAGCCAACCTGTCCTTGTGCTGTTAAGCGAATCAGGTCGAATTTAATGTCTCCCGTCGGGCTGGAATACGTCTTCTGGATGCTGGCAAGTTGACGCTCGGGATTCCAGCAAATGATTTGACCTTCGTTGACCAAAATTTTGGATGTCTTGGTCTTCCAATCCACCAGGCGCACTTCCAGCAAGTGCTTTTTGTCTGCGTCTGGAAGATCTTTGGTGGAAGTCATGGCGAACAGATCATTGCTTAGCCATATTCCGGCATAAGCTAAGTCATTGCCATTACTCACGGCTAATCCAGTATCAAAAATCTCAAATTTCTGATTTTCGATCTGACGCTTCGGCGCATCTGCTTTCGCATTGATAGCGAACACACAGACAGCCGATGCAAAGACAAGATGTTTAATAAGTTTTTTCATGCGCGAAATTCTTTGCACGGAATTAAGCAAATTGACATTTTTTCTGTCGTTATTTTGCATCGACTGTAGGTAGAGAATGGCCTGCAAAGCTGACTTTGCGTCCATGATAAAAGCTGACCGATCAGTGAATTGCAGCCGACGTATAAACCGATAGGAGAGAGTAATTTCGCCATGTCAGGCTTTCTCGCAAAGGTTGATGATGCTTACGGATTTTGGGGTGGTGTATTTTGAGTCGGCGTAATGGCGGAAGGCGAGCTTACAACCATCCGGAGATAACACGAGGCCGACGATGATTTCAGGTGTGATGCGTCCGAACAGGCCGGGACGCGGCCAGATGCGAGTTAACTTTTCGCCTTGCAACAGGTAGAGATTGTTGGTGCTGATGATGGCTCCGGCAGACGTCGGCAAGAAATACGCAAATCGCTTGAGGCCGTATTCAAAGATGATTTTGGGGTAGGGTATTTCTTCAATGCTGCCGTCCAGCGCCATCAATCGGTAAGGCGTCAAATCGTAAGGACGATTCCAATTAACACCTCCAAGGCGTTGATCCGTGCGAGAACTTCCTTGGCTATCCCAAGTGTTCAGTAGGTATTTTTGCGAGTAGGGAAGGTAAGTGCCGATATTGCCATTCGCGCCATGGATCTCATCTACTCTTACATTTATCTCCAATGGTGCTTTACCTGGTCGCATCCAGATTGCTGTTTTTTCGGGCCTGTAGGGCTCGCCAGGAGTGTTGATCTGAATATATCCATCAGGCTCACGTAAAAATATCGTTAGTGATTTTGGGGGAAGCGATGCTGTTGGCTGACAAGAATTCGGATCAATCTCGGCATTGTCAGATATCGAGCCAACCTGTCCTTGTGCTGTTAAGCGAATCAGGTCGAATTTAATGTCTCCCGTCGGGCTGGAATATGTCTTTTGGATGCTGGCAAGTTGACGCTCGGGATTCCAGCAAATGATTTGACCTTCGTTGACCAAGACCTTGGATGTCTTGGTCTTCCAATCCACCAGGCGCACTTCCAGCAAGTGATTTTTGTCTGCGTCTGGAAGATCTTTGGTAGAAGTCATTGCGAACAGATCATTGCTTAGCCATATTCCGGTCAGAGCTAAGTCACTGCCGTTACGTACGCCTAATCCTGTATCAAAGATCTCTAATTTCTGATTTTCGATCTGACGCTTCGGCGCATCTGCTTTCGCATTGGTGGCGAACACGCAGACAGCTGATGCCAAGACCAGATGTTTAATAAGTTTTTTCATGCTGTAAGGCTCCGCTGAACAAACAATCGCACCTGAGTAACACACCAGAACAACAGGCCGGCACCTCTCAATGTTCGATTTTTCTAGGATTTCTAACTTTCTGCGGACCAGGTCAGTGTTGGTCGAGGCCAAGGCCGTAAAAGCGCGGCATCGATGCCTTGCCCAGTCTTGATGGCGCAGGTTCGTCGCGTTCCACACTCGCTTGCCAACAGCGTACAGATGCTGAAATTCCGACAGGCAGTTCATCGCGTTGCTCTGCTTGCTGATGCTCAAGCCGTTTCAGAGGTGCGATCCATGGGGGAGGATGATGGCGTCTTTGGGCGACGCGTGGAGGTCTTTTTCCTGACCATATCTGAAACGATGCAAATTATTAGTAACAATTCGATTTGCGGATCGACGGTTTTTTAATGCAGCATCGATTAACTTCTAAACGGATAGAAATTGAAAATATCTGCCTGGCGAATCAGGCTCGATGACCACCCAATAATTTTTCTGCTTGCAGCATTCGATCTAAACAACCATCACTGCAAGCAATACATAAAGTCGCTTTTCCCTGCGCAAGAAGCTTGGAAGGAATCTAAGCCGACACGCACGTTTTCTGGTCATCGTTTGCAGTGACGGTAGCGCGACGCCGGCTTGCAAGCTTGTCTGTGCATCGGCGATAAGGACTGTCCCTCTCCCAGTGGCAGCCATGCGCCGGTTAGTCCCGGCGGGCTGCGCTTCTTGATAACGCTACCAACCCGAATGCTAGAATGCGCGCATGCCCGAAAACCGCACTACGCCACCCAATACCCCTCTCGATCTCCAGCGCAACGAGCGCGACGCGGAGGCTGTCGAGCCGCGCCGTCGCGGCAGCCGCAAGAGCGCCGGTGGCGTGACGCTGCGCGATGTCGCCCAGCTGGCGGGCGTGGCGCCGATCACGGCCTCGCGGGCGCTCAATACGCCTTCGGCGGTGTCGCCCAAGGTCTTGCAGAAGGTGCGCGAGGCGGTGGA
>Ga0308156_1002472_pt1 | contig 16434 bp, 12 predicted proteins | sample PhyAR2_FD_201041 | JGI IMG/M metagenome (GOLD analysis project Ga0308156, IMG submission 201041) | Phyllosphere microbial communities from UC Gill Tract Community Farm, Albany, California, United States - DLSL A.R2 | ecosystem: Host-associated > Plants > Phyllosphere > Unclassified | place: USA... | reverse complement strand
CATGATCCCGCTGGGCTCGTGCACCATGAAGCTCAACGCCACCGCCGAAATGATTCCGGTGACCTGGCCGGAGTTCTCGCAGATCCACCCGCTGGTGCCGGCCGAGCAGGCGCTGGGCTACAAGGAACTGATCGATTCGCTGGAAGCAATGCTGGTCGAGTGCACCGGCTACGACGCCGTCAGCCTGCAGCCGAACTCCGGTGCGCAGGGCGAGTACGCCGGCCTGCTGGCGATCCGCGCCTACCACCGCTCGCGTGGCGAAGATCACCGTGACATCTGCCTGATCCCGGATTCGGCGCATGGCACCAACCCGGCCTCGGCGCAGATGTGCGGCATGAAGGTCGTGGTCACCAAGACCGATGCCAACGGCAACGTCGACGTTGAAGACATCCGCCTCAATGCCGAGAAGTACAGCGACCGCCTGGCCGCGATCATGATGACCTACCCGTCCACGCACGGCGTGTTCGAGGAAGAGGTAGTGGAGATCTGCGAGATCATCCACAAGCATGGCGGCCAGGTGTACACCGACGGTGCCAACATGAACGCCCTGGTCGGCGTGGCCAAGCCGGGCAAGTGGGGTTCGGACGTTTCGCACCTGAACCTGCACAAGACCTTCTGCATCCCGCACGGCGGCGGTGGCCCGGGCGTTGGCCCGTGTGCGGTCAAGTCGCACCTTGCCCCGTTCCTGCCGGGCAAGCTGGGTGACAACGGTCCGGTCGGCATGGTCAGCGCCGCCAGCTTCGGCAGCGCCTCGATCCTGCCGATCAGCTGGATGTACATCGCGATGATGGGCACCGAAGGCCTGCGCAAGGCCACCCAGGTTGCCCAGCTCAACGCCAACTACATCGCCAAGCGCCTGGCCCCGCACTTCAAGACCCTGTACACCGGTCGCAACGGCCTGGTCGCGCACGAGTGCATCCTGGACGTGCGTCCGCTGGAGAAGACCAGCGGCATCGGTGCCGAAGACGTGGCCAAGCGCCTGATCGACTTCGGCTTCCATGCCCCGACCCTGAGCTTCCCGGTGGCCGGCACGCTGATGGTCGAACCGACCGAAAGCGAATCGCTGCACGAGCTGGACCGCTTCATCGACGCGATGATCCAGATCCGCGAAGAGATCACTGCGATCGAAGACGGCCGCCTGGACCGCGAGGACAACCCGCTGAAGAACGCCCCGCACACGGCCACGGCCGTGACCGCCAGCGAGTGGACCCACGCCTACCCGCGCGAGCTGGCCGCCTTCCCGCTGCCGAGCCTGAAGCTGCAGAAGTACTGGCCGCCGGTAGCCCGCGTCGACAACGTGTACGGCGACAAGAACGTGATGTGTGCCTGCATCCCGGTCGATGCCTACAAGGATGATGAAGTCGAGGCGTAAGCCATCGCGGCATCGGAAATGAGAACGGCCCGCGCAAGCGGGCCGTTCTTGTTTTCCGGTAGCGACGGGCCATGCCCGGCGAGCGCAGCGGCAGAACGCGTCACGGGTCGGGCATCTGCCCCAGGCTCAACTGCCACGACACGCCGAAGCGGTCCTGCACCCAGCCGTAGCGGCTGCTGAAATCCTGCTCGCCCACCGGCATCAGCCAGTGCCCGCCGTCACCCAGCACGCGCGCGGCACGCTCGAATGATTCGGCGCCGGAACACTCGACGAACAGCGACATCGAGGGCGTGAAGGTGAAGTCGTGCACGTCCAGGCTGTCAAAGCACAGGTAGTGGGTGCCGCCGAGCAGGAAAATGGCCTGGCGGACCTGCCCGGGCACGCCCGCGCCCGCCCCGTCCGGGTGGCGCTGCAGGGCCAGCAGGCGGAATTCGGCGAAGGCTTCGGCGTACAGGGCCAGCGCCGCTTCGGCCTGGCCGGTGAACATCAGGAAGGGACGGCTGCGCAGCATGCGGTGCTCCCGTTCGTCGGGCCGGTGATGGCCCACCCGATCAGGATGGCACGCGGAATGTGGGCGCGGCGTATCGGTAGCGCCGGGCCATGCCCGGCGGCCCCATCACGCCTCGCGCATGCGCCGGGCGATGGCGCTGCTGGCCGCGATGGTCGCCGTCAGCGCCACCATCGACAGGAACTGCAGGCGCGTATGCGCTTCACTCAGCAGCAGGCCGAAGATCAGCGCCAGGATCGCCAGCGCACAGACGGTCAGCCACGGGAAGCCCGCCATGCGGAACGGCAGGCGCGTGCCCAGGCGGTCGGCGCGACGGCGCAGCACCAGCTGCGAGACCAGCGACAACGTCCACACCAGCAGGCAGGTGGAACCGACGATGTTCAGCAGCACCGGCAACACCTTGTCCGGGAACAGCAGTTCCATGATGGTGGCAGCAAAGCCGAACAGGACGCTGGCCAGCACCGCGATCACCGGCACCTGGCGCGGATCGGTCCAGCCCAGCACGGCCGGTGCTTCGCGGCGTTGCGCCAGCGAATACATCATGCGCGAGGCGCCGTAGAGGTTGGCATTGAGCGCTGACAGCAGGGCGATCACCGCGATCAGGGTGATGGCGGTGGCCGCGCCCGGGATATTGGCGACATCGAGAACCGCGGCAAACGGCGACTTCAGCGCTTCGCTCGTCCACGGCACCACGGCGATAATCACGCTCAGCGAACCAATGTAGAACACCAGGATGCGCCAGGCCACGGTGCGGATGGCACGGGCGATGCTGCGCTCGGGGTCTTCGGTCTCCGCCGCAGCGACGGCCACGATTTCGGTGCCACCGAAGGCGAACACCACCACCAGCAGCGCCGCGCCGATGCCGGCCAAGCCCTTCGGTGCGAAGCCACCGTGCTCGGTGAAGTTGCTTAGGCCCGGCGAGGCCACCTGCGGCAGCCAGCCCATCAGCAGCGCCACGCCCACGGCAATGAAGGCCAGGATCGCCGCCACCTTGAGGATGGCGAACCAGAATTCGAACTCGCCGAAGTTCTTCACCCCGAGCAGGTTGATCGCGGTGAAGAACAGCATGAAGGCCAATGCCGCCATCGGTACCGGCACCACCGGCCAGACCGTGGCCAGCAATCCGGCCGCACCCACCGCCTCGGCGGCGATCACGATGACCAGCTGCACCCACCACAGCCAGCCCACGGTGGCACCGGCGGTGGCGCCCATGGCATCGGCCGCATACACCGAGAACGCACCGCTGGTCGGCTTGGCCGCGGCCATTTCGCCCAGCGCGTTCATCACGATGATCACCAGCGCACCGGCCACCAAGTAGGACACCAGCACCGCCGGGCCGGCCGCCTGCACGCCCACGCCGGATCCGAGGAACAGGCCGGCGCCGATGGCGCTGCCCAGCCCCATCATGATCAGCTGGCGTGGCTTGAGCGAATGGCCGAGGCGGGAGGGCGAAGCGGTCGTATCGGGGGTGGCGGGCATCGGCAGGGCTGGCGGCGGCTACAAGGGCGACACCTTACCGTGTCCAGCCGCCGCGGGGATAGGCACAGCGCAGCAGGAAACTCAGGCCGGTACCGGCTCGCCGACATTGCCGCCGATACGGGCGCGGTAGGCGCGCGGGGAGAAACCGGTTTCAGCCTTGAACTTGCGGGTGAACGCGCTCTGGTCGCTGAAACCGCAGGCCTGGCCGATGCAGGCAATGCTCTCGTTGCCATGCAGCAGGTGCATGGCCATCTGGATCCGCAGCCGGGTCAGCACCTGCTGCGGCGTCATCTGGAACACCTTGCGGAAGCTGCGCTCCAGCTTGGACAACGAGAATCCGGTGATGTCCAGCAGCGTCTGCATCCGCACGTTCTCGGCGTAGTGCGTATTGAGGTGGGCCAAGGCCAGACGGAGCTGCTCGTACTGGGTCCCCAGGCTGTCCTTCTGGCCGAGGTCGCGGGAAATGCCGATCAGCCCCTCGACCTGCCCGTCCACCAGCAGCGGGCGTTTGCAGGTCAGGCACCAGCCCGGTTCGCGGTTGGCGAACAGGTGCAGCTCCATCAGGTTCTCGATCACCTCGCCGGACAGCACGCGTGCGTCCTGGTCGACATAGTCCGCACTCAGGCCGGTGGGGTAGATCTCGGCCGCGGTGCGTCCGATCACGTCCTTGCGCGCACGCAGGCCCAGCCGTCGCAGCATGGTCTGGTTGACGTAGGTGTAGCGGCCCTGGCGGTCCTTCATGAAGAACAGCACGTCCGGAATGGCGTCGAACAGGGCTTCGATGTCGGCGGGTTCGACTCGCATGCGGCAAGCATACCCGAGCCGCCGATTTGTCTGCGCGTTCACTCCCACGGGACCGTGCATTAACGCCGGCGGCGCCACTGTCTGGGGTCTGCCCCCTACCCGCTCCAGGAGATCCTCCATGGCCGCCAGCAAGCCGACCGGCAAGCGCGCTCCCGCCACCACCTCCGCTGACCGTGACAGCCGCGGCCAGGGCGATGAACTGCATCAGCTCGCAGGAGGCGCCCATCCGGTACTGACCAGCAACCAGGGCATTCCGGTTGCAGACAACCAGAACTCCCTGCGCCAGGGACCGCGTGGACCCACCCTGCTGGAAGACTTCCTGCTGCGCGAGAAGATCACCCACTTCGACCACGAGCGTATTCCCGAGCGCATCGTCCACGCGCGCGGTTCGGCTGCCCACGGCTTCTTCGAACTGACCCGCTCGCTGGGCAAGGTGACCCGGGCGAAGATCCTCACCGAGGTCGGGGTGAAGACGCCGGTGTTCACCCGCTTCTCCACCGTTGCCGGCGGCGCCGGCTCGGTCGACACCCCGCGCGACGTGCGCGGCTTCGCGGTGAAGTTCTACACCAGGGAAGGCAACTGGGACCTGGTCGGCAACAACATTCCGGTGTTCTTCATCCAGGACGCGATCAAGTTCCCCGACCTGATCCATGCGGTGAAGATGGAACCGGACCGCGCCTTCCCGCAGGCGGCCAGCGCACACGACACGTTCTGGGATTTCGTCTCGCTGATGCCCGAATCGATGCACATGATCATGTGGGCGATGAGCGACCGCACGATTCCGCGCTCGCTGCGCACCATCGAAGGCTTCGGCATCCACAGCTTCCGCCTGCTGGATGAGGAAGGGAACTCCACCTTCGTCAAGTTCCACTGGCGGCCGAAGCTGGGGCTGCAGTCCACCGTCTGGGACGAGGCGCTGAAGCTGCAGGCCGCCGACAACGATTTCCACCGCCGCGACCTGTTCGAGGCGATCCAGCGCGGCGACTTCCCCGAGTGGGAGCTGGCCGTGCAGCTGTTTACCGAAGAACAGGCCGATGGCTTCCCGTTCGACCACCTGGACCCGACCAAGATCATCCCCGAGTCGCTGGTGCCGCTGCAGGTGATCGGACGCATGGTGCTGGACCGCTGGCCGGACAATTTCTTCGCCGAGACCGAGCAGGTCGCCTTCTGCCCGGCCAACGTGCCGCCGGGCATCGATTTCAGCAACGACCCGCTGCTGCAGGGGCGGCTGTTCTCCTATCTGGATACCCAGCTGATCCGCCTGGGCGGACCGAACTTCAACCAGATTCCGATCAACGCACCGAAGTGCCCGTTCGCCAACCATCAGCGCGATGGCCACATGCAGATGCAGGTGCCGAAGGGGCGCGTGGCCTACGACCCCAGCTCGCTGCAGGAAGACAGCCCGCGCGAGACGCCCGCCGGTTTCCGCAGCCACGCCAGCGCCGATGATGGGCGCAAGGGCCGCACCCGCGCGGAGAGCTTTGCCGACCACTACAGCCAGGCGCGGATGTTCTTCCGCAGCCTGGAAAAACCGGAACAGGCGCACCTGGCCTCGGCGCTGGTGTTCGAGCTGTCGAAGGTGGAAACCGAGAAGGTGCGCGTGCGCACCGTCAGCCATCTGCGCAACATCGACGAAGGCCTGGCCAAGCGCGTGGCCGACGGGCTGGCACTGGGCACGCTGCCCGCCCCGGCACCGACGGCAACCCCTGCACAGGACCTGCCCGCCGCACCCGAGGTCCGCGTGATCGGCCGCAACAAGCCCCTGCTGCAGGGGCGCTGCATCGGCATCCTGTTCGACGAGGGCTCCGATGCACGGGTGATCGCCAATCTGCGCAAGTCCGCCGAAAAGGCCGGCGCCAGCGTCAAGCTGGTCGCGCCGAAAATTGGCGGTGCCACGCTCAGCGACGGCAAAATGCAGGCCGCCGATGGACAGCTGGCCGGTACCCCGTCGGTGGTGTTCGACGCAGTGGCGGTCGTGCTGAGTGCCGACGCCGGCAAGGCCTTGGCCAAGGAAGCGGCAGCCGTGGGCTTTGTCAGCGATGCCTGGGCGCACCTGAAAGCCATCGCCAGTGACGAAGGCGCACAGGCCCTGTTGAAGGCAGCGCGCGTCGGCAACGATGCCGGCACCGTGGAGGCCGAAGACAGCAAGGCCTTCCTCGCCGCTGCCGCCACCCGCCAGTGGGCACGCGAGCCGAAGCTGCGCCTGCTGGCCTGACCATCCGACAGGAGAATCCCCATGCCCCGTGGTGACAAATCCGCCTATACCGACAAGCAGAAGCGCCAGGCCGAGCATATCGAAGAGAGTGAGCGCGAACGCGGTGCCAGTGAAGGCACCGCCGAGCGCATCGCCTGGGCCACCGTGAACAAGCAGGATGGTGGTGGCAAGCGCAGCGGCAGCGCGCGCAAGGCAACGAAGAAGGTGGCCAGAAAGACAACGGCGAAGAAGGCTTCCGCAAGCAAGGCGCCGGCGAAGAAGGCCGCTGCGAAGAAGACGCCTGCGAAGAAGGCCGCCACCAGGAAGACTGCTGCAAAGAAGGTGGTGAAGAAGGCGCCTGCGAAGGTCCCTGCAAAGAAGGCGGCCGCCGGGAAGGCAACGCAGAAGAGCGCCTCACGCAGCACCGCTGCGAAGAAGGCCGCAAAGACCCGTGCAGCAAAAAAGGCGGTACGCAAGACCGCGGCGAAGAAGGCCGCACGCACCCGCGCCAGCAGTTAGCCGGTGGCGGGCAGCGCCCTCACCCAACCGGCCACCACCGCGGCGGCCGGTTCGGCACGGGCCTGCAGCAGCAGATGCGGCCCTTCCAGGGTCACGTGCCGCGCGTCCGGCAGCAGGGTCTGCAGCTCGGCTACGCTCGGTGGCCACAGCAGCCGGTCATGACCCGCCTGCAGGCACAGCGTCGGCACCCCGATCTGCGGCAGCAATGCGCGTACGTCCACCCGCAGGGTCGCTGCGGCGCGCTGCCGCAACGTGGTCGCTGGAACCTGAGCCAACGCAGCGCGCAGCATCGACATGTGCTCGCCGGTGCGCCAGCGCCCCAGCAGCAGGCGCGCTAGCATCGCCACGGGAGGCACCGGCCAGGCCGGTGACAGCAGTGCCGCGCCGGCTGCCGGCAATGGCACGGGCCGGCGCGCAAAGGTCGCGGCCAGCACCAGTCCGCGCAGCGCTGCGGGCTGGCGCGCGACCAGCTCGACTGCCAACGGCCCCGAGAAGGACTCGGCAAGCAGGATGAAGGGGTGACGGGGCAGCTGCGGCCACAGCCATCTGGCAAGCGTGGCGTAATCCTGCCCGCCCTGCGCAGGCAGCGCGATCGCCTGCGTCGTCAGCCCATGAGCCTGCAGTGCGGACAGCAACGGGGTCGACATGCTGCCGGTTCCATCCAGGCCTGGCAGCATCAGTACGTGCAGCGGCGCGGCCGACGCGGCATCACAGCCCTGTTTTTTCCTCACGTCCCGTTCCCATGCCAGCTCCTTTGCTGGCAAGCATCGCCCGGATCGGCAGGCGAAGGAACCTCTTCCTGGCTCTCCCTCTGCTGTGCCGGCCAAGGTTGCGCGATACTGCCGGCTCCGCCGCAGGATGCGGCTACCAAGGAGAGCGTTGATGCGAGGGACCTACGCACTGGCCATGATGGCCCTGATGCTGCCACTGACCACCTTTGCCAGCGATGGCTGGATAAATGGCGACGGCAAGGCAGTGCCGCAAACCGATGCCATGAAATCCAGCGATGGCTTTGCGGCATCCCTGCTGGTCACCTCCGACGCCGACTGGCGGGCCAAGTGGGAAACTCCACCGGAGAGCACTCCCAGCTTTACCGAGGCCAGCGAAGTCCACCTGGGCGGAGAATTGTTCCTGCTGACATTCCTGTCCAACCCGCAACTGGATGAGAACCGCGTACCCAAGGTGCACTGCGATCTGCGCATGCTTCGCCCGGACGGCAGTACCAGTGTCGACGAACGCGATGTTCCCTGCTTCACTGCCGCCCTGCCCGGCCCGCCAACCCTGCTGTACATGACCAGTGTGCAGCTGAGGTTCGTCGCCGAGGCAGGTGACCCGAAGGGCACGTGGACCGCGCAGGTGGTGGTCAGGGATCTGTTGCGGAATGTAAGCCTGCCCCTGCAGGCCCGCTTCGACGTCCGTTGACAGGAGGCCTGCAGATGAAGATGCGACGACTGCTGAGCTGGACAGGCCTTGCGCTGTGCGTGGTCTACCTGCTGTTGACCGCGTGGCTGGTCCACGGCGCGCAGACAGACGCCGACCCGAAGGGTACCTACATCCTGATGGCACTCCCCATCACCCTGCAGTCCGCCGCGCTTGATGCCATCGGCGCAGGCAGCCTGTTGTACGGCAAGCCCTGGTCGACCGCGTATGCGGTGCTGGTTCCGCCAACCCTGCTGTTGCTGTACGCGGCCGGTTGGTTGATCGAACGCTCGGCACGCGGGCGCTAGCGGAACTCGACCGTTGCGTGCATCGACGCCCCGCATGCGGGTCATCGCATGCAGGGCGCCATCCAACATCGAGCTGCCGTTGGCTTACGCCGCGCGTGCAGGCAGGCTGGGCATGCGTGCCCCCTGCTCCAGCTGGAACACCGACACCGACGTGGTCAGCGCATGCGCCTGCTCTTCCAGCGCGCGGCTGGCAGCGGTCGCCTCTTCCACCAGCGCAGCGTTCTGCTGGGTCACCTGGTCCATCTGCACCACCACCTGGTTGACCTGCTCGATGCCGGCCGCCTGTTCCTTGCTGGCGGCGGCGATGTCGCTCATCAGCTGGGTGGTACGCGAGCTCGCCTGGGCCACGCGGGCAATGGCGGCTTCCGATTCCACGGTCACGGCCAGACCGCTCTGCACCTTGGCAGCGGCGTCCTCGATCAACTCCTTGATCTCCTTGGCAGCGACACCGGCACGCTGTGCCAGCGTACGCACTTCGCTGGCCACCACCGCAAAGCCGCGGCCCTGTTCGCCGGCACGCGCCGCTTCCACTGCAGCGTTCAGCGCCAGGATGTTGGTCTGGAAGGCGATGCCATCGATCACCGTGGAGATTTCCGAAATGCGCGCCGAAGACTGGTCGATCTCGCCCATCACCGTGGCCATCTGCGCCATGGCCTGCTCGGTCTCGCGCACGGCAACGCCGGCCGCATGCGCTTCGCTGTCGGCCTGGCGTGCCAGCTCGGCGTTCTGGCGCACGGTCGAGGTCAGCTCTTCCATCGAGGCGGCAGCCTCTTCCAGATTCGCGGCCTGTTGTTCGGTACGGCGCGACAGATCGTTGTTGCCGGCCGCCAGTTCCTGTGCCGCGTTGTTGATGCTGTCGGCGGCCACCTGGATGCCACGCACGATTCCGGTCAGCTGCGTGGTGGTGGCATTGGCATCGTCACGCATGCGCGCGAACACGCCCTCGTACTCGCCCTCCATGCGCGCGGTGAGGTTGCCATGCGAGATGGCGCGCAGCACGTCGGAGACATCGGCGATGCTGGCCTGCGAACTGGCCATCATGCCGTTGAGGTGGTTCACCATCGCCTGGAACTGGTACTGGAATGCCGCGGCGTCGCCACGCACGCTGAAATCGCCAGCGCGCGCGGCACGGGCCAGTTCATCGATCTGCGCGTTGATCGCCATCAGGCTCTGCTTCACCGCCGCCAGGGTACGGGTCAGCGTACCCTTCTCACCCGGGTACTCGGGCAGATCGCGACTGAGGTCGCCGATGGCATAGCGCTGCATCACCTCGGCCATCAGCAGCTGCACCTGCACGTGCGATTCGACCAGGTGATTGGTGGCCTGCACCATGCGACCGAAGTCGCCGGGGAACGCGCTGGCGTCCATCCGGTAACGGATCGCGCCGGCTTCATGCTGCTCGGCCATCTGCAGCTGCGCGCCGATGGCGGCCTGCACGCTCTGGCGCACGCTGGCCATGGCCTCGCCGAGCTGGGTCAGCTCGTCACGGCCGCCCAGGCGGAATTCCTGGTCCAGTTCACCCTTGGACAGGCGCTCGGCCAGCTGCACTGCACGCGCCAGCGGGCCGGTCATGCTGCGACCGATCAGCACCGATGCGGCGATGCCTGCCAGCAGCGCCACGCCACCCAGCACCAGCAGCTGCAGCAGGCTGCGCTCGCCCAGGCGGATCGCCTCGGCAGCGGCCTCGCGGCTTTCCTTTTCTTCATAGGCCACGCCATCGGCCAGCGCCTTGTTCCAGCCATTGGCCGCTTCCTGCACCGGGCCCAGGGTCAGCGCCACGGCGCCGGGGAAATCGCCCTGTTCCATCAGTTCGCTGGTCTGCTTGTTGAGCGGACGGGCGATCGCGCGCTTGGCGGCGATGGTCTCGCCGATCACCTTGCCTTCGGCATCGCCGGGCAGGGCCTGGTAGGCCGTCCAACTGGCCTCGTAGCGCTTGACCAGAGCGGCGATGCGCTGCTCGTCGTTGGCACGGTCTTCGCCCTGGCGGATCAGCATCTCGCGGCGCACGACCATCATCTGGTTGTTGGCATCGAGCATCTCCGACAGCAGGCGCACCTTGGCTACGCCGACCTCGACCACCTGCTCCATCGCGCGCTTCTGCACCATCGTGGCGGTGGCACCGGTAGCGACCACGGCGGCAACCAGCAACAACAACAGGCCAAAGCCAAGCCCAAGACGCCAGGCGACCCTGACGTTCCTCAAGTAGTTCATGGGGTGAATCCAAAACGGGGGGGATGCGCCCATATCGGCCGCTGCCTGACGCGGCTTGATGCCGGCCGCAGCATCCGTCTGGTTACCGTTCAGTGAGTTGATGGTGGCGATTTCTGACGGAACTCACCCTAAAGTTATCCGACATGCTGCCAAGGGTCCCCCTCATACATCTGCACCCTTAGAATCGAAACGATCCTTGGAGATGAATGGATACGTCTGATGAACCAAGACTTTCCCCACCAGCTGATCATTTTCGGTCCACCGGGAACGAGCAAGAGTTACAAGGCCCGGTACGAGAAGACTCCGATACTCGGCATCGGCGCCGAGGAGGTCATCCCCGTGACCTTTCATGCCGAGTTTGGCTACGGAGATTTTGTTTCCCGGCTGTTGCCCTTGTCCAAGGACAACAAGGTCAACTACGAAGTACATGCCGGCCCCTTCATCCGCGCACTGGCACTTGCCTGCCACCGTTCTGAACATAGCTCGGCGGATTCGCCTCCGCGCAACGTTGTTCTGCTCATTGACGAGATCAACCGTGGCAACTGTGCAGAGATATTCGGCGACATTTTTCAGTTGCTGGACCGTGATGACGACGGACAATCCAGCTATTCCGTCTGCGCTTCGAAGCTTACGGTGCAGGCGCTGACCGATGAGATCGGCAGGCTCGCAGATCGTGATGGCAAAGACTCCTGCAAGCTGATCGAACGCATCACCGAGGCACGCATGCTGAGACTCCCGGCCAATCTCTACCTGATCGGAACCATGAACACCGGCGATGAGTCGATTTTCTTCATGGACTCCGCGTTTAAGCGCCGCTGGAACTTTGAGTTCAGTCCAGCCGAGTTCACCTCGGTGCCTGCCATCCAGGCCAATGCAACGATCGAAGGCCACCCCTCTGTAACCTGGCAGAAGCTGATCGACTCGCTCAATGCAATGATCATCGAGAAATGCACCTCGCCAAATCTCGACGACAAAATGATCGGCCCTTGGTTCATCAAGGCCCGGCTGGTCGCTGCAACGACACCGCCTGCTACCCTGGAGCAGAGTCAGGCGGAAACGATCGCGGAACTGCGCAGGCTGGCCCCCGGAGCTGCAGCGTACATGCAGGGCGCAGACTTCAGCCAGATGTTCGATGAAGAGTTCTGTAAGCTCCGGACGTCCTGCAATGCCGAGACCCTGAAGGCAATCGACACGCTCTCGCGCTTTGACGAATCCGCCAAGCGCAAGTTGAAGGCCATTGCTTTCACCGGTACCGAGACGTCCCCGTACTACAAGTCAAAGATAAACTTCCCGCAGACCAAAGATGGAATGATCATCGAGGACTTCGTCGAAAAGCTTGCCAGTACACAGGAAGTCCATCCCATCATTCACCATATTCCCGCCAGCGATATCGAGGGGAAGCTGTTTCTCTACCTGTGGGACAACGTTTTCGAGAGGGACAAATCCCCGCTCGCCGATTGGCTGCGGATTCCGCCGGAATCACTGAGGACCTTCGGGCAGTTTGCCGCGCGGCGCGATGAATTCATCCGCAGCTTCACCGCTTCGGCAGAGCTGCATGCAGCTGCATGACGTCAGCGTCGTAGCAGCCCGATCCGAAGCTGTCGGCCTTTTCGTTGAGAATGGCCGGACCGAACTTCGGATACCGCATGGCATGGCGACCGATATCGCGCCCCGCGACGCATTTCGTCTGCTCTACTTGGCATTTGCGGCCTTCAAGAACGTCCAGTCAAGTCGAAGCAGTACGCATCATCAGGATGGCGTTGAAGCAGACACTCTCGGACGGGCGCTTGCATCGGGCCCCGCCTCGTTCGTCGACGCATACAGTATCGACTCGCTGTTCAACCGTTCCAATCCATTGCGACTGCTGTCGTTGCGACCGCAGATGGCAGAGCGACAGGATGGCAACCTGCAGCACGCAGATCGCCATCTTCACCATGCGTTGTTCAACGACGAAGACGCTCCCTTTTTTCCGAAACTGCCCACTCGGCGCAGCGTATGCGAACGCGGGACTGCCGACATCGTCGGCCTGTACTTTTTCCTGGCAGATGACTTTTACCGCAATCTGCTACAGATCGATCCCGGCATGATGTGGGGACGCTTCGCTCCAGATGGCATGCAGCGTGCTACGGACTTCCGCCATCGTCATCTGCGCCAAGGCGACTCGTTGTATGAAGGTGACCCATTGGCGCAGGAGCTGCTGCAGAGGCGACTCCAGCAGCTGCTGAGAACATGCTACAGGCAGGCGACGCTACGCAGCTCCGAGTTCCTTACCCTGTACGCGGCGCTGGAGCGTTACCTTCACCCCGCGCTCGCAGGTAGCGTGCAGCAGGGTCAGATCTGGGGCATGCGGGATTTCTGGCCTGTCTGGGAATCCATGTGTCTGCATGAGGCCATGCAACAGGCCAGCGAAACAGGCGGAACTTCAATCGTCTCCTGCGACAGTACTCACCTCCCGCCCCATACCATGGCCATCGAGCACCGCGAGACGTGGAATCAGCAGCAGCAATCAGTATTCGCCAACAATGGAATCCGTCGCCGGCCTGATCTGTTGCTGCAGCGCGACTCCCAGTTGGTCGTGGTCGATTTCAAGTACTATCCCACCGCTCCCACTTGGCATCAGCGCAGCCCCCTGGCGGAGGAGCACAAGGCGAAGCAGCTGAAAGAGAAGGAGCGGAAGGATCTGGACAACATCGAGTTGTATGGACTGCTGTTGCATCGTCACCTTGCGGTAAGGGACCCGGTCCTGCCATCGATTTCGCTGGAGTTCTGGCTTCCTGGAGGCAAAGCGGAACGGATCGACATCCGCAGCTTGCCAGCTTGGAATCCGCCGCTGGCGGTGACCACCCTTCCTTCGTTGGACGTAATCAGGCGCTACGGTGAGCGCTATGCGTTCGCTGTACGGACCGGCAACATCCGCAGAGCCGCGTACGCCGCGTAATGACACATGGCTCAGGTGTGGGTCAGCGTTTTCACGCGGGCTGCTCGTGCGGTGCTGGCATTGTGGGAAGGCGTTCCCTTGGAGTCCTCCATGTATTCAGCCCGAGCCACCGTGCTGTCACTGTCACTACTGATGTCGCCCGCCTTTGCGCAGACGCCCCCGCCCGCCGGCCTGCCAGCACCCATCGCCGAAAAGGCCGGCCCGGATACGGCGGCGCACTCGCCCCTGCACGCCCAGGTACTTCTGGACCGCGCCAATTTCTCTCCGGGCGAAATCGATGGCGAAGTGGGCAGCAATCAACGCCGCGCGGTGTCCGGCTTCCAGGCAGCGCACGGACTGACGGTCAGCGGCGAACTGGACGACGCCACCTGGAAGGCCCTGCAGGCCGACTCGGTCGGTCCCCTTGCCAGCTACACGCTGACCGCAGAGGACGTGGCCGGTCCGTTCGTTGCGGTTCCCAAAAAGCCCGCCGACCAGGCCAAGCTGAAGGCACTGGGCTTCAGCAGCGTGGAGGAATCGCTGGGCGAGCGCTTCCATGTTGCACCGGAGCTGCTGAAGGCGCTCAATCCCGGTGTGGATCTGAGCAAAGCCGGCAGCCGCATCCAGGTGCCCAACATTGCGCCCGCTGCATTGCCCAAGGCCGCCAAACTGGTGGTCGACAAATCCGACTCCACCCTGCAGCTGCTGGACGCGCAGGGCAAGGTGATCGCGCAGGTACCGGTATCGTCGGGCAGCGAGCACGACCCGCTGCCGATCGGTGAGTGGAAGATCCTCGGCGTCTACCCGGATCCGCCATTCCACTACAACCCGAAGCTGTTCTGGGATGCCAGGAAGGGCGATCGCAAGGCCACGATTCCGCCCGGCCCGAACAATCCGGTCGGCCGGGTCTGGATCGACCTGTCCAAACCCCATTACGGCCTGCACGGCACACCGGTGCCCGGCCATGTCGGCAAGACCGAATCGCACGGCTGCGTGCGCATGACCAACTGGGATGCGCTGCGCGTGGCTGCAGCCGTGGATACGTCGGTACCGGTCGTCATGCAGGAGTGAGCCGATGCGACTAGCGCAACTGATCGTACTGGGGCTGGTGATGGGCGTGGCAGCCGGATGGTGGTTGCAGCGTGATGGCGAGCCGCCCGATGACACGGGTGGCCGCCCCCTTGCAGTGGCGCAGACCTCCGCTGCAGCCGACAGCGCCCGTGCCGTACCCGTGGAGCAGGCGACAACGGCAATCGCTGCGCCCGCCCCAGCAGCAACGGGCGAAACACCCTCCGGCCTGCTGCTGCCGGTACAGGGCATCACGCCCTCGCAACTGCAGGACACCTTCACCGACGCACGCAGCGAAGGCCGCGTGCACGATGCGATCGACATCATGGCTGCTGCCGGCACACCGGTGCTGGCGGTGGCCGATGGCCATGTCGAGAAGCTGTTCGACAGCGAACGCGGCGGCCTGACCATCTATCAGTTCGAACCCAGCGGCCGCAGGTGCTACTACTACGCGCACCTGCAGCGCTACGCCGACGGCCTGGCCGAAAAGCAGACCATCAAGCGCGGCGATGTGATCGGCTACGTCGGCAGCACCGGCAACGCAAACCCCGAAGCCCCGCACCTGCATTTCGAAGTGCACGTGCTGGGCCCGGAGAAGCAATGGTGGAAGGGCGAGTCGATCAATCCCTATCCATTGCTGAAAAAAGGGGACGGAGGGGATTAAGTCGCAACCCGCGCGGTCTGGTCGTGGCGGCTAGGCAGCGCGTGGACGCTGCCTGCGCAGCGCGATGGTGAAGATCACCAGTGCGATGCCTGGAACCAGCAGCAACAGCGCTGCCAGTTTCCAGAAGAAGAACGGCCACAACCAGAGGTAGTCCAGGTCGGTCAGTTTCAGAAGATCCAACGGCGGCTGCACTTCGATCGTTGCCGGCCTGCCGGCCAGCGCCGGCTCCACTTCCAGCACGGTCACCCGCAGCCAGGAGCGGCCACGGGGCAATGAATCACCGCGGCCATAGCCGAAGTACGCGGCGGTAAAAACAGCCGTTTCAACGGTTTCCAGCCTGCGCACAACATCCGTTCCGGCTGGGCCAGAACGCACGCCCGCACGGAAGTCCGCATGCTCGTTGGGGGTGTCGACACGCATCAGCACGTCGGGGTCGAGGGCTGGGTCGGCGGCGTTGGGCGGGTAACGCAGCCGCAACCGCAGACGATCATCAATGAAGCGGTAGACCGTGATCTCCGCGCTCGCACCGGGGCTCAGCACCAGCGGCAGGGTCTGCGTGCGTGACGCCAGGTGGTTGGCCACGGCGCCCACCGCCAACACCACACAGGCGACTGCCCACAGGCCCCAGAACACCCAGAGGGTGATCCGCAGCACCCGCGTCCCTTTCGCGCTGACATCGCCGGTCATCGATCCGCTTCCCTGCTGGCACTGCGTACACACTAACGAAAAAGCCCCGCTTTCGCGGGGCTTCTTCTTTCAGCGACGCCGGGCATGGCCCGGCGCTACCGGTGCGGCAGCGTTGCCAGGCAGCGTCTGGCATCGCCGCATCGCTCAGGCGAACGGATCCTGCAGGACCATGGTGTGGTCGCGGTCCGGGCCGGTGGAGACGATGCTGATCGGGCAGCCGGCCAGCTCTTCCAGCGAACGCAGGTAGGCGCGTGCGGCAGGCGGCAGGTCGTCCCAGTTGGTGA
>Ga0308156_1002471_pt1 | contig 16434 bp, 12 predicted proteins | sample PhyAR2_FD_201041 | JGI IMG/M metagenome (GOLD analysis project Ga0308156, IMG submission 201041) | Phyllosphere microbial communities from UC Gill Tract Community Farm, Albany, California, United States - DLSL A.R2 | ecosystem: Host-associated > Plants > Phyllosphere > Unclassified | place: USA... | reverse complement strand
ATGCCAGCGCCGCCACCCAGTACGTCGTGGGTACGCCCAACTTCTACACCATCACCCGCTACAACCTCTCGAGCTTCTATGCGATGTCCGTGGTGGAGCTGGGCCAGGCCATTGCGCGTGCACGCAACGGCACGCCGGCAGCGGCGGATGCCGAGCCCAGCGCGCCTGAGCCCAGCAGCGAACCGAGCAACTCCCCCACGGCCGAAGCCGCCGCCAAGACCTATCTGCGCAGCAAGGCGCGCCAGCAGCGCACGCCCGATCCGGCCAACTTCAGCGCGCCCTGATCCCCGGCCTGGCCTGGCCAGCCCAGGCAGGGCGACACATATGGACGTGATCTGCAGGCTTTCAAGGCCTGCACTGCAAAAATAAAAGGCCGCAATTTTCTCTTGAAATTGCTGCATCTTCATCCAACTATCAGTCATCGAGCAGCAACCCCGCTGCCCTGTTCTACAAGGATTGAAGATGATCATGACCCCTCTGATGCACCGCTCGGCCTACGCTGTCTCCCCTTCCGCGATGGATGCCGCGCTGCAGCGCTTCCTCCAGGCCACCACCAATGCGCAAGATCGCGTACAGCAAGATGGCCAGGTGTTCAGCATCAGCGTGGATGTGCCCGGTCTGTCCCGCGACCAGCTGCGCATCGAGCTGCAAGACAAGACCGTGCGCCTGTCCAGCATTGAAGGTGCGCCGCGCAGTGTGCAACGTGCCTGGAAGCTGCCTGCCAGCATCGATGCCGCAGCCTCCAAGGCCAGCCTGGAAAACGGCGTGCTGACCCTGGTGCTGAGCACCAACCAGCCCAGCACCCAGACCCTGGCGATTGCATAAACGCCAACACCGCACCATGCAGAAGGGGCCCTGACAGGCCCCTTTTGCTCGTTGTGCCGCTGCATCACCAGCGGGTCACCCTCTAGACCGCAGCGGCAGCCGCAGGTGGCTGCTGCACGATCGTATCCAGCGGCCAGCGCGGCTTGACGTCGAATGCATAGACCTTTTCAGCCTGCTGCTGCCCCGCTTCGATGCGCATCGCAGCCGCCATTGCAATCATCGCGCCGTTGTCGGTGCACAGATGCAGCTCGGGATAGTGCACCCGGATGCCGCGTTTGCGGCAGGCATCGTTGAGCTGCTCGCGCAGCAGCCGGTTGGCACCCACACCGCCAGCGACCACCACGCGCTTCATGCCGGTTTCTTTCAGTGCATTCAAGGTCTTTTTCACCAGCACATCGACAATGGCCGCCTGCGTGGATGCGGCCAGGTCCGCCTTGCGCGCCTCCAGGCCATCGCCCAGCTTCTTGGCCTGGGTCAGCACCGCCGTCTTCAGCCCGGCAAAGGAGAAATCCAGATCGCCACTGTGCAGCAGCGGGCGCGGCAGCTTGAACGCCTCGGGATCGCCGCCCTGCGCCAGACGGGACAGCTCCGGCCCGCCCGGGTACGGCAATCCCAGCAGCTTGGCGGATTTGTCAAAGGCCTCGCCTGCCGCGTCGTCAATGGTCTCGCCCAGAATCTGGTACTGGCCCACACCATCCACCCGCATCAGCTGCGTATGGCCCCCAGAAACCAGCAAGGCCACAAACGGGAATTCGGGCGGGTCTTCGCTCAGGAAAGGGGACAGCAGATGGCCTTCGAGGTGGTGCACGCCCAGCACGGGCTTGTCCAGCGCGGCGGCCATCGCGCAGGCCACCCCGGATCCGACCAGCAGCGCACCGGCCAACCCCGGGCCCCGGGTAAAGGCAATCGCATCGATCTGCGCGAGCGTACAGCCCGCGTCATCGAGCACTTTTTGCGTCAGCGGCAATACCCGGCGGATATGGTCGCGGCTGGCCAGCTCGGGCACTACACCACCATAGGCACGGTGCATCTCGATCTGGCTGTAGAGCGCATGGCTCAGCAGCTCGGGCACGGTGCCGGGGCCACGGGTGCGCACCAGGGCCACGCCGGTTTCATCACAGGAGGATTCGATCCCCAAAATCAACTCACTCATGGGGCCAAAGTGTAGGCGCTCCCGGCCGGTTGTGCCCCCGGGCACCGGTCTACCCTGGCGGGCCGCCAGGGTTTGGCGCGGGGGCGGATGGCTCAGCGCTTGCCGCCCAGCAGCGAGCCACCGATTTTCATCAGGTCGCTGACATCGAGCTTGCCGTCGCCATTCTGGTCCAGCAGCGAGCCCAGCAGGCCGCCGCCCAGGCCACCCTGCTGCTGCACCTGGTCTTTTTCCTGGCCGAGCGCATTGCCCAGTTGCGACGAGTTCAGGCCGCCCGACATCACGCGCTGCGCCAGGAAGGACATCACCAGCGGGGCCAGCATTTTGAGCAGATTGCCGGCATTGGCGCCCAGGCCTGTGGCCTGGCCCAGGCTGGCCGATGCCTGGTCTTGCTGGCCGCCAAAGATATGGCCCAGAATGCTGGCGTCGTCCATCGCTGCAGGCGATGCGGCACCCGCACCGGCAGGTGCTCCGCCGCCGAGCGCGCCGCCCAGAACGCTGCCGAGCATGCCGCCCAGACCACCGCTCTGCGCGCCGCCGCCACCGCCCAACAGCGATCCGAGCAGCCCTCCCAGATCAGGGCCCGCGCCTGCGCCGCCGGCCGCGCCGTGATCGCGCTGCAGCGCTTCAAACAAGGCGCTCGCACCACCTGCGCTTTGCGCGTTGTTGCCCAGGGCGCCCAGCATCATCGGTACGGCCGCCTGCACGGCCTGCTCGGTCTGGGCCTCGCTCTGACCCAGGCTTTGGGCCATCTGCTGGATGGGAGCCCCTTGCAGTTGCGCGAGGAGCTCATCGACCATCGAGGGAGTTGCGGACATGTTCTTTCCTTTCATAAGCCCAGGCGGGCGTGGCACAGACTGCAGATGGTAGACGTTCAGCATGGCAGTGCAATACGCAGTGGCGCAAATCTTCGTTAACCAAGGCCGCTTCACCGCTGCCGGCCTGCATACCCGAGATGCCGGATGGGCTGATTTTCCTTATTACTTACGTATATATAAAACCTAAAATAATGGGCACACGTATTTTTCTATGCCATGGCCATACAGCACTACATCAAGGAAATCGGGCGCGGCGCACGCGGCGCCAAGGCCCTCAGCCGTCTCGAAGCCAGCGATGCGATGGCGCAGATACTCGATGGCCGGGTCAGCGATTATGAAATCGGCGCCTTTTGCATTGCGATGCGCATCAAAGGCGAAACCGCCGAGGAGATGTGCGGCCTCTGGGATGCCGTGCATGCACGTATTGCCCGCTTCCACAGCAGCGCAGCGCTGCCCACCGTGGTAGTGCCCAGCTATAACGGTGCGCGCCGCTTGCCCACGTTGACTCCGCTGCTGGCCCTGCTGCTGGCACGCGAAGGCCTGCCCGTGCTGGTTCACGGCATGCAGACCGAGGCGAGCCGCATCACGGCCTTTGCGGTGTTCGAGCGGCTGGGGCTGACGATCCGCGATGGGGTCGGGGCGATCGCCCCATCCGAAGTGGCCCTGGTGCATACGGCCACCTTGCTGCCCGCGCTCGCCAAACTGCTGGCGGTGCGCCAGATCATTGGCCTGCGCAACCCCGGCCACAGCATTGCGAAGCTGCTGCAGCCCCTGCAGAGCCCTGCGGTTTTGCTGGGCAGCTATACCCACCCCGAATACCTGCCGATGCTGCAGGCCACGCTGGCCGAGCTGCAGACCCATGCGCTGCTCTCGCGCGGACTGGAAGGCGAAGTCTGCGCCGACCCGCGCCGCACCCCGCAGTACGATGGCTTTGTCGCCGGCCAGCACCAGCTGCTGCAAGCGCGCAGCAGTGGCACCGATGGCCAGGTGCCGGGGCTGCCCAGCGAGCGCGATGCGGACACCACCGCCCGCTACACCGAGGCCGTTCTGGCCGGCCAGTTGCCGGTGCCCGCCGCCCTGGCCCAGCAAGTGGAACATGTGCTGGCCATCGCCCAACAAACACTACCCGCGTCCCAAGGTCTCCACCATGACTGACAGCAGCCTGCCCACTCCTACTGCGCGCCCCCCCGCCGATGCCCCAACGCCCGGTCAGGGCCAGTGCACCCTGGTCGGTGCCGGCCCGGGTGACCCGGACCTGCTGACCATTGCTGCCGCCAAAGCGCTGCAACGTGCCACCGTGCTGCTGGTGGACGACCTCGTCAACGAAGCCGTGCTGCAATGGGCTCCCGAGAGCGCACGCATCGTTCACGTAGGCAAGCGCGGCGGCTGCCAAAGTACGCCCCAGGCATTTATCCAGCGCCTGATGCTGCAAGAGGTGCAGGCTGGCGAGAACGTGGTGCGGCTCAAAGGGGGTGACCCGTTCATCTTTGGCCGGGGCGGCGAAGAAGTGGAGTTCTTGCGCGCCCATGGCATCGAGCCGCGCATCATCAACGGCGTGACAGCCGGGCTCGCTGCGCTGACCAGCCTGGGCGCACCGCTGACCCACCGTGACCATGCACGGGGCGTGGTGTTCATCACCGGCCATGCCAAGCCGGGCGGACAAGGCCCCGATTGGGCACAACTGGCCCGCACCGCACATGATGCGCGCCTGACCCTGGTGATCTACATGGGTGTGGCCAGTGCCGAGGCCATCAGCCAGGGCCTGGGCAGTGGCTTGCCTGCCGATACGCCCGTCGCTATCGTGCAGCACGCCAGCCTCCCCCAGCAGCGCCATGCGATCACCGACCTGGCCCATTTACCCGCCACCATGGCCCGCGAAAAACTGGCCAGCCCCAGCATCATCGTCGTCGGCGATGTGGTGCAATGCGTGGCTTTGGCAGCGCAGGCAATCCGTAACAACGAGGCGATAGCCAGCCGAGATTTCTCCGAGATTTGCGGCTACGATAGCCAGGCAACCGTGGAAGACCAAGCATCCATAGCGTAGAGTAATCAATCTTTACATATGCACAGATTGTTTCTCCAGGTTCAATCCATAAAACGAGGAGCACTGACGATATGCAAAGACAACGCACCTGGCGCCTGTGCGCCGCTGCACTGGCCATCACCGCACTGACCGCCTGCAAGACCGAACTGGGCCCGGGCGATGGCGATGGTGGCACCAACCCCAATCTCAAGCCCTACCCCACGCTCGACGGCCAAGCACCGCAAAGCTTTTCGCTCAGCAGCATCGATGGCAAGGCCGCCAATACGGCCGAGAGCTTCGATGCCGCCATCGCGCAGGATGCCAACTTCATCGCTGTGGACCTGGTCATGAGCAAGGATGGCGAGCTGGTAGCGCTGGCCTCGCCGGACATTACCGAGATCACCGACGTCTCCAGCCGCAGCGTCTACGCGAGCCGCAAGACCTTGCGCATGATCGATGGACAGCGCCACGAAGGCTGGTTTGCCTCTGATTTCACGTTGGTGGAACTGCAAAGCCTGCGCGCCAAGCTGAATGGCTCCAGCACGCCGCCGGTCAATGCCAACACCGGCCGCATTCTGTCGCTCAATGATGTGATCGCCTATGTCAAGCGCCAGCGCAAGACCGTCGGCCTGTATCTGCAGACCCTGAACCCGACCTACCACAGCCAGCAGGGCCTGGCGATGGAAGACAAGCTGCTGGCCGCCTTCACCGCAGCGGGCTACACCCAGGAAACGGCGCCAGTGATGGTGCGCTCTTTGGAGGTGGCCCACCTGAAAGCCCTGCGCGCCAAAACCCAGGTTCGCCTGGTACAGATGATCAATGGCCATCCGGAGCTCGCATCTGATGGCAGCATCACCCTGTCGCCACCCTATGCCCAACCCTATGACTTCACGCTGGCCGGCACCTCTACCACCTATGCCCAGATGGTGACCGCCGACGGCCTGGCGCAGATCAAGACCTATGCCAATGGCATTTCGCCGTGGAAGCCTTACGTCATCTCCGCACGCTACCTGGACAAGAATGGTGACAAGCAGCCCGACGACCTGAACAACGACGGCAAGTGGGACTACCGTGACCGCGAGATGATGCCGCCGACCAACCTGGTCACCCTCGCCCATGCGGCCAAGCTCTTCGTCCATCCCTGGGAATACCGCAACGATGTAACCTTGCTGGCCAGCGACTTCAAGGGCAAGGTGGCGGCAGAGTACAAGCTGTTCTACGAAGTGGGTGTGGATGGCGTGTTCAGCGACAGCCCCAGCGACGCGAACAAGGCACGCTAATCAGGCAGCCAACGCAAAGATCAGCTAGGTGCCGACGCTAGGGCACCACCTACGAAGAAAGGCAAGGTGAAGACCTTGCCTTTTTCTATGGGCCTGAATCTTGCTGCGCCATGCAGCAAAATCAGGCAACGCAAATCGCTACCCAGCCACACTCAGCTGGTCTGCCGCGTCGTCTGCGCAAAGCGGCGCGCCAACTCCTTGCGCAGTTCCTTGCGCGTCAACGCCGCTTCCCAGCGGCGTTTTTCATCCGCCGTCTCCGGCTGCAACGGCGGCACCGGCACTGGCTTGCGCTGGTCGTCCACCGCCACCATCGTGAAAAAGCAGCTGTTGACATGGCGCACGCTGCGTTCGCGGATGTTCTCCGCCACCACCTTGATGCCGATCTCCATCGACGAGGTTCCGGTGTAGTTGACGCTGGCGTAGAACGACACCAGTTCACCCACATGGATGGGCTCCAGGAACATCACCTGGTCCACACTCAGGGTCACCACGTAGCGCCCGGCATAGCGGCTCGCACAGGAGTAAGCCACATTGTCGAGCTCGCGCAAAATGGCGCCGCCATGCACATTGCCAGAAAAATTAGCCATGTCCGGAGACATCAGCACCGTCATCGTGAGTTGGTGGTGGGGTAAACGCATGGAGCCGATTGTAGGCATCGCGCTAGACGGCGGGGAGCCGCCCGGGCAAGCCCCTGGTTCCGCTCGGACATGCCGCATTCCCGGCTGCGACGGCCTAGCGGGACAGGCTTGGGCCCGCCGGCTTGTGCGCTGGCCATGGCCCTTCACCCATCCATCCCTCACCCGGCAAAGGCATTGCGGGGCTGTTCCGAGCCATGTTTGACAAAGACCTTGTAGCAGCCTACGAGCACATAGTCCCCCGTGTAGAGCACCTTGCGGCGCGTCCGCATGCCATTGACGAAGATGCCGTTCGTGCTGTGGTGGTCGACGACGGACAGAACACCGGCACGGTAGTGGAAAGCGCCGTGATCCCGGCTGACAGCCGGGTTATCCAGGCAAATGGCGTTGCCGGCACCTCGGCCAAATGTGGTGTACCCGCTCTCCAGGATCAGCGAATGAAGCACGACCCTGTGCGTGATGAAGATCAGGACTTCCGGCAGCATATTCCACCTCCTTCGTCCGACCGGTGCCCGGTCAGTACTGCAATCTATCGCTGCAGCATCAACAAATTATCAATCGGTTTATTAAAATAGATTGATAATAAATTACAACCTGGATTGATAGAAAGAAAACCTAGGGAATACACGTAGCATCAATTTTATCTATTGGTGGAAGACGCCCGCTCTCCCAACGGATGCGGGCAGGCAGGCTTGCTGGCTGGTCAGGACAATGCCGGCCAGTAGGACACACTGACTGACATAAAACACGCTTTGATGGAGGGAAGCAACTGCGGCAACCCATCATGCGTCGGCAGCACTCGGGAGCGTGTCTCAAGCACCTGGAGCTGAAAAAAACAAGGCCATACTGTGCATCCCGCTTGGGCACCATGCCATCTGCCCCGTTGCTGCTTGGGCAGGCGTATCGCTCGCCAAACATCGAACACACCAGCAAGACGCGCCAGGGAAAAGCGCAGTCTAGGGCGCGGTCCGCTGCGTTGTATTCCTTGACGAATAGCTGCAGCCTGACTGCAAAGAACGCCTTGCTTCTCATCCCGCTCCAAGCAGGCTCCATGGGCGAAGGTTTTGCAAAGGATCCCAAGCGCTTGTCTCTATGTGGGGAGTGGCGTGAATAACATGGAGCTCCCCGTAGCTGTTATTTGAACGCTGGTGATGTAGATGCCTGCCAATCGCTCTCAATCGCGAAAATAGTTGCCCCCAACCGCCTCCAAGCTGTTTTCCTTTTGGTGATTCGACCAAGCGTTTGCATGCCACCTCCTACAATCTTCAGGTTGGACGCACGGCATCTCGTGACGATTACGATCCGTTCAGGAAAAAGAGGCAGGATGACATGGCACTGATTAACTGTAAGGAATGCGGCAAATAGATTAGCGACCAGGCGTCCAGCTGTCCTCATTGTGGAGCGCCCGTGGCGGGCAACCCACCCGCTCCATCTGCAACGGTAGCCCCTCTGGCGGCAGAGTCCGTCAGAAAAACGTCGACATACAAGTACATCCTCTACGGAACACTCGTTCTCCTTGTCGCGATCAGTTGCATGCGCGGTGGCAAAACGAGCAATACCCCGCGCGAGTTCAACGCCACCCAAGCCATATTTCTGTGCGAACATGCGATAAAGCAGGTGTCCAGGGATCCAGAGAAAGCTGAGGTCCCCATGGTGTCCAACGTTGGCTCAGGTGATGAATATGTTTTTGTGTGGGGACCACAAACAAAGCTGACACGCCTGCGCAATGGCTTGGGGCTTGAGGTGGGCGTACCCGCAGTGTGCAAGGTCAGCCACGCCCAAAAGAAAATGACCTCGCTGTCAGTCGATGGCAAAACGATCTTCTGACGTCCGAATCTCCAAGCAAACCGCCTCCGGGCGGTTTTTTGTGGGCCGGAGCCTTCCTCATCATGGTCGCCGCAGTTCAACACGGCGCTCGATATTCACCTGTTGGCGTGCCCATCGCTTGTCGAGAAGCGACCGACATCCTTCGCTGTTGTAAAGCCAAGCCTGCAGCGGTTCATGCAGACGGTGGCAATCACTCTCTCCAGCCGGTGCTGGGCTGTGCATGACTCCTATCCTGCAGGCCTTTCAGCCCGTTCAGCGCAATAGCAGCAAACGTGCTGAGGGCTGCTTGCAGCATCGCTCAGCCCCTGGCCTTCCAAGTCTTCCGCACATCGGAGAAGATCAGTTTGTTCTAACCTACAGAAGCAGGTGACGACCAGAAATTGAAAAACCCTTGCAGGTTGTTCACTTGCAAGGGTTTCAATTTGGGGTGGCTGATGGGGCTCGAACCCACGACAACAGGAATCACAATCCTGGACTCTACCAACTGAGCTACAGCCACCGTGTTGGGGAAGACATGATTATAGCCAGAAATTTGGCCCCTCTCATGAATTCTCCGTTTTTATGAAATTTTTGTTTCTGCGGGGCGTGGGACCTTGATCTGCGCCTTGAAACGCTCCTTGAGCATCTCGTAATACGCCAAGGTTTCAGCATTGGCTTGGTAACGCTCGAACTCCTGCTTTTGGCGCAGGCGCATCTCGGCAGAGTCTTCGCTACGCGGCACGACCTTGTTCACGCGCACGATGGTGTAGCCATCGTTGCCCAGGTCCACACCCACCCAGGAGGCAGCCTCGCCGACCTTGGCATGCATGGCAGCATTGAGCACCGCAGGCACCTGGCCCTTGGCATCCTGGCGCGACACGACAATTGGTGCTGCCAGCTTGGCGCCTGCAGCGTCGGCCTTCCAGGCTTCCAGCTTGGCTTGCGCGTCCTGGCGGGCGAGTTCTGCAGCCTTCTGCGCGACGTACAGGTCATGGGCCTTGGCCTTGACTTCCTCGAACGGCAGAATGCGTGCATCGAAGTGCTCCACCACACGACCCGAGGCCAGGGTGCTGGGCGCCACTTCAATGGCTTCGGTGTTGCGCTTGTTCTGCAAAGCGTCGCTGGAGAACAGCGCTTCCAGGAAGGTTGCGTTGGCCAGGGCGCCCGTCGCTCCAGGGGCGGCCGTGCGGGTGACATGCTCGGCCTTCTGGATCTTCAGGCCCAGCTTCTCAGCCACAGGCTGCAGGCTATCGGACTGCTCGAACACCATGTTGGAGAAGGTCTCGGCGACTTCGGCGTACTTGCGCTGCACCTGCTGGGCCAGCACCTCGGTCTCGATCTTCGCGCGCAGCTCTTCAAAGCTGGGGGTACGCGGGGTCTTGATCTCACCCATCTTGATGATGTGGAAGCCGTACTCCGTGCTGACCAGGTCGCTGATCTCACCAGTCTTCATTGCAAAGGCGGCGTCCTCAAAAGGCTTGACCATGTCGCCCTGCTTGACCAGACCCAGATCACCGCCGCTGTCGCGCGAGCCGGTGTCTTGCGAATTCTTCTTGGCCAGCTCGGCGAATTGCGCTGGGTTGGCCTTGGCTTCGGCCAACAGCTGCTCGGCACGCTGCTTGGCTTTTTCACGGTCTGCTGCCGACATGGAGGCTGGCGCGTCAATCAGGATGTGGCTGATGCGGCGCTGTTCCTTGTCCATGAAGCGGCTCAGATTTTCCTTGTAGTAGGTGCGCAGATCGTCTTCGCTGGGCTTGATCATGCTCTTGACCGCTTCGGCGTTCAGCACCACATACTCGATCGTGGACTGCTCCTTCTGGCGGAACAGCTCCTGGTTGCTCTTGTAGAACGCTTCCACATCGGCATCGGTGGTCTTGACCTGGGACGCATAGTCCTTGGCTGCGAACTGCGCCAGCTGGATCTCACGCTGCTGGTAGAGCGCGTCAACCGCCAGCTGGGTCTGTGCATCGGTCGCAAAGGCCGTGTTGGACACACCGCCGAGCACCTGGCGCGACGCAATGTCGCGGCGCATGCCTGCTTCAAAGCCTTCGGGCGTCATGCCCTGGGCACCCACCAGTGCGCGGTAGGCATCGACGTCCAGCGAGCCATCGGGTTTTTTCAGCGCAGCAATCTGCGGAATTTCCTGCAGCGCGCGGACCAGTGCGGCATTGTCCACCGTCAGGTGCATTTTTTGCACCGCGGCGTCAATCACCTGGTCACGCACCATGCGCTCCAACGTCAGATAGCGGGCTTCCGGGCCGTCCATCCACTTGGCGTCCATGTTGGGGTCTTGCTGGCGCATGCGATCCGAGGCAACGCGGTGCGCATTGTCCCAGTCCATCTGCGTAATGTCTTTGCCATTGACTTTGGCGACCACCGGGCTCTTTTCGGTGAAGTAATTCTGGTTCACTCCCACCAAAACAAAAGACAGAATGATCAGCAAGAACAGCGGATACATCAGCACCTTGGAGTACTTGCGGATGGTTTCAAACATCGTCTAACTTTCCTGAGGACAAAAAAAAAGGCGAACCCTCATTCGCCTTTATTCGGTTTTCAGCAAGGGATGCGGGCGTCAGACGGTCAGACGTAGGCATCTGCTGCTTGCAACGGCGGTTTTCCCATTGCATATCAATCAGATACAACGTCAACTGACATCTGCTCCCCACCCCCTGTCAAATAGGGCGTGCAACATGCGTCTTGGCAACGCATGAACGTCGAAACAGCAAGTGTACCGCGAAAGAGTTTTTCCTCCCTATGAGGGCAAGGGGCGCGTTAGGGAATACAGGATTTTTGCCCGCACCTGGGACCGCGAGGCGGCGGATGCGCAGCGCCTCTTCCTCTTTTTAAGAGGCAGCACTAAGGAGAAAAGCACTGGAGGCGTCCCAGGCCGGGCTGGACGCAACCGCCCGTCTGACAGGTTCTAGACTGCAACGACGCGCATGCCAAGGTGGCGCGGCAGACGCCCCATCTGGCCATTGAAGCTCGGGAACAACGGGAGGAACGGAGATACCGGGTTCTAGGGCGCAGGCACTGGAGCGGCTTTGGGGGGATGGCCGGGCGCATGCGTACCAACGCTGCAGACTGCGCCATGGCGACCATGCGGCGGGACGGCGATAACGAGCCGCCCCGCCCTGGCTGATGGCCGAGACTCTACGCCCAGGCAAGTGGGTAAGCAATAAACTTGGCTGGTATGGGCTGATCCGAGCTGACCCTGCAGAGGATAAACAGACAAAGAAAAAACCCCTTAGATCACTCTAAGGGGTTTATTTTCTTGGTTAATGTGGTGGGTGCTGACGGGGTCGAACCGCCGACCTACGCCTTGTAAGGGCGCCGCTCTACCAACTGAGCTAAGCACCCCACCTGATAACCGAAATTAGTTCAACGCATCTTTCAATGCCTTGCCTGGACGGAACTTAGGCACCTTGGCTGCCTTGATCTTGATCGCAGCGCCGGTACGTGGGTTACGGCCGGTACGCGCAGCGCGCTTACCAACAGCAAAGGTACCAAAACCTACCAGAGAGACTGTACCACCTTTTTTCAAGGTTTTCTTCACTGCATCAATGGTGGACTCCAGCGCACGAGCCGCAGCAGCCTTGGAGATATCAGCATTGTTAGCAATGTGCTCAATGAGTTCAGTTTTATTCACAAGCAGCCTCTATTCATCAAGAGAGTTAAGGAAGTGTATGTTTCATCCCATTATGAGCAGTTTGCACACGGTGCAACTGTCACAGATTCAAAAACAACACCACTGGCACGAAATTTTCACCTCGACCCCAGTGCCTCTGGAATGAGGTGAATTCTAGACGGAATTTCTGGGTACTCAGGCAAAAAATCACTTTTTTTCGCTGACCAGCGCCCGGTTTGCCTTGCAAAAGCCAGGCATCACGGGCTCTGTAGCCTGAATTCCTTGTACAGGCGAGGTGGAGTCTACGCCCAAACCTGTGACGGCCAACTAAGAATCAACCCTAGCCCGGATCTCTGGCAATGCCTTTTGCAGGTAATAAATCATCGACCAGACGGTCAATACCGCTGCCCCCCAGATCAGCCAGGTACCCCAGACACCGGTATCGATCCCGGCCACCTTGCCGTCGTAGAGCAAAAACGGAATGGCCACCATCTGCACGGTGGTCTTGAGCTTGCCCACCATGTGCACAGCCACGCTCTTGCTCGCACCAATGCGCGCCATCCATTCACGCAGCGCCGAGATCGCAATCTCGCGGCCGATGATGATCAGCGCGACAAAGACATCGGCACGCTGCAGGTAGACCAGGATCAGCAGCGACGCGCAGACCAGGAACTTGTCGGCCACCGGATCGAGGAAGGCGCCAAAGGATGAGGTCTGGTTGAGCTTGCGTGCCAGAAAGCCATCGAGCCAATCGGTGAAGGCGAACACCACAAACATGACGGTGGCCCACAGGTTCTTGGTGGCCATATCAAGAGGCGAGTAATACACGCCGATGATGAGCGGGATCGCGACAATGCGCGTCCAGGTCATGATGGTGGGGATCGTGAAGAACATGCGGCTATTGTGGCACGCTGCGGTGCAAATTCAGTGAACGACATGCTCTGTGAACGACATGCGTTCAGAACCCTTGGCAAAGCTTGCGGTCTGGACCGGAGCGCGGGCTGCCGCGACGGGCGTCCATTCCACAGGTCGAGGGTTCGAGGGTTCTGCATGGGCACCATGACGCGCCCGCCTGCGCGACCTGTTGCAAGGCCGCACAGGCCTCCCGTCAATGCAAGGCTCTGTAGATATCCTGCGCCAGCGCTGGCGATATGCCATCGACCGTCATCAGGTCATCGACCCCGGCCTCCTCCACACCGCGTACGCCGCCAAAGCGTTGCAGCAGGCGCGCCCGCTTCTTGGGCCCGACCCCGGGAATGTCTTCCAGCCGGCTGCCCCCTACCCGCACCTTGGCACGCGCAGCGCGCATGCCGGTGATCGCAAAGCGGTGCGCCTCATCGCGAATCTGCGCCACCAGCATCAGCGCGGCCGAGTCGCGGCCCAGATAGACCTTGTCGCGCCCATCGCAGAACACCAGCTCTTCGAGACCGACCTTGCGGCCCTCGCCTTTCTCGACACCGACGATGCGTGACAGATCCAGACCCAGCTCGGTAAAGACCTCGCGTGCGACACCAACCTGGCCCTTGCCGCCATCGATGAGCACGATGTCGGGTAGACGGGCAGCATTTTTGCCAAGCTCGGCGCCACCGGCATCGCGCTGGGCCTCGGCCACCTTGCTGTAGCGGCGCGTCAGCACCTGGCGCATGGCGGCATAGTCGTCACCGCCGGTGATGCCTTCGATCTTGTAGCGCCGGTACTCGCTGCTTTGCATCTTGTGGTGGTGAAACACCACGCAGGAGGCCTGGGTGTTCTCACCCGAGGTGTGCGAGATGTCAAAGCACTCGATGGTCAGCTGGTCGATATCGTCCTGGGGCAAATCCAGCGCCTCGACCAGCGCACGCGTGCGTGCCTGTTGCGAGCCTTCTTCCGCCAGCAGGCGGGCCAGCTGCAACTGGGCATTCTTTTGCGCCATCTCAAGCCAGACGCGGCGCTCCTCGCGCGGCTGCGACACCGCAGCAATGCGCGTGCCGGTCTGTTGTGACAAGGCCTCCAGCAATGCGGGCTCCAGCGCAACGCTGACCACCAGCACCGGCGGAGGCGCCACCTGCAGATAGTGCTGCGCCACAAACGCTTCCAGCACCCGCTGCTCCACCGTCTTGGCAGCCACGGTGGTGCCGGGCGTGCCCAACGCCTGGTCCTCGGCGTCTTCGGCTTCTTCCAGACTGGCGATGGCAGCACTGTCCTCGACATGCACCGGGAAGTAGGCGCGGTCCCCGAGGTGCCGCCCGCCACGCACCATCGCCAGATTCACGCAGGCCTTGCCGCCTTGCACCTGCACGGCCAGTATGTCCACATCGCGGTCATCACTGGTCTCGATGCTTTGCTGGTGCAGCATGCTGGCCAGCGCCTTGATCTGGTTGCGGATGTCGGCCGCCTGCTCAAACTCCAGCCGGTCCGAGTGCGCCATCATGCGCGCCTCCAGCGTCTTGAGCAGCGTGTCGGTCTCGCCGCGCAGCATGGCTTCGGCATGGGCCACATCGGCGGCGTAATCCTCGGGACTGATGTGGTCGACACAGGGGCCGCTGCAGCGCTTGATCTGGTACAGCAGACAAGGCCGGGTGCGGTTGCTGAAGATGCTGTCCTCGCAGGTGCGCAGGCGGAACACCTTTTGCAGCAACTGGATGGTTTCCTTGACCGCCCAGGCATTGGGATACGGGCCGAAATAGCGCTGGCGCTTGTCGGTGGCCCCCCGGTAGTAGGCCACGCGCGGGTAGCACTGGCTGGGGGGCGCGCGCATGTCACCATCGTGGATCGCCATGCCGGTGATCTTCAGGTACGGATAGCTCTTGTCATCCCGAAAAAGAATGTTGTATTTCGGATGCTGGGTCTTGATGAGGTTGTTTTCCAGCAGCAGCGCTTCGGCTTCGGAGCGCACCACCGTGGTCTCCATGCGCACGATCTTGCCCACCATGTGGCCGATGCGCGTGCCGCCATGGTCCTTCTGGAAATAGCTCGCTACCCGGCGCTTGAGGTTGATGGCCTTGCCCACATACAGCAAGGCATCGCTGGCGTCGAAATAGCGGTAGACCCCGGGCATGGCGGGCAAACCAGCCACCTGGGCAAGAAGTTCGGGAGAGTGCACGTGAATGGGCATGGCGCTATTGTCTTATGCGTTCGCGCTGCCCGCAGCAAACCGGTCCATCACCCATGCAGGCTCACTGCACAATGCCGCGCTCCCGCAGCGTTGCAATCTGCGCTGCGCTCAGGCCCAGGCCCTGCAGTACGGCGTCGGTGTCGTCACCCAGGTGGGGAGCGCTGCTGCGGATCGTGCCCGGCGTGACAGACAGCTTGGGCACGATGCCCGGCACCTCGAGTATGTGGCCATCGCGCGTGGTCTGCGGCACGATCATCTGGCGCGCACGGTAGTGCGGGTCTTCGCTGATGTCCTTGGCGGTGTAGACCTTGCCGGCCGGCACCCTTGCAGCGGCAAGCGCATCCATCACCTGTGCAATCGCGCGCGGCTGTGTCCAGGCGCTGATGGCCGCATCGATCTCCTCTATACGTGCCACCCGTCCCGCATTGCTGGCCAGGTCGGGCGCCTGGCCCAGGTCAGGCCGGCCAATCGTGTCCATCAGCCGCTTGAAGATGCTGTCGCCATTGCCGGCCACCAGCACCCAGCCATCCTGGCAGGCATAGGCGTTGGACGGCGCAATGCCCGGCAAGGCGCTGCCCGCCGCCTCGCGCACCACGCCAAAGGCGCTGTACTCGGGGATCAGGCTTTCCATCACATTGAAGACCGCCTCATGCAAGGCCACATCGATCACCTGGCCACTGCCGCCGTTGACCTTGCGGTGGTAGAGCGCCATCATCACGCCGATGACGCCATGCAGCGCCGCCAAGGTGTCGCCGATCGACACCCCTACGCGCACAGGCACCCGCCCGGGCTCGGCCGTCAGGTGGCGCAGGCCGCCCATCGCCTCGCCAATCACGCCAAAGCCTGGCAGGTCGCGGTAGGGGCCGGTTTGCCCGTAGCCGGAGATGCGCAGCATCACCAGGCCCGGGTTGAGGGCATGCAGCTCCTCGGGCGACATGCCCCAGCCCTCCAGGGTGCCGGGGCGGAAGTTCTCCACCAGCACATCGGCCTCGGCAATCAGCTGGCGGGCAATGTCTTGCGCCTCTTTCTGGCGCAAATCCAAAGCCAGCGACTGCTTGTTGCGCGACTGCACCTGCCACCAGACGGAGGTGCCATCCTGCAGCAGGCGCCAGTTGCGCAGCGGGTCGCCCGCGCCGGTGGCCTCGATCTTCACCACGTCGGCACCAAACTCGCCCAAG
>Ga0308156_1002466_pt1 | contig 16506 bp, 12 predicted proteins | sample PhyAR2_FD_201041 | JGI IMG/M metagenome (GOLD analysis project Ga0308156, IMG submission 201041) | Phyllosphere microbial communities from UC Gill Tract Community Farm, Albany, California, United States - DLSL A.R2 | ecosystem: Host-associated > Plants > Phyllosphere > Unclassified | place: USA... | reverse complement strand
CGCATCCGGATCGCTCAGGGACAGCCCCGTCGTGATGCCCGAGAGCACGGCGCCGAGTGCGACACCGGCGAGCGTGAGCCGCAGCGGGTCGGCAGAGCCGCGCCCGGAGGAGCCGATCAGGTACACGGCCACGGTGACGACGAGCGCACCGACGAACGCGAGCCACACGAACTGCGAGACGTCGCGCAGACCGAGGAAGGTCACGCCCAGCGCGACCGCGAGCGCGGCACCCGCGTTGACGCCGAGGATGCCGGGATCGGCGAGCGGATTGCGGGTGAACGCCTGGATCAGCGCGCCCGCCACTCCGAGTGCGGCACCGGCCACGAGGCCCGTGACGGTGCGGGGGATCCGCAGGTCGAAGACGATGTAGTCGGTCTCGGGGGTTCCGCCACCCTGCAGCGTGGTCCACACCGCCTGCGGCGAGAGCGGGTTCGCACCCACCGTGAAGGAGAGCACGACGGCGAGCGCGAGCGCGAACAGGAGGACGACGGATCCCCCGACCGCGCGCACCCCACGGCGCGGAGAACGCCGGCGTCGCGTGTGCGGCGCCGGCGTCTCGGTCAGGGGAAGAGCGGTCAACGGCTCTCTTCGAGGAAGGTCTCGATGTCGTCGAGCACGGTCTGCGCGCCCAGGGGCCCGACACCCGACACCCAATAGCTCGTGTCGACCGGCGTGACCGACGGGAAGGCGTCGGCGTTCTGAGTGATCGCCGCGGGGATCTCGGAGGCGTCGTCGACGTCGGCCACGGTCACGAAGACGTGATCGGCCTGTGCCGAGAGGATGTTCTCGGGCGAGAGGTCGGCCTGCAGACCGTCGGCCCAGTCCTGCTCGGGGATCGTGAACCCGACGCACTCGAGAAGGCTGCCCGAGAACGAGACCGGGCCGTAGAGGCTGAGGGTGGTCTCGTCACGGGGACGGATCAGCTGCGCCGTCTGCCCCTCGACTCCGTACTCGTCTGCCAGCGCCTCGCAGCGCTCGTCGACCGCCGACAGCAGGTCGGCGACCTCGTCCTCGCGACCCAGGGCCTCGCCGATGAGCAGCGCGTTGTCGCGCCACGGGTCGGCCTGGGTCTCGATGAACACCGTGGGAGCGATCGCGGCGAGCTGCTCGTAGAGCTCGGAGTGCCGTGCTTCGGTGCCGAGGATCAGGTCGGGCTTGAGCGCTGCGATCGCCTCGAGGTCGGGCTCGGGCACCGTGCCGACGGGCTCGACGCCGTCGACGCCGAGGTAGGCCGGTGCGCCGGTGACGTTGCTGGCGACGGCGGCGCCGACCGGCTCGATGCCGACCGCGACCGCGGTGTCGAGCTCGAGGGGCTCGAGCGTCACCACGCGCTGCGGGTCGTCGGGCACCTCGGTGGTCCCGCGTGCGTGCTCGACCTCGTGGGTGCCGGATGCGGCGGTCGCGTCATCCGTGGCCGCGGTGGGTTCGGCGGCGCAGCCGGCGAGCAGGAGCAGTGTGCAGGTCGAGGCGGCGAGGGCCACGGAGGCGCGGCGACGGAGGCGGGAGGGCATGGGGAATGACCTTTCGGGACCGGGGAGGGGGACAACGCCGAGACGATCGATGTTGGTTAGGCAACCCTAACAGGAACCCTCCCCCGGCGTCGCGCCCCGACCGGCTCAGAGCACGGCGACCCGGCTCAGAGCACGTCCGCGATCACGTCGAAGACGCGGTCGGGTGCCTCGAGCTGCATGTCGTGGTGCACGCCCGCGATCCTGCGGATGTCCCACCCCTCCCGCGCGAGATCGGCGGCCATCGCGTCGGAGAGCACGGCCGGCGACTCGTCGGAGAGCACGATCGTCGACGGAACGGCGGGCGGTGCGATCGCCACGGGATGGAACGCCACGTCGCGGAACACGCCGATGGCCATCGTCGAGTCGAACCGTCCCTGGCCCTCCTGCATCGACGCCCGGATGCTCTCGGGATACTCCGCTCGCTGCGACGCACTGCGTCGCGCCTGGCGCAGCCCGACGACACCCAGCGTGAGAGCGGGAAGCGCCCAGAACGCCCGTCCGGCGAGTCCGGTCGTGGGAAGCGAGAGCCCGAAGCCGGGATCGAGGTAGATCGCGTGCGCGGGCCGCAGACGCTCGACGGCGCGGACCAGCACCGAGCCGCCCAGCGAGTGGCCGACCACGGCGTCGAGACCCTGCGGCAGGTTCTCGGCGACGTCAGTGGCGAGGTCCGCGAGCGTGTACGAGTCAGAGCGGTCGCTGCGCCCGTGTCCCCGCAGATCGACAGTCGTCACGGTGTACCGCCCCGTGGCGAGCATCCGCTCGATCAGCGGCTGCCACGTCGTGCCGTCGGCGCCGAGGCCGTGGATCAGCCCGACGTGCCGCTCGCCCGTGCCGGTGGTCGTCGAGTGCAGGTGCATATCGCCATTCTGCCCATCGGCGATCACTCGCCCGCTGAGACCGCGCCGCAGGACGTGACCTCGCCCTCGGGCGTTCCCCGTCTCCCCCGCATAGGCCCATCGCTCATTCCGAGCACTCGATCATGTACCTCGCGCACATGAACCCGAGCCTTCCGCTCTGCCTAGCCTGAGGAGGATTCGCACGCGGACGCAGCCCGTCGCCGTGCGCGCCACCACCTCGACACACAGGAGTGCCATGGACATCGACATCGCCGACGACATCGACCGACCGGGCCTGGACCCTCGCGCGCAACGCCGTCGCGCGGTGATCGGAAGCTCGGTCGGAACCATCATCGAGTGGTATGACTTCACGCTCTACGGCCTGGCGTCGGCGCTGGTCTTCGCGCCCCTGTTCTTCCCCGGCGGGGGTGATTTCGCGGGACTCCTCGGAGCGTTCGCCACTTTCGCGGTCGGCTTCGGCGCGCGGCCCATCGGCGGGCTGATCTTCGCGCACTTCGGCGACCGCATCGGCCGCAAGGGCACCCTGCTCGCGACCCTGCTGATGATGGGAATCGCCACGACGATGATCGGGCTGCTGCCCACGGCGGAGACGATCGGCATCTGGGCCCCGATCTGCCTGATCATCCTGCGACTGTTCCAGGGAGCCGGCGCAGGTGCCGAGTTCGCCGGTGCCATGACGATGGCCAGCGAGTCGGCCGATACACGCAATCGCGCCTTCATCGCCGGGTTCCCCGGGGCTTCCGTCTACGTCGGGATGGCACTCGCCACCGCCACCTTCGCACTCATCAGCCTGCTGCCGGTCGAGCAGTTCCAGGCGTGGGGCTGGCGCATCCCGTTCATCGCCAGCATCGTCATCGTCGCGTTCGCGCTGTACTTCCGCCTGCGGGTGAAAGAGACCGCCGCATTCGAAGCCGCGGAGCGCGAGGGAGAGGTGTCGCGGGCTCCTCTGGTCACCGCCGTCCGCTCGCACTGGCGCACCCTCCTCGCCGGCATGGCACTCTTCGTGTTCGCACTGCCCTGGGTGTACGTCGTGCAGACGTTCTCGATCTCGTACACGACCGGAACGCTGTCCGTGAATCCCACGCACGCCCTCATCGGTCTCATCGTCGCCGAGCTCCTCACCATCCCGGCGACCCTCGGATTCGGACGCCTCGCCGATCGGATCGGACGCAAGCCCGTGCTGCTCGGTGCGGCGATCTTCGCGATCGCCTTCGCGTTCCCGATGTTCGCGCTCTTCGAGACGGAGAACTCGGCTCTCGTCGCGCTGGGTCTGATCCTCGGACTCGCGATCGTCCAGGGGGCGACGATCGGTGTGAGCGCGGCGATGCTGGCGGAGCTCTTCCCGACTCGCATGCGGTGGAGCGGCATCGCGATCTCCCGCGAGATCCCCGCGGCACTCGTGGGCGGCACGGCTCCGCTGGTCGCGACCGCGCTGGTCGGCGTGGCCGGCGGAGCCCCGTGGCTCGTCGCCGGCTACCTCGTGGGCCTGAGCGTGATCGGCCTCATCGGCATCGCCGTGCTCCCCGAGACCCTTCAGCGGACGGACGCACCCGGGAACGCCGAGGAGAGAGCCCGATCGCACGCCTAGGCGAGACGGCTGCTAGGCGAGGAGGGTGCGGCGCAGGCGCTCGAGGCGCACGGCCGCCTGCAGACGGAAGCGGAACTCCGCGTCGTCGGGGTCGCCCTCGAGAAGGGTCCAGATACGGTCGAGGCGCTGCTGCACGGTGTTGGTGTGCACCTGCAGCGCCGCCGCGGTCGCCTGTCGGCTCTCCGCGCAGTCGAAGTACGTGCCCAGGGTCTCGACGAGGGCGGTGCCCCGCCGGTCGTCCCAGTCGCGCACGGGACCCAGCACCCCGTCGACGAACGCGGCGGCAGCCTCGGGCTCACCCGAGGTGAGGACGTGATAGGGAGCGAAGTCGGCCGACCTCACCGTCGCGCCGCTGATGCCGAGAGGCACGAGGAACCGCAGGTCACGCATCACCCGGATGGCCGACGACCGCAGAGCGGAGACGTCATCGACGATCGTGCCGACGACCGCCGTGACGCCGGGCTCTCCCTGTCGATCGGCGAGCACTCGGCGCACACGCTCGGTCGCCACGACGGCGTCTGCGACCGTCCATGCCACGATCAGCCCGTGGTCACGGGCGGCGACCAGGCCGTCGTCGCCGACGGCCTCCGCCGCGACGATCAGCGCCGCGTCGCCACCGCGTACGTCGATCGCGGCGCACGCCACCACGACGCCCACCCCCTCTGCCGTCAGAGCGGATGCGTCGACCTCTCCGTCGAGCAGGTCGACGAGCAGCCGCGCGCGGCGCTCGGCACGGATCGCCGAGACGGCATCGCGCTTGAACGACACGAGAGCAGCCACGTGCGCGGCTCGTTCGAGCGTCGGGCGGGCGACGTCGTCGAGGAGAGAGTCGTCGTCGTCGGCGACCATGGCCCCGAGCACGCGGTCGACGCCGAGGATCGCGACGACCAGCCAGCGGCGCCCATCGGCGTCGATCGACACGGCCTGCCCGCTCGTCCGGCTCTGCCGGATCGCGTCGACGAGCGGCCTGCGCCGCGGCAGGCCGTCTCGCTCGTCCGTCGCTGCGTCGAGGGGGCGCCCGTCCTCGTCGACCGCGCGCACGCGACGATCGAGTCGATCGGACACCGTGCCGACGAGATCGATCAGGGTCGCGCCCGAGACGACGGCAGCCGTGAGCTCTTCGTGGATTCCGCTCACGATCTGCGTCGTGGCGAGATGGCGTTCGAGCTCTCGGTACGCCCCCTCGGCGTGGGCGCGGGCCGCAGCGCTCTCGGCGAGCACTCGGGCGCTGTGCAGGACGGAGGCGGCGTGGTCGGCGAACGCCGAGAGCAGCAGCACCTCGTCGGGGGTGAAGTCATGCGCGAAGCGGTTGCAGGCGAACAGCGCTCCGAGCACCTCGTCGCCGACGGCCAACGGCACACCGAGGAAGGACACGAGCCCCTCGCGTGCGACGGCGCCGTCGATCGCAGGATCGTGCGGAGCATCGGCCATCTGCGTGTACTGCCGCACCCACGCCGGTTCCCGCGTGCTCGCCACCAGGCTCGCCAGGCCGAACCCGGCGGGCACCAGCAGGTCGCGGAACTCGGGAGTCACCGTGCCGGCCGAGTACCGCACGCGCAGGTCGCCCTGCACATTGTCGACCTCCGAGAGGTAGGTGACGTCGGTGCCCATGAGCTCGTGTGCACGGTCGACGAGACGTCTCAGCACATCGGACACGTCCTGCAGCCGCACCAGCTCACGCGCCGTCGAGAAGAGCGCCTCGAGCTCGACCGTCCGCCGGCGCAGCCGCGCGGTCACCTGCTGCGATTCGCGCACCACGCCGAGCAGCTCCTCGACCTCGGCGCCGGCGAGGTCGGCCTCGGCCAGCAGTTCCGCGAGTCGTTCGGTGCGTTCGCCCGGCTGCGCGCGAGTCGCTGCGACGACCTCGCGTAGCAGCGCAGACGGGGTCGCACGAGTCTCGGCCAAGACGCCTCCTCGAGCAGCGGACACCGGGTTCTCCGCAGTCTACGAGAGCCTGGCCGCGGCAGCGGATGCCGCAGCCGCCCCATGCGAGGGGAAGTCCGCCGCTCGACGCTCGGCGAAGGCCGCCAGTCCCTCACGAGCGTCATCGCTGGCGAAGGCCTGTTGACCGAGAGTCGCCTCCAGACGGAAGGCATCCGCCTCGGGAAGATCGGCCAGCGCACGCACGGCCCGCTTGACGGTGGCGAGCGCGCTGCGGCTCTTCGCGAGCAGCTCCTCCGCGACGACGATCGCCTCGTCCCGCAGCGCGGCGGCCGGCACGACGCGGTTGACGAGCCCGTACCTCAGAGCCGTCTCGGCGTCGATGCGTGCTCCGCGGAGCATGAGATCCATCGCGAACGCGTACGGGATCTGACGGATCAGACGCACGAGGGTGCCCCCTGCCGGCACCACCCCCACACCCGTCTCCGGCAGAGCGAACTCGGCACCGGCGGACGCGATGCGGATGTCGGTCGACAGCATGATCTCGAAGCCTCCGCCGAGGCACAGGCCGTTGATCGCGGCGATCACCGGCTTCTCGAGCGTCGAGTGCTTCTGGTGGGCGGCATCCCATTCGCTGATGTCGAAGCGCTCCTCCGTGAGCGCCGGGATGGATTCGCCCAGATCTGCCCCGACGCAGAAGGCGCGTTCCCCTGCTCCGGTGAGCACGGCCACGCCGATGCGCGGGTCGTCACGCACCTCGGCGAACGCCGCGCCGAGCTCGTCGTACATCGCCAGCGTCAGAGCGTTGAGCTTCTCTGGTCGGTCGATCGTGATGACGCCGATGTGGTCGGCGCGGTCGAGACGGATGCCCATCAGACCGTCCCTCCCGCGTGCAGCGCCTCGACGTCGTCGGCCGAGAAGCCGAGGAAGTCGCGGAGCACCGCGGCCGTGTGCTGACCCATGTCGGGCGCGAGCCCTGCCGTGTGGGGAGGGGTGCGATCGAGCTTGACCGGCGACCCGAAGGTGCGCAGCGAACCGTGGCCGGGATAGTCGATGTCGATGATCATTCCGCGGGCGGCGATCTGCGGGTCCTCCACCACCTCGCCGATGTCCTTCACGGCGCTGAGCGGCACGAGATCGCCCGCGAGCGCCTCGAGCTCGGCTTTGGTGCGGTCGGCGAACCAGCGCACGACCATGGGGCGCACCCTCTCGCGGTAGACGTCCGCGTCGAAGCGGATCGCCATGGCATGCAGGTCGGGATTCTCCGCCCAGTCCTCGGCACTGCCGAACGTCTCGCAGGAGATCCGCCAGAACTTGTCGGTGTAGCCGCCGAAGAACACGAATCCGTCGCGGCAGGGGAACAGCTCGTACGGTCGCACGAACGGATGCTCGTTGCCGAGGGGCTTCGGCACCACGCCGTCGGCCGTGTAGGCCACGACGGCATTCTCGGTGAGGGTGAGCACCGAGTCCTGCTGCGAGATGTCGACGAGCTGTCCCTCGCCGGTCTGCTCTGCATGCCGAAGGGCGGCGAGGATGCCGATCACCCCGTAGAGGCTCGCAGCGAGGTCTCCGATGATCGTGCCCACGCGAGTGGGGGCGCCGCCCGCCTCGCCGTTCATCGACCACAGACCGCCGGTGGCCTGGGCGCTGTTGTCGTACGCGGGACGAAGCCGATACGGCCCTGACTGTCCGTACCCGCTGAGGGCCGCGTACACCAGCCGCGGGTTCACCGTGCGCAGCCGCTCGTATCCGTGACCCAGGCGGTCCATGGTGCCGGGGCGGAAGTTCTCTACCAGCACGTCGGCCCGCGCCACGAGCCGGTCGAGCACTTCCGCGGCGCCGGGACTCTTGAGGTTCAGGGTCACGCCGAGCTTGTTGCGGTTGAACTGGGCGAAGAATCCGCTGAGCGGCTCCTCGCCCTCCCTCGGCAGCAGCGGAGGGAACGTGCGGGTGTAGTCGGGATCGTCGGGGTTCTCGACCTTGATGACGGTGGCCCCGAGATCCGCCAGGATCATCGAGCAGTACGGACCGGCCACGACCCTGGTCACATCGACCACCACCACTCCGGCGAGCGAGCCGGGTGCGGCCTCCACCCCTCCGAGGCTGTCGAGCAGAGCACGCGTGGAATCGTCGATCATCGAGCGGATCCTTCCGGGGAGGGGTCGGCGGCGCGCCGAGCGGCGCGACGCGTGAGTCGGTGGAGCAGGGCAGACGACACGAGGGTGATGAGCCCGGCGACCACGATGTAGAGGGAGATCGCCCAGGAGCCGCCGAACACCGCGAGCAGCTCGAGGTAGATCATCGGCACGAAGGCCGACCCGACGATGGTCCCGATCCCGAGGGCGAGGGACATGCCCGTGTAGCGGATGCGCACGTCGAACGCCTGCGCATACAACACCCCGAGCGTGCCGTAGGTGGCGCAGAAGCCGATCGTCGTGGCGAGGTAGGCGACGTAGGCCGCGGCGAGGCTGCCTGTGTCGATCAACCAGAATGACGGGAAAGCGAGCAGCACCGACACGACGGCTCCGGTGGCGAAGACCTTCGCCACCCCGAAGCGATCCGCCAGGCGCCCCGCCAGCGGAAGCCCGCCCAGCGCCAGCACCGAGCAGATCGTCGCGATCGTCAGCATCTCGGGCTCGGTGTGTCCCACGAACCGGGTGCCGTAGGTGAGGCTGAACGTGAAGAGCATGTAGAACACGGCTCCGATGACTGCGAAGCTCAGGGCGGCCAGGACGACCTGGGCGGGGTGCGTCCGGAGCGTCTCCCACAGCGGCACTCTCGCCGCCCTGCCGGCGTCGCGCATCTTCTCGAACTCCGGCGTCTCGGTGATCTTGAGGCGGATGAACAGGCCCACCAGCACGAGCACCGCGCTGATCAGGAACGGCACGCGCCATCCCCACACCGCGAACGCGTCGTCCGGAAGCGCCACGAGCGGCAGGAAGACCAGCGTCGACAGGGTGAGGCCGAGCGCGAGGCCGACCTGCGGGAAGCTGCCGAGGAACGCGCGGCGTCGAGGCTCGGCATGCTCGACGACGAGCAGCACCGCACCGCCCCACTCGCCCCCCAGGGCGAAACCCTGCACGAACCGCAGCACCATGAGCAGGATCGGTGCGGCGACACCGATCGCCGCGTAGGTCGGCAGGAGGCCGATGAGGAAGGTGGCGACTCCCATGAGCACGAGCGAGATGACGAGCATCCGCTTGCGGCCGATGCGATCGCCGAAGTGGCCGAAGACGATCGAGCCGAGAGGTCGCCCGAAGTAGCCGACCGCGATGCCGCCGAAGGCGAGGATCGTCCCCACCAACGGGTCGTAGTCGGGAAAGAAGAGGCCGTTGAGGATGAGTGCCGCTGCGGTCGAGTAGGCGAAGAAGTCGAACCACTCGACGGTGGTTCCGACGACGCTGGAGGCGACGATCGTGCGGATCGACGACGGTGGTGCCGTGGTCGCTTCCCGTGCCGTGGTGGATGCCGAGGTCATGATTTCCCTTCCGCCGGGGTCTGCGCTGACGCCGGATCGAGCCAGCCTGACAGCGAGGACACCACTCGGGCCATGTGTGCAGTGGACACATCGAGCTTCACCCTGTGGTTCCGGGAGACATGGAACCGCCGTACCCACCGAACCGACGGATGTGTCAGCCGCGCGCGAGACGGCGCCAGGCGAGCTCGGCGAGGACCGATGCCTGCAGCGGCAGCACCGCATCGTCGAAGACCGCATGCTCGGAGTGCAGCGGCATCGGACCCGATTCCGGGGCGGCACCGACGAAGACGAGTGCCCCCGGCACCTCCTGCAGCACGTACGAGAAGTCCTCCGATGCCATCGACGGCGCCTCCAGTCGCGTCACGCGTTCGATGCCGACGAGCTCGTCGAGCACCGCCAGCACCTCGCGCGTCTCGGCGGGGTCGTTGTAGGTGACCGGATACGAGGCGATGAACTCGGCATCCAGCCGGCATCCGTGCGCTTCGGCTATCCCCGTGAGGAGCGCGGGGAGCTGTTCGCGCACCGTGTGCAGCGTCGCTGTCGACAGCGTACGGATGTTCGCCTCGAGGCTCACGGTGGCCGCGAGCACATTGCTCGCCTCGGAGTCGCTGCTGAGGCGGGTGATCGAGATCACCGCCTGATCGGTCGCCGGAAGGCGGCGGGCGGCGAACGCCTGCACCGCGAGGATGAGCTGCGCGGCCACGGGCACCGGATCGATGCCGAGCTGCGGGAAGGCGGCGTGGCCACCGGTCCCGTGCAGGGTGAGTCGCAGCGCGCTGGCGCTCGCCATCATCGCTCCTTCCCTCGTGACGAGCTGGCCTCGGGGGGTGGCGCTGTCGACATGGATCGCATAGGCCGCGACGGGGCGTTCTCCCGCCGCATCGAGCACGCCCTCGTCGATCATGATGCGTCCGCCCGCCTGCCCCTCCTCGCCGGGCTGGAACATGAAGACGACGGTGCCGGGAAGCTCCTCCCGTCGATCGACCAGCAGCCGCACCGCCCCGAGCACCCCCGCCATGTGCAGGTCATGGCCACACGCGTGCATCGCGCCCGATGTCGAAGCGAACGGCAGCCCCGTCGCCTCGGTGATCGGCAGACCGTCCATGTCACCGCGCAGCAGCACCACGGGTCCGGGACGTCCGCCGCGCAGCACGGCTGTGACGGACGAGAGTGACGACCCGGTGCTGATCTCGAGTCCGAGACCGTCCAGCTCGCGCAGCATGATCTGCTGCGTCCGAGGAAGGTCCAGCCCGATCTCCACGACCTCGTGCAGCTCCCGTCGTACCGCGATCAGACGGTCGCGGATCACTTCGGCGGCGGCGTCGAAGGCCGTGTCGAACTCAGAATCCATCAGAACTGCATCCTCTCTCCGAGTACAGGAACCGCATCGAGCAGGTCCTGGGTGTAGGGGTCGGCGGGGTGCGCGAGCAGAGCCTCGGTCGCACCCGCCTCGACGAGCCTGCCGTGGCGCATCACGCACACCTCGTCGCTGATGTACCGCACGACCGCGAGGTTGTGCGAGATGAAGAGCATCGAGAGATCCAGCTCCTGCTGGACCTCTCGCAGCAGATTGAGGATCGCCCCCTGCACCGATACGTCGAGCGCGCTGGTGACCTCGTCCGCGATGAGCACCGACGGCTCCCCCGCGAGGGCACGCGCGATCGTGATCCGCTGGCGCTGACCGCCCGAGAAGGCACCGGGTCGCTCGCCGGCGCGGTCGGGGTCGACGTGCACCTGCTCGAGGAGTCGACGCACCCGCGCGACGCGCTCGTCGCGGCTCCAGCGTCGACCCGTCGAGCACAGTGCCTCGGCGACCGAGTCGCCGACGGGCATGAGCGGATCGAGAGCGGAGAACGGGTCCTGGAAGACGAGCTGCATGCGGCGACGCGCGCGGCGCGCGGCGGAACCGCCGCCCACGGTCTCGACTCCGTCGACGCGGATCGAGCCGGCCTCGGGGCGGACCAACCCGACAGCCGCGGCCGCGATCGTGCTCTTGCCCGACCCGGACTCACCGACGAGACCCACGGTTCGTCCCTTCGGAACCGCCAGGCTGACCGATTCGACCACGCGGGTGCGTCCGTAGCGGACCGACAGGTTCTCGATCTCGAGCGCGTTCACACCGGCACCTCCTGGTCGTGTGCGGAGGCGCCGGACGGCTGGCGCACGCCGACCGGCCCCGCGTCGTCGAGCGCCTCCGGCACGAGCTCGGGCGGGATCACCGGCAGCGGCTGCGTCCGGTCGCTGGTCATGTCGGGCAGACAGGCGATGAGAGCCTTCGTGTAGGGATGCTGCGCGTCTTCGCGGATGCGCTCGGCGTCGAGGGTCTCGACCATGCGTCCGTCCTTCATGACGATCACCCGATCGCAGAACGCCGAGACCAGGGCGATGTCATGCGAGATGAAGACGATCGCCGCGCCCGTCTCCTCCTGCGCGCGGTGCAGCACGCCCATCACCTGGCGCTGCACGGTGACGTCGAGAGCAGTGGTCGGCTCGTCCGCGATGATCAGTCGTGGTGCACCCGTGAGCGCCATGCCGATCATCGCCCGCTGACGCATGCCACCGGAGAACTCGTGCGGATACTGGGTCAGTCGGGTGGCGGCGTCGGGGATGCCGACCGCCGTCAGCGCGTCGGCCGCGCGGGCGCGCGCGGCTCTCGGCCGCATTCCCATGTGCACTTCGGGGACCTCGGTGAGCTGGCGACCGATCGTGAGAGCAGGGTTGAGCGACGTGAGCGGATCCTGGAAGACCATGCCCAGCTCGACTCCCAATCGGGCACGATCGGAGGCCGTGAGCGCCCCGGCCATATCGATGTCGTCGAAGCGGTGGGACGCCGTCGTGACGACGGCATCGTCACCGAGGAGGCCGGCGAGCGCCATCGCGGTGAGCGATTTCCCGGAACCGGATTCGCCGACGATGCCGACGATCTCTCCGCGGGCGATCCGCAGGTCCACTCCGCGCACCCGTTCGACGACGCCGCCGTCGGCGTCGCGGAAGGCGATGTGCAGGTCGGTGATCTCGGCGGCGGTGTCTCCGACGGGCGCCGCGGAGTCCCTGACCGACTCACGACGCCGCGAGGCGAGCGTCACTGCGCCGGCCGCCCGCGCGGCGACGGCACGGAAGCCGGCACCCCGTGTCCCGGCGACCGCCTCGCTCACCAGGGTGAAGACGAGTCCCGCGAGCACGATGGCGATGCCGGGCCCGACCGCGGCGAGCGGGTTGATGTAGATGCGCAAGATGCCCTCCTGCAGCATCCGACCCCAGTCGTAGGCCGGGGCCTGGACGCCGAGGCCGAGGAAGGAGAGTCCGGCGAACGAGAGCAGCGTGACGCTGGCGGTGGCCGCGGCGTTGACGAAGAACGGATTCGCGATGTTCGGCAGGACGTGCCTCAGCAGGATGCCGACCGGCCCGACACCGACGACGCGTGCGGCGCGCACATAGTCCCGTCCCGACACCGACGACGCGAGGTTGTACACGAGTCGGGCGAAGGACGGCACGCCGGCGAAGCCGATGGCGAGCATCGCGCCCGTCGCCGTCGCCCCCCAGATCACGGTGAAGAAGAGCACCATCAGCAGCCAGGGGAAGGCGAGCAGGATGTCGAGGAGGCCCGTGAACAGGCGGCGCGGGTGCTTCGGGAGGATGCTGGCCACGAGGCCGAAGACGACGCCGCCCGCGAGGGCGATCAGCGTCGATCCCAGGGTGAGGAGCAGCGTGAGCCGGGTCGCCGTGAGCACGCGGGCGAGGATGTCGCGACCCAGCTCATCGGTGCCGAACGGATGAGCGGCACTCGCACCGAGCAGACGGGACGAGACATCGGTGGTGTCGGCGGCCGGACCCCAGATCGAGGGACCCGCGAGCGCCAGGAACAGCAGCAGTGCACTGCCGACCAGGGCCGCGACCGACGTGGGGTTCAGGAGCTTCTTGCGCGCGGACATGTCTCAGCCCTCCGTGATCGACGAGCGCGGATCGATGGTGGCGAGGATCACGTCGACGACGAGGTTCACACCGAGCACGATGAGTGCGTAGACGATGACGACGCCCTGCACCATCGGATAGTCCTTCGCTCCGACCGACGACACCATGATCGTGCCGAGTCCGGGGATCGCGAACACCGTCTCGATGAGCACCGTCGCCGCGGTGAGACCGGCGAGGATCAGGCCGCCGACGGTGAGCGACGCGGTCACGATGTTCGGCAGCGCGTGCCGCAGGTAGACGAGTCGCCGCGGCAGGCGCTTGGCTCGAGCGGTGGTCATGTAGGTCGTGTCGAGCACTGCGAGCATCTCGACCTGAACGATGCGCACGAGATATGCCATCGGCCCGATCGCGAGAGCGATGACCGGCAGCACGGCGTCCGCCGGCTGACCCCATCCCGCCGCGGGCAGCCACCCGAGCTGCACCGCGAAGAGCGAGATCAGAGCCACCGCCACCAGGAAGCTGGGGACGGCGATGAGGATGCCGAGCACCGCGGAGAGCGTGATCGACAGGCCGCGTCGGCGACCCGACCTGGCGAGCACCGCGGCCCCGATGCCGGCGGGCAGAGCGGCGATCACGGCGATGACGAACGCGAGCACCGCGAGCAGCAGTGTCGTCGGGAAGCGCTGTGCGATGACGTCGGCCACGGGTCGCTGCAGTCGCACCGACGTGCCGAGGTCACCGGTGAGGAGACCGCCGATGAAGCGGACGAACTGCTCCCCCATCGGCCGATCGAGCCCGAGCTGGGTCCTCGTCGCCTCGACGAGCTGCGGTGTCGCGCTCTGCCCGAGGGCCGCACGCACGGGATCGCCGGGGACGAGGTACATGAGCAGGAAGGACGCGATGATGACCACGGCCAGCGAGACGACCAGACGCCCGAGGCGGCGAAGCAGGAACGCGGTGCGCGGCGACAGCCCCCGACGCAGGCGGCGCTCCTCCACCCGCGCCGCCAGAGCGGCCGTGGTCGTCTCGACCACCTCGGCGGTCGCAGGAGGAGGAGTCGTCGTCATGTCAGCCCAGCATCCGGATCGAGGTGGGCTGGATGTAGTTCGGCTGGTCGAAGACCGCGCCCGACTGATAGGTGGGCAGGATGTTGTCGGTCACCGGGAAGACGTCGAAGCGGTCCATGAGCTCAGCCTCGGCGTCCTGCCAGATGCCGCAGGTCTCCTCCGGGCTGGCGCTGGATGCTTCCTCGACGAGGGCCGAGTACTCGGGGTTGTCGACCCACATGAAGTTCAATCCGCCGTCCGTGGGCATGGCGCCGTCGAAGAACGTCGAGAGCACGAGGGGTCCCCCCGGCGCGACCTGGATCCATCCGGTGTCCCAGTCGAACGTCGACCAGAGCTGCTCCGACCAGGCCGCCGCGTCGTTCGCCGCGAGCTCGGTGGTGACACCCAGGGCATCCCACGTCTCCTTCACGAGCTCCGCCGCGGGGGCGTGGGTCGAGGTCGGGGCGTTGTAGACGAACTTGACGGTCAGCGGCTTCCCGTCCTTGTAACGCAGGCCGTCGGACTCGAGCATCCACCCGGCCTCGTCGAGCAGCTCGCCCGCGCGGTCGACGTCGGTGTCAGGCAGCTCCCACTTCGGCCCGTCCGCCACGCACAGCAGCGGCGTCTTGGTGACGAGAGAGACGGGATCGAGCCCCTCTCCGTCGGCGATGACCGTGCCGACCTCGTCGCGGTCGATCGAGATCGAGAGCGCCTCACGTACGAGCGGATCGGCGAAGGGGCGGCCCTCCTTCTCGTTGAAGAGCATCATGCCCACGGGGTTGCGCACTCCGACGTGGGTGAGTCCGGCTGCATCGAGACGGGCACGGTCGGCTCCCGAGATCGTCGCGGCGTTGATCTCACCCGAGACCAGCAGGTTCGCCGCAGTGCTCTCGTCGGTGACGACACGAGCTTCGATCGCGTCGGGCAGTCCCTGGGTCTCGCTGGTGACGTCGTCGGGTCCCCAGGTGTAGTCGTCGCGCTTGGTGAACGTGTAGGTGTCCCCCGGCTTGACGTCGCTCAGCCCGAAGAGACCTGTGCCGTCGGTGGTGTCCGACAGCGCGGTCGGGTCGGCGAGACCCGCGTCGCAGACCATCAGGATGGTGCCCACGTTGACGGCGAGGAACGGCGAGTTCACCGTGCTCGTCACCGTCACGGTGCTGCCGTCGGCGACCGCCGAGACGTTCTCGTCGATGACCGAGCCGTACGAGAACGTCGCGTTCGCGGGGTCGGCGTTGTAGTTCAGGTTGTCGGCGACGGTCTGGGCGGTGAACTCCGACCCGTCGGCGCAGGTGATCCCGTCCTTGAGGGTGAAGACGACCTCGGTGCCCGTCTCCTCCCAGCTCTCGGCGAGCCACGGCTCGAACTCGCCGTCGGGCGTGACCGAGATCAGCGACTCGTAGGCGAGGCTCACGACGCCCCAGGTGTCGGGCGAGATCGCCTTCATCGGGTTGAGATCGCCGGGATCGTCGTTCACGGCGGTGACGAAGGTGCCACCGGAGACGAAGTCACCCTCGGCAGGGGCCCCGCTCGCATCGGGCGAGCCCGCACACGAGGTCAGTGTCAGCGCGAGGACGGAGAGAGCGGCGGCCACGGGTACTGCGGTACTGCGTTTCATAGCGATCTCCTGATTTCGGGTGGGGGTGATGCTGCGGAGCGGTAGATCAGCGGACGGGCATCTCGGCCGACAGCCGGGCGAGAGGTCCTGCGGCTTTGACCGTCACGTTCACGGTCGGCAGCGTGGTGTACGGCACGTGGGTCTCGAGGACTTCGACGACCGACACCTGCAGCGGGTCGGCTCCGGCCTGGATCGCCTTCGCGATCGCGGCTTCGGATGCCTGTTCGATGGCGGACTCGCGATCGCCCATCGGGGCCATCTGGTCGGCCCTGCCACCGGCGAGCGAGATGGCCGCCCCGACCGCATTGGCGACGCCGCCGTGCTCGGGGCGCAGGATGCTGCCCGCACTCGCGAGCCGGTCGGGGACGAGGAACCCTCCGCCGCCGACGACGACGAGCGGGATGTCCATCCGGCCGAGCGAGAGTCGTTCGACGGCCTCTTCCAGACGGTCTGCGACGGCGGCGAGCGCCCTCTCGAGGGCCTCGGTCACTGACGACGTCAGGGGCGGGAGCGTGCGACCGGCGACCGGGTTCCCGGCCAGCGCCGCCGCATCCGTCAGCGTGGGGGTGGACCCGCCGAACAGCAGCCCCTCCCTGTCGATGCGGTAGCCGACCGAGT
>Ga0308156_1002465_pt1 | contig 16507 bp, 8 predicted proteins | sample PhyAR2_FD_201041 | JGI IMG/M metagenome (GOLD analysis project Ga0308156, IMG submission 201041) | Phyllosphere microbial communities from UC Gill Tract Community Farm, Albany, California, United States - DLSL A.R2 | ecosystem: Host-associated > Plants > Phyllosphere > Unclassified | place: USA... | reverse complement strand
GTTGTAAGAAAGGACACTAATGATCGATGCCATGGCACTCCATAGATAGCCACTCGTGTAACGGGCCACTAAGAGAACAAAAAAGATGTAAACCAGCATCAAATTCTGATCGCCGAAATGCAAGTACTGCATGCCTTCTGTCACTAAGGTAGCAAGCATGATTAGCCCAAAGGTCAAGGTGAAATCTCGACCGCCGCCTTCAAATAATTGCGAAAATGTCAGCCGTGGTCGCTGCATTTTTTCTTTAAAAGGAATCAAATGGATCTCAATGTCATCAAGGCGGCGAATCAAGCGGTCTTCTAAATCCTCGACAAACAATTTTTGGAACCACTTTTGAGAAACCTGTTTCCCCATGATAATGTCACTGGCACCCGTCATTTTGGCATACTCTACGATGGTTTCAAAACTGTCATCCGCTTCGATGTTGATGACTTCTGCTCCCAAACGCTCTGCCAATGGCACTTCGGTAGGTGTATCATCTAACGATCGAACTTGGATGACCGTCCATTCGGCACCCACTCCTTGGGCTAAGCGAGCGGTCCAACGAATGCATTTTTCTGCCATTTTCGGCAAGCGATCATCAATGATGGTCAAAAGCTTGCTTTGGACTCGTTTTCGACCGCCGTTCATTTGATTGATATGATTGGAAGCTTTTTGGATCGCTAATCCACGTAAGTGATCAAGTTTTTCTGGCGTAAAAAAGTTTTTTAGCGCTCGTTTGGCATTTTCATCAGCATAGATTTTTCCTTGTTCCAATCGATCGATCAGTTCGTCTGGTTCAACATCCACCACCCGCAAACTCGCGTGCTGGAAAAAGGTGTCAGGCACCGTTTCTCTGACTTCCACTTCCGTGACCTTTTCCACGATATCATTCAGACTTTCGATATGCTGGACATTGATGGTCGTGTAGACGGTGATTCCTGCATTCAATAGTTCATCGACATCTTGGTAACGTTTTTTGTTTCGCGCACCAATGGGATTGGTATGTGCTAACTCATCGATCAAGACGATATCTGGTTTTAGTTGGATCAGTCGATCGATATCCGGCTCATATAGGGTCAATTGCTTGTGCTGGTATTGCTTTAATGGTACTTGTGGTAACCCTTCAAGCAATCGATTGGTATCGGGACGTTTGTGGGGTTCGATATAGCCGATCACCACATTTTTGCCCATGAGCAAACACTCATGGGCTTCGGTTAACATCGTATAGGTTTTTCCGACACCGGCAGCAAAACCGAAAAATACCCGCAGCTTGCCACGTTTGGGGCCAAATCCGGCTTGCAGCAGCATCTCTTCTGGGATCGTCTGCTGGTTGTTTTCACTCATAGATGCTTCCCCCTATTCTTCGGGTAATTGATCGAGCTGCTGATTCAAGGTCATGATATTGACATATTCTCTCGTGGAGAACAGATCAGCTACTTTATTTCTGTTTATTATATCATGAATTGTTTGTTCATCGATGCCTCTTGTGTCAGCGATCCGCGGCAGTTGAAAAAGTGCCGCTTCGACACTGATATCAGGATCAACGCCACTACCCGAAGCGGTCACGAGATCGATCGGCACACTGGTTTGGGTTGGGTTTTCTGCCAGTAACGCCGCTGTCCGCTCAGCTACAGTCTTTTTTTGGGTCGGATCATAGGGCGACAATTGTGAAACGGTTCGATCACGGCCTTGGAAGTAACCTGCTTGGTCAAAGGGTTGTGCAAGCAGCTCAGACCCTTTAACCGCTCCGTCTTCCACGATCTGACTGCCGTTGGCTTGATGGGCAAAAAAGACTTGTCCGACACCGGTGACCAATAATGTATAGAGACCGCCAAATAGCACGGTACTAAATAGTAAAAATTTGATACTGGCAAAGAGGGTGTTCTTCATCATGTTTTCCTCCTAAATGACTCTTTGACTCTGATGGACTTCTCTTATAGTAGAACAGCTGACAAAAGCAAATCTATTAGCTTGATACAAATGAATGGTGCGATGATGCCGCCTAGGCCGTAGACGACAAGATTGTGCCGCAGCATTTGGCTGGCTGGTTTTTCTTGGTATTTGACCCCCTTTAACGCCAGAGGGATCAAGGCGATGATCACGACTGCATTGTAAATGACTGCGGACAAAATCGCCGTTAAGGGACTACCAAGATTCATGATATTCAGCGCTGCAAGTTCTGGATAAATCGCATAAAACAGGACAGGGATCACTGCGAAATATTTGGCGATATCATTCGCGATACTAAAGGTCGTCAATGCCCCACGGGTCATCAGCAGCTGTTTACCGATCTGCACCACTTGCAGTAATTTGGTTGGGCTGGAATCAAGGTCGATCATATTCCCTGCTTCTTTGGCTGCTTGCGTACCGGTATTCATCGCCATTGCCACATCGGCTTGGGCGAGTGCGGGTGCATCGTTGGTTCCATCCCCCGTCATCGCCACCAAATGCCCTTTTTCCTGATATTCGCGAATCAGGTTCATTTTGTTTTCTGGTGTTGCTTCGGCTAAGAAATCATCGACGCCCGCTTCGGCAGCAATAGCAGCTGCCGTCAAAGGGTTGTCTCCAGTGATCATGATCGTCTTGATGCCCATCTTTCGCATGTCGGCAAATTTTTCTTTGACGCCGTTTTTCACGATGTCTTTTAAATAAACGACCCCGAGTACCTGGCCATTTTTCACTACGACCAATGGGGTTCCACCAGCTTTAGCGACTTTTTCCACGATCTCGTCACATGCAGTGGGATAGGTCTGCCCTTTTGCCGTCACGTATTGCTTGATCGTATCAGCAGCTCCTTTACGGATCTCATCACCACGATAGTCGATCCCAGACATCCGTGTTTTGGCACTAAAATCGATCCAATGGACATCAGCTTGCTGAAATACCCGTTCACGAATATTGAAGGCTTCTTTGGCTAAAATTACGATACTGCGTCCTTCTGCCGTTTCATCGGCAAAAGATGCCAACTGCGCTGCATCTGCTAACTCTTTGGCGGTGACCCCCGGTACCGGTAAGAACTCGCTGGCACGGCGGTTTCCCAGAGTAATGGTTCCTGTTTTATCCAGCAGCAAAACATCCACATCTCCTGCAGCTTCAATCGCGCGTCCACTCATGGCGATGACGTTTTCTTTGGTCAAACGGCTCATTCCAGCGATCCCAATCGAGGAAATCAAGGCGCCGATCGTGGTTGGTGCGAGACAAATCAGTAAAGCGATCACGATCACACTGGAAATCGCCGTTCCCCGACCAGATAACTGACTGCTAAAATCAGTAAAGGGAATCAATGTGATGGAAACAGCCAAGAAGATGATGGTCAGTGTCACTAAGAACAGCTGCAAGCCAATCTCATTGGGTGTTTTTTTCCGCTGTGTCCCTTCCACCATCGCAATCATCTTATCCAAAAAAGAATGACCATTTTCAGCGGTCACTTTAATGACCAAGTAATCGGAAACGACTAAGGTTCCTCCCGTGACTGCACTACGGTCGCCACCAGATTCACGAATGACAGGTGCTGATTCTCCTGTGATGGCACTTTCGTCCACCGAAGCAGCACCTTCCACGACATCCCCATCGGCAGGAATTTGTTCGCCAGAAGGAACATAAACCAAGTCGCCTTTTTTCAAATCGGAGGAACGGACTTCGATAAAAGCCTCTTTGGCGACATCTTCCAAGGACATGACTTTGTAGGTCATGATGTCTTTTTTGGCTTGCTTCAAACTATCCGCTTGTGCTTTGCCGCGCCCTTCTGCCACTGCTTCGGCAAAATTGGCAAACAATATAGTCAACCATAAGAAGACGGTCACACTGATGCTAAACCACAACGGGACCGTTTGTTCTTGAAAACATAAAATCGTTGTCAAGATCGCCCCTAGGTAAACCACAAACATCACGGGGTTTTTGATTTGTTGGCGAGGGTCCAATTTCTTAAAGGATTCGCCGATCGCCCATTGATAGATTTTTTTCATTTTTTCTCTCTCCTATTTCGTTGTAAAAAAGTCTGCGATTGGTCCTAAAGCCATCGCTGGTAAAAAGCTCAGTGCACCGATCACGATGATCACAATGATTAGCATCGTGACAAAGACTGGACTCGTGGTTGACAAGGTTCCTTCATTACGAACGGTTTTCTTTTTGGCACCCATGTTTTCTGCCAGATACAAGATGGCTGCGATGGGAACGAAACGTGAAACGAACATCAAGATACTACCCAAACTATTCAGGAAAACAGTATCTGCGGTCAAGCCGCCAAAGGCACTCCCGTTGTTGTTGCTGAAGGAAGTTGCTGCATACAATAGTTCGCTAAAGCCATGGGCGCCTTGGTTGGTTAGCCAGCTCATGATGTCAGGATGCAAGGTCATCAACATAGCCCCGAAAAGCGTCAGTAGCAATGGCGTCAAAATAACGATACTCGTCATTTTAATATCAAAAGCTTCGATTTTTTTGCCGATATATTCTGGTGTTCGTCCCACGAGTAAACCAGCGATAAAGACCGTCAATAATAGAAAAGCGATCATGCCATAAAGCCCGCTGCCGACACCGCCAAAGATGATTTCCCCCAGCTGCATCAAGAACATCGGGATCGCACCCCCGAGTGGTGTGAAACTATCCAGCATGGCATTGACTGATCCACTGGAAGCGGCGGTGGTACTCACTGCCCAGAGACTCGACCAACCGATACCGAAACGTACTTCTTTGCCTTCTAGGTTGGCATTCCCAAGCACTTGACTGAATTGCGGCCCATAAGCTTCACTGATCACTACGCCAATAAAAGCCAGGATCAAAAAGACGGTTGCGGTGATCAAGATCGTACGTCCTTGTTTCCACTCTTTGATCCAAAAGCCAAAGGCAAAAATCACAGCAGCTGGCAGCAACAAGATCGCTAAGTTTTCTAAAAAATTACTGAACATCGTTGGGTTTTCAAATGGATGGGCGGCGTTAGCGCCAAAGAAACCGCCGCCGTTGGTCCCTAATTGCTTGATGGCGATTTGACTCGCTACCGGCCCGAGCGCCATCCAAAAGGATTTCCCTTCAAATCCATTGACTTCCACGCCGCTCCTCAACGTTTGGACGACGCCTTGAGACAGGAGCAAGATTGCTAAAATCAATGAGAGTGGTAAAAGGATATAGAGCAAGGAACGGGTGATGTCTTGCCAAAAATTTCCTACTGTTCGTTTTTGTTTTTGCTGCAGCCCACGAATCAAGGCACACAGTACAGCTAGTCCTACTGCCGCAGATAAGAAATTTTGCACCGTTAATCCTAATGCTTGGGAAAGATTGGTCAGTGCTTCTTCCCCAGCGTAAGCTTGCCAGTTCGTGTTCGTCACAAAACTGACGGCTGTGTTCAATGCTAAGTCAAAGGACAAATTCTCAACGGCCGCCCCTTGCGGTAACCAGTGCTGGACCATCAATAATCCGGTCAATCCGATGATGGAAAAGACGCTGACGGCCAAGACGGAAAATAGATAGGTTTTGGCGGTCATTTCTTTTTTGCTGACCGAACCAATCACTCGATAGGTCAACCGTTCAATGGGTTGAATAAAGCGGACAAACCGCGGTGTTTTTCCTTGCATGATTTCTTTGATATACCAGCCCAAAGGAACCGCTGCTGCTAGTAAGATCAGTAAAAATAAAAAGCCTTGCACAAAATAGCTACTCATCGTTCTCCCCCCTCAAACAAGTACCAAAAGAGATAGATCATTACGATCACTCCGATTATTCCTAAAACAAGATTCATATTCTTCACTCCTTCATGACGTAAGCATACGCAAAAAGAAATAAAAATAGTGTAAATCTTCTGCTAGCATCTTTATATCTTCTTTATACGGCTGCTTATCGGACAAAAAAACCGCAATACAGCAGGTTTTAAAAAAACAAAAACAAAAACAGCGGATATCCTTCACGATATCCGCTGCTAGAGTCATTGAGACTTATTTCGTTTTTCTGCTTTTGTTCGTGTGTTTCTTACGAAAGAAGACGATCCCCGCTAGTGCCACAAGGCTCGCTCCTACAATTGAATAGCCTTGAGTGATGGCTGTACCAGTCTTTGGTAACACCCGTTTGTCCTTTGCGGTCGCTTTGCTTTGTTTACCAGGCTGTCCTGCATCCGTTGGTTTTTCTTGCCCTTTATTAGAATCATCTTTCTCTGGCTGCTGATCATTTTCCTCTGGTTCTTCTGCTTTTTCAATGACTTTGATCGTCGCTGTGGCGGTGACTGCTTCTTGTGAGTCAGTACCAAATAAGCGTGCGAAAAAGTTAGGGGTTGCTGCTTCATCGGTTACGATTGAATAGGTGACTTGATAGGTTCCGGTTTTTTTGGTATCAACCGAACCGTCCACCAACAGTTGCTCCAACGTAAGTGTCTTACCATCACGATCTGTAGCGGAGACAAAATTGTCGGCAGCTGTCCAGTTGTCACCAACATAAATCATGCTATCTTTCACAGTCACAGAGGTCTGGTCTGCCAACACGGTAATTGTGGCAGTGGCTTCGGCTTTGCCATTGCGATAAATTACTTCATATTTCCCTGGTATGGCGCTGTCGACTGTACCTATCGTTGTGATATCAGCCAGTTTTACTGCGTTGCCGTCTTTGTCTGTTGCCGACACAAAGTTATCGGCTGCTTGCCAGTCTTCACCCTCATAAATCGTACTGTCTTTGGCAACTACCGTTTCTTGGTCAGCCACCACGGTAATCATCGCAGTTGCTTTTACATTGCCATTTTGATAAACCACTGGGTACTCGTCTGCTTTGGAGGTATCGACTGTGCCACTAACCGTCACTCCTGAAAACGGTAGATTTGCTCCCGTTTTGTCTGTTGCTGAGACAAAGTTGTCGGCAGCTTCCCAATCGTCGCCGACGTATAAGGTACTGTCTTTAGCTTTAATGCTTGTTTGATCAGCTAACACGGTGATCGTCGCTTTCGCCTCAGCTTTGCCATTGCGATAAATTACTTCATATTTCCCTGGTATGGCGCTGTCGACTGTACCTATCGTTGTGATATCAGCCAGTTTTACTGCATTGCCGTCTTTATCTGTTGCCGACACAAAGTTATCGGCGACTTGCCAGTCATCACCTTCATAAATCGTACTATCTTTGGCGACTACCGTTTCTTGGTTGGCAACGACCGTAATCGTAGCAATAGCTTCCATTTTCTCATTGCTATAAGTAACTTTATACTGACCTTCTTTGCTCGTATCAACTGATCCGCTAACAATCACTCCTGAAAATGGTAGGTTTGCTCCGGTTTTGTCTGTGGCTGAGACAAAGTTGTCGATTGCTTGCCAGTCTTCCCCGACATATAAGGTGCTATCTTTGGCTTTAACTGATGTTTGCTCAGCTAACACGGTGATCGTCGCTTTCGCCTCAGCTTTGCCATTGCGATAAATTACTTCATATTTCCCTGGTATGGCGCTGTCGACTGTACCTATCGTTGTGATATCAGCCAGTTTTACTGCGTTGCCGTCTTTGTCTGTTGCCGACACAAAGTTATCGGCGACTTGCCAGTCATCGCCTTCATAAATCGTACTATCTTTGGCGACTACCGTTTCTTGGTTGGCAACGACCGTAATCGTCGCCGTTGCTTTAACATGGCCATTCTGGTAAACCACTGGATATTCGCCTACTTTGGAGGTATCGACTGACCCACTAACCGTCACTCCTGAAAATGGTAGGTTTGATCCGGTTTTGTCCGTTGCGGAAACAAAGTTGTCGGCGGCTTCCCATTCATCACCGACATATAAAGTACTGTCTTTAGCTTGAACGCTCGTTTGATCCGCTAACACGGTAATCGTGGCAGTTGCTTCGGCTTTGCCATTGCGATAGGTTACTTGGTATTCTCCAGGTACTTTCGTATCCACTTCACCACTGGTGGTGACTTCTGCCAAGCTTAACGGTTGCCCCTTCTTATCCGTTGCTGAAACAAAGTTGTCCGCAAGCTCCCATGCATCTCCAACATAAAGTGTACTATCCTTGGCAACGACTGTTTCTTGATTGGCAACCACGGTGATCGTGGCGACTGCTTTTTGATTGCCATTTTGATAAACCACTAAATATTGGCCTTCTTTGGAAGTATCCACGGCTCCACTAACTGTCACATTTGAAAATGGAACGTTCGCTCCTGTTTTGTCCGTTGCCGAAACAAAGTTATCAACCGCATGCCAGTCGTCCCCGATGTATAAGGTGCTGTCTTTGGCTTTAACCGAAGTTTGGTCTGCTAAGACCGTGATCGTCGCTGTTGCTTCGGCTTTGCCGTTACGATAGATCACTTGGTATTCTCCAGGTGTATCCGTGTCAACTTCACCGGTGATGGTCACTTCTGTGATTGCCACTGTGTTACCGTCTTTATCCGTTGCCGCTAGAAAATTATCAGCTGCTGTCCATGCATCGCCCACATATAACGTGCTGTCTTTGGCTGCCACCGTTTCTTGGTTGGCCACCACAGTGATCGTCGCTGTCTCGCTCACGTTGCCATTCATGTATTTGACTTCATAAGTGCCGACTTTAGATGTGTCGACCTCACCGTTGACGGTAATTTCCGAGAAGGTCAACGCATTGCCATGCTTGTCTGTCGCTGAAACAAAGTTGTCTTCAGCATGCCATTCATCTCCCACGTAGATCGTGCTATCTTTGGCGTCGATCGTCGACAAGTCTTCTTCTGGTGTGATGCCGACAGAAAGATGATTGCCCGTCCGGTTCACTTGCACCTCTTTACCAAGCTGAAGTTCCTGTGGTATGACGTAACCTTCTGGGACGTAGGAAACATAAAGCATATAGGTCCCTGTATAAATATCAGCTAATTGATACTCTCCCTTCTCATCCGTTACAACAGAAATAACATCTCCAGTCAACTGATTCCAAAGCATCAATGTAACGCCTGCAATTTTCTGAGTTGGTTCTTCGGTATTATAAACATCAAGTGACGCACTAGTTTTGTAAATGATCCCGTTTGAATCACCTGCCGAAAATTGCAGGTTAGTCACCGTCGAAGTAGCCGTCCGTTTGGCTTCCGACAAGGTATCAATCGTATCAGAAACGATCGTTGCTGAAGCTGAGATTTGGCCGGCGTTTTGTGAAAGGACGTTGTAACTGATTTCGATATTTTTCGTTAAAACATAGTTTGAAAAGACAAGCTGTACGTCTCCGTCAATTTCTTTGATTTCGTAGCTATCGTCTGGCACATTTGAAACATTGATTGACCTAAGATCGATTTCACCATTGGTATTTCCCAATGATTTTAGAAGGATCGTTGGATTTGCTACTTTTTTCGAGCCATCATCGATATTTTTTGTTGTGACCTTGACCTGAGTCATGTTTTTTGTATTATTCACGGTATTTTGAGTAATCCCAATAATATCCGTCGCTGTATTGGAAACCGAAACGGTAGTTGAGCCTTGCTGATTATTTGATAGCGGCTCTTTTGCAAAACCAGGTACATAAATCGTACTCATTTCCTGCCAACCATTGGCGTACTGATAGGAAATGATGTAGCGATGGTTAGTCGTCCCAAAATCAAAGGTATAATAGTTGGTTGCCTCATCATGGGTGATCGTTGGATAATTCGGATCGCTTTCTTTCATGGCTTGATTATCATAATAACCACGATCCCAGTACTGTGGATAAATGCCACTGACTTGTTCATTGGAAACATCGATGATCGAAAACACAACATCCGTATTTTTCGGAACATGGGTCTCAACAGTCAAATCACTGATGGTATCTTGACGAGCGTTGACTAAAAACTGATTCTTACTGCTTTGGAGCGTGCGTTCAGAATACAGTTTTCTTCCGGTATAGACGGAGGTATGAACCGTGTCAAGTCCTGTCGCGGAAATCGTGATTGGAATTGTATCGTTAGGAATTGATTTTGTCGGTGCTAAACTATCTGGCACATAATTGAAGCCAATATCAAATTGAACAGAATAGGTAATGGGCGACGTAAAGGTGACCATCGTTCCGCCTGCTACTTCTTCAATCGTATAATCAGTTCCTAAAGTATAATAGAAGCCGACTTTTGGTACCTTTCTTAAAGAAAGATACTCGGGATGTTCAATAAACATTTGTAAATTTTCGATCGGTTGTGAGGTGCTGCCTTCGATATTGACTGAAGTGTCACTGGCATAGGCACCATTTTGATCATAATTTCCCCAAGCAGTTTCAGCGTTATTGGGATTAAGAACACTGATTGGTTCGACGTAGTTGTCTTCAACGATTTTGAATTCTTTATTAGCAATTAACGGTGTCGAGACATTGAGGATGATATCTTTCTGATCAAAGGGTACGGTTATGTTCGTGGAACCAAGAGTGAGATTGCTGTCTTTTGTGGCCGTCACAATCAGTTTGTCCCCATTATTTTCGACAGAAAAATAATCCGTAAAAGTCACATTTTGATAGAAGGCGTCTCTTGCTGTTAACTGTTTCGCCGTGATCGGCTGTCCGTTTTGACTCGAAAGAATGATTTGTTGACCTGCTTTCATCTCCGTCGGCATTTGATGAATTGATACATAGTAGTTTCCTTTAGAAAGGCCATTCATAAAACTGGCAGAAGCAACCCCCATATAATACCTAGAATCGACTTCTTTTTCATCTTTACTGGTTGCTGCCGTGAAGGAAAACCCTCTGTTTTGGGCAGCTGTTTGTTTTAGCTGTACCGAACCAAATCCGGTCGTCGGATACCCTTTTGAAAAAGAAGAAGTATAATCCGTCAACGCGGTCAAACTCATCGTGAATTGATAAGAAACACCATAGGCCTTTTGCTTGTCCATTTGTTTGACTTCAACAGCAGTATTGTAAAGACTATTTGAGGTGATCGTGTAGTCCGTCCCTTCTACTAAGGCTGTTTGTGTTTCTGGTTTGATCTTTCCTTTGATATCCACTTCATAGCTGAAGACTTTTAACGGTTGAGTCTCAATTTTTTTGAAGGAAGCACCCGGCGTCTCAACCAGATGCAGTGAAAGAGTTTCCGTTCCAGATAATGTCCGATCGGTATTGTAATAAACCATTCCTTGCATCCCAAAGACATTTTTTTCTGACACATATTGAATCGGGTCAACTTCTTCATACAAATCAATGGTGTAGCTTGTCTGGTTTTGATCGCCGATTTCAATGGTTAGCTGAGGCTTGTCTTCTGAATAAAGATAACTGGTCAACTCGATCGAAAACGAGGCATCATGAACGGATTGGTTAAAGGTGATCGTTAATTGATGGGCGGCACTATCTACTGCCCACGAAGCATTGATTGCTTCATTTGTTCCTTGCATATCACTAAAACCAAGGCCTTCCGGCAGGTCAAAAACAGCAGTGGTGCCGGCTAAATAGTCTTCGTCATTGATTTCAAAGTCTAATTTCAGTTTCACCGGACTATTGTTTAAAATCCGCGTTTCTTCCGTTTGACTGAACTCCTCACCAGCAATCGTCAGTAATGTGCCTTTTTCTAAAAGCTCTTGTCCATTGATGCGGGTGCTGACACGGGAACTCTTTTCGGCTCCTTTTGCCTCTTTCGATTCAGTTTCTGAAGAACTTGTTTGCGTCGAATCTGTAGTATCTGCTGTATGCGTTGATGAAGTTGTAGCAGGCGTTTCACTTTGACTCGTTGTTGCTGCATCCGTCTTGGAGGTTGCTTCGCCGCTTTCTTCTGAAGAACGATCCGTTTGAGTAGTCTCAGTTGTTTGCGCGTCGCTTGTGTTTGTTTCATTGGCAACGCCGCTGGTTGATTCCAGCAGATGATTTGAGTTATCTAAAGTACGAATGGTCTGTTCCTGTTCCGTGGTTTCCGCAAGCGCCATGACCGGAGTGATCACTTGGGACAGACCTAAAGCGGTAACAACAATGCCATGACGAATTCGTTTATTTCTCTTTTTCATTTTTTTCCTCCATTAAATATATGTAGTTTTAACTGATTGCTTTACGGATTTTTTTTCCAACTTCTAATTCTTCCCCATTAAAAAAGCAAAGAACATTGTTTGTTCGATCAATCATTTTGATTTGTCGCGCATTAATAATGTACGATTTGAATACTTTATAATACTCAGGCAAATCTAGCTGTTTGATGACCTTTAACGAAGTTTCAATGCACTCAACTGATTTCTTTTGATGGAATACGATTCGGTTTCGCTCACCTTTGATCGTTGTTATGTAGTTGATTGCTTCTGCATCAACGATCATCAACTCTCGTTTACTAACAATTTTTAATAAGTGTTTTTTTCCCAGCAATGATCGTTTCACTTCAATTGCTTCTGTTAACAAATTTCTTAACTGCATTGCCACATCCTTTTCTTCTGTATCGATGATTCCTAAAGGACAGATAAGATTCAGTTTCTTGATTTCGATTTTGGACGCATAGGCACCATAAAAAGCAATTTGACACTTTTTGCACTGCTCCCTCAATCGCCCTGCTAATTGAAAACTTCGATCAAATCCCATCATTTCAATGGAAAATAAAAATAAATCGTTCACATCTGTTAAGTACCCTTCAAGAAAAGAATCTAGTTCTTCCGGTGAAATGATCTCCACCATAGAATAAGGAACATGACTTTCAGTGATCATTTTTTTCATCAAATTTCCATTAAAAAAGTTGTCATCTACTATATAAACAGCGAAATTGCTCAAATTTGCAGACATCTTAATTCTCCTTTTCACATCATTTCTAATTGTATTCTTAATTAAAAATGCCTGCTTGCACTTTCAAACGAATTAGCGAAACGTTTATGCAAAAAAGGTAGTTTAAATTAAAAACAAAGTAAGAAAAGACTTTATAATTGGTCTAAACCTATTATAATAAAGGAGTTCCCGTCGTACTGCTTTCTTAACACATTTATAAGACAGAAAGCGCAAACAACAATAAAAACTTATGTTTTTTTAAGTAGTTTAACTAATTAACAATTCCAAAACTTACCGACTACTGCCCAACCTTTCTAATGATTTTCAAAAAAATAACCTTCGTTCAAATAAAATATTAATCGTTATTTATTCTTCGTTTTTTCGCAAAAAAAAGCTACCCTTCTCTTTGGGCAGTCCGGTTAAGGGTAATCAACTGTTTCCTCTGAAGATTTTCCATCAAAATAAAAGTGATCGTTCGCTGCTGCAAGATGCAATCAAAAAATTTTTCTACTTAATTTACCATATCGAATCTTCATGGACACGACAAAAAACCATTTATTTCGAACAATAAATGGCCTGTTTGCTGCTTTTATTATGCTTCTGATTTACATGCATCCCGTGAATTTTAATTGTTTTCTTTTTTTCCTTCTATATTAATAAGGAATTTCTTACAAGTGCTCATGGGGTTTTATCATCTGTTTTTTTTAATGCTCGTTTTAGTTTTCGATTATGCCAAATCAGATAGGCGATGATCAAACATAAAACACCCCCAATCGATAGATAGAGAAGGATCGGCGAAGCGGTTTCTTCAATACTGACATCTTGCTCGTTTCTTTCTTGCGCTTCTTGCCTTGCAACTTGGAAGGTCGGCTCTCCCTGCCATTCTTGATCGGCTGCTTTGAGGGTCGCTTTTATTTCATACTCTCCTGATAGCAGTTCCTTTCCATCCAGCGGAAGTGCGTAATTCATTAATGCATTGGGCGCTAATTGGATTTCTTTTTCCCCTTTGATGGCTGTTGCTTTTCCTTCATGGAACACTTCATAAGCAAGCGTGGCTTTACTGAGATAATCGGCTGCTGCATTTTCCACCGCTACGATGATGACATTGCGGCGGTTGATCTCTTCCAAATGGGCTTCTTCAATTCGGACCGCTGGCGGGATGTCTGACTCTTTATTTCGGAGCAATACCGCCACTTCTCTTGCTAATAGGTTTTGAACATTCCCTTGAAATTCTTCACTGCCGGTTTGCTGTACGTATAGTCCCCCTGCCAAAATCCCATCAAAGGATTTAGATGGCATCCGGACTGTCAAGATGATTTCTTTTTGTTCATCAGGGGCTAATGAAAGTGTTTCATCACTCAAAGTAACGAGTTCTTCGATCGCGTACGGAGCAGAAGGCGTTGCTTCCTCATTTGCCCCAGAGTACTCAACGACGCCAGTCATGTTCGTGACCGCTCGATTAAACGATAGCTGTAGATTGATTGGTTGCTCGCTTTTATTGGAAACCATGACTGCTAGTTTTTCTTCTGCCTTGGGCTCCAGCAACAAATCATAGTACATTAACTCTTTGTCCCGCTGTGACTCCGGCAATTTGATTTGAACATCGAAGGTATCAAGTGAATCTGCTGCCCCCGTACTACTAGTACCAATGAAAAATAAGACCGTTAGAATACTTACTACCCAATACTGAAATCCTTTGCCTCGAAGTTTGTTCTGATGCATCCTGTCAGATCCTTTCTACACAAAATAGGAAAGAAAAATCAGCTAGCATAAAAAGCAGCCGCTTAGGCAAGCTGCTTTTTTTCTGCTAACTGTTAAGCAATGACTACTAACCTATGGGGTCGTCGGCGCACTGCTGATCGTCCAAACGAGGGTCGTTTGATAGGTTGCCGATTGTTTTTCCGTATTGGCTGGGATCGAAAGGGTAAATTGTTCTAGAGGCATCGATGTTTCACCGATCCCTTCACCAGCATTGGCGGTCAAGAAAGCATATTCATTGTTGATCGCCGCAAAATCAAGCTCGCCATTGGCAATATCACTGGTTCCGGTTGGCGGCGAACTTAAGTTGTTGGTCAATGTACCCGTATCTACCGTTAATACCGCACCGTCCAACGTACTGTCTCCTGCCGTAAATTGGGTTGCTTGCCGTACTTTAATTGCCCAAGAAGAGTTCGCCTGTCCTCGGTTATCACTGACTGCAACTGCCCCTCTTTGCAGCGTGGACCCATCGCCAGGTAGTCCAGTCCCATCCGTAGTAGCCACCCACGTTTCGCCATTTTCTGTTTGGATCTCATGGGCACCAAAATCTAAATTCGTTGGTAGCTGCGTATTGGGATCACTCCCGCCTTTATCCGGGTCAAACACGATGCCACCAGAGGTATATTCTACGACACCGGTCGTATCGTCCGCTTGCACCGTGGTCACAATACTAAGGGCGGTCAATACCCCCAATGCGCCTATTACCGATTTCTTTGAAATCATGTTGCCATCCTCCTTTTTTTGATGCAAATGATCAATGTCAGACTAATGAAGAATCCACCTATTAAGGGCAGCCAAAAGTGATTGGTTTCAGCAAGCTGCGGCAGTGGTTCTTCTACGTTAGTGACCGTTTCTTGACTGGGCGGTGGTTCAATTTCTTCATCAATTGAATCACTGCTAGCTGTTTCCGTTGGTCCTTCATAAAACTCAATGTTGCCGGTCGTCGTATTGGCTACTGCTGATGGAACGAAACTGCAGAAACTGCCGATCATCAAAATCAGAAGCAGCACAAGGGAATTCTTTTTCATTCTGCTCTTCCTTTTCAAGGTGTATCGGAAACGGTCCACACGACGGTGGCGCGATACTGACCTTGAAATTTAGGTGTTTTCTCAGGTACAAATAAATTGAACTGGGAAAAATTAACGGTCAGTCCACCAGTCGATGCCGCATTTTCCAACGCCACCACATTTTTTTCGACATTTTGCTGCAGGGCAATCGTTGCATTATCAGGTAAAACCACTCGACCATCCGTAAAGGTCGAATTGACAGTGCCAAGCTGAACCCTTAATTCGGCGGCTGGCAATGTGCGTGTACCATTGACCCAATTGGTGGATTGTCTGACCTTGACTTGCCATTTTTTCTGCCGATTGCGGGTATCATTGATCCGTAAAATCCCAGTTGTAGCAGCTGCGCTTTGATCGCCGTTGGCGGTTGCCCGCCACGTCTCACTCTTTTTCGTTTGAATGGCATGTCGGCCAAAATTCAGCTGAGTCGGTAGATTCGTCCGATCCATCGTCAGTGCTTCGACCATGAAATAAATCATGGTTTGGCGACTGCTGATATTTAGCGCACTAAAGTTCAAGAGATTGATGTCCGTCGGCTTTGCTCTCAAAACAGAAGCGGAAAAATTAGCAGTCCAATTTGCAGTCAACTGACCCGGACCTGAAAGTAACATCGGAATTTGAACATCCGTTGCTCCTAAAACAGCTGCATCCGCTAGCTGTTCTTGGACAGTTGCCAAATCATTCAACGCTGAATTCACGGTGCTCAGCAGGGTATTGAGCAACCCTTGCAGCAATGTGCGAACGACGCCGCCAATATCGATACCGATCACTCGGATCTGGGTATTTTGAATCGCGGTACTTAAATTCCGTAGAATTTGCGGGACATTGGTTCCTAAGACGACACCAAGGTTCGAACTCATATTGGCATATAAAGCTTCTTTCTGGGTCGTAAACTGCAACGGACTGGTAAATTCAACATTCCCAATATTTCCGACAGTCTTTAGCAAAGAAATCTGCTGATTGATCGCTGTCAAATCGATCTGAACAATCCCAAGGTTGAGATTTAGTGAACTGGTCAAGGAATCAAGCGCTGTTAAAATCGCATTCAAAAGCGGGACATTGGCAATATTGACTGTGGTCGACGTTTTGATAGCTGCTGATCCGTTGGCACT
>Ga0308156_1002463_pt1 | contig 16520 bp, 12 predicted proteins | sample PhyAR2_FD_201041 | JGI IMG/M metagenome (GOLD analysis project Ga0308156, IMG submission 201041) | Phyllosphere microbial communities from UC Gill Tract Community Farm, Albany, California, United States - DLSL A.R2 | ecosystem: Host-associated > Plants > Phyllosphere > Unclassified | place: USA... | reverse complement strand
GAAGAAGTCTGTATGAATAAACTATTGAACTCACCGGGAAATTTTACCGCTTCAAAATTAAAATGGGTCAAAGACAACGAGCTGGAAGTCTATGAAAAAATCTGGAAATTTATGCTTCCCGGAGATTTTATTGCTTTAAAATTAAGCGGTGAAGCAACGACAACCGTTACCGGACTTTCGGAAGGAGTTCTTTGGGATTTCCAGAAACATCAGGCTTCAAAAACATTATTGAATCATTGGGGAATTGATGAATCTCTGGTTTCAACCGTTGTTGATAATTTCACCGAGCAATGTATAGTTTCAAAACAGGGTGCTGAAGAAAGTGGTTTACCGGAAGGGATTCCAATTCTGTACAGAGCAGGAGATCAGCCGAATAATGCATTGTCTTTAAACGTAATGAATCCTGGAGAGATCGCCGCAACCGGCGGAACTTCCGGCGTTGTATATGGCGTGACGGATAATATTCATTCTAAAGAATCTGTAAGAGTCAATAATTTCGCACACATCAATCATACAAAAGAGCAGCCGAGAATCGGGAAAATGCTTTGTTTAAATGGTGCGGGAATTCAGTACAGTTGGTTGCGTCATCAGGTTGATCAAAAAAGACATTCTTACCAGGAACTGAATGATCTTGCTTCACAAATCCCAATTGGATCAGACGGAATTATCGTTCTTCCATTCGGAAATGGTGCTGAAAGAGTTTTAAAAAATAAAGACATCGGTTCTTCGACTTATAATGTGAATTTTAACCGTCACAAAAGTGTTCATTTATTCAGAGCCGGACTGGAAGGTATCGCTTTTTCATTTGTTTATGGAACAGAAATATTAATGAATGACGGACTACAAAAAGGAATTATTAAAGCAGGTGGTGACAATCTATTCCGTTCATCATTATTTGCGCAATCGATTGCAACTTTATTGGATACGGAAATCAGAATTTTTGACACAACTGGTTCTACCGGAGCAGCAAGAGCAGCGGCAATCGGAGCAGGAGCTTTCGAGACGTTGAATGATATTTTGACAGAAAAAGACATTACCACGACGTACATTCCGGATTTTAAAAATATGGATGAGTACAGAGAAAGTTATGGGAAATGGAAAAGCAAATTGGAGCAAGTTCTAAACAATTCTTAGAAAAAAATAAACTCTCGCAGATTTTGAAGATTCAGCCGATTTTAACAGCGAAAATAAATCTGCAAAATTTGCTCAATCTGCGAGAAACTAAAATAAAAAGATTACAATCAATAAAAATATAAAATCAAAATAATGGCAATTACAACAGTAAACAAAGAGTATTTTAAAGGAATAGATAAAATTCAGTTTGAAGGAAGAGAATCAGACAATCCGCTAGCATTCAAATTTTACGATGAGAATTTGGTCGTTCGTGGGAAAACGATGAAAGAATATTTCAAGTTTGCGTCTGCTTACTGGCACACCTTCTGCGCAACCGGTGGTGATCCGTTTGGTGCAGGAACTCAGCAATTTGACTGGTTAACTGCTTCTGATGCCAAACAAAGAGCAACGGAAAAAATGGATGCTGCATTCGAATTTTTCACAAAACTAGGTGTTCCTTATTACTGTTTCCACGATTATGATTTGATTGACGAAGCAGATAATTTCATAGAATCTACAAAAAGATTGGAATTCATCACCGATTACGCTAAAGAAAAACAGGCAGCTTCAGGCGTGAAATTACTTTGGGGAACATCCAACTGTTTCTCAAACCCAAGATTTATGAATGGTGCGGCAACCAATCCTTCATTTGATGTTTTGGCTTACGCAGGTGGACAGGTTAAAAATGCTTTGGACGCAACCATTAAATTAGGTGGAGAAAATTACGTATTCTGGGGCGGTCGTGAAGGTTATATGTCACTTCTAAACACGAATATGAAGCGTGAGCAGGAGCATATGGCGAAGTTTTTACATTTGGCAAAAGACTATGCAAGGGCTCAAGGTTTCAAAGGGACTTTCTTCATCGAGCCAAAACCGATGGAGCCTACAAAACACCAGTACGATTTTGATGCCGCAACGTGTTTGAATTTCCTCCGTCAGTACGATTTACTGAATGATTTTAAATTAAACCTTGAAGTTAACCACGCAACTTTAGCTCAACATACATTTGAGCACGAACTTCAGGTTGCTGCTGACAATAATGTTTTGGGAAGCATCGATGCGAACCGAGGAGATTACCAAAATGGTTGGGATACAGACCAGTTCCCGGTTGATTTATACGAAATGACTCAGGCAATGTTGGTGATTATCCAAGCTGGAGGTTTCCAGGGTGGAGGTGTTAATTTCGATGCGAAAATCAGAAGAAACTCAACAGATTTAGAAGATATTTTCATCGCTCACATCAGCGGAATGGACAATTTTGCAAGGTCATTTTTAGCTGCAGATAAAATTTTAGAAAAATCAAAATATTCTGAAATCAGAACCAACAGATATTCTTCTTTCGACAGCGGAAAAGGTAAAGATTTCGAAAACGGAAATTTATCTTTAACCGACCTTGCCACTTATGCTCAAGGTTTGGGTGAAGTTGGTAGAGAAAGCGGTAAGCAGGAATATCTTGAGAGTATTATCAATCAGTATTTATAAAATTTAATGTTAATTAAAAACTAAATCAAACTATGCAAATAATAGATTCTGGTCCTAAATATTCTTCAGGAACAAAGGCGCAGATCAATATGCTGTACGTTACTGTACTCACATTGGTCGCCACTTTGGGAGGACTTTTGTTTGGATACGACACCGCCGTGATTTCCGGAGCCGAAAAATCGATCCAGGAATATCTGATTATTCCTTTGGGATTGAGCTCATTGGCTCACGGAGCGACCATTTCGAGCGCATTGATCGGATGTATCATCGGCGGCGCTATTTCCGGAATGATTTCTACGAAGCTGGGAAGAAAAAAATCATTGATGCTTTCGGCATTTCTGTTCTTCATCAGCGCATTGGGAGCGGCGTATCCTGAATTTTTATTCTTCAAACACGGCGAACATTCTATGGGTGTTTTGCTGGCATTTAATTTTTATAGGATCATTGGTGGAATCGGTGTAGGACTCGCTTCGGCAGTCTGCCCGATGTACATTGGTGAGATTGCACCTGCCGAAATACGTGGTAAACTGGTATCATTAAATCAGTTTGCCATTATTTTCGGGATGCTTGTGGTTTACTTCGTGAACTGGGGCATCGCAAGCGGACAAACAGTAGAATGGATCAACGAAATCGGATGGAGATATATGTTCCTGTCTCTGACAATTCCTTCTGCTTTATTCGGAATTCTGTTATTTTTCGTTCCTGAAACGCCGCGTTATTTGACATTCATAAACAAAGACGCAGAAGCGCTGAAAATTTTAACCAAAATAAATGGTGAAGCACGTGGAAAAGAAATTTTCTCCGAAATTAAAAGTACCGTTGTTGAGCATAAAAGTGAAATTTTCGCCTTCGGGAAGACTGTGATTGTGATTGGAATTTTGCTTTCAGTTTTCCAGCAGTTTGTGGGAATTAATGTGGCTTTATATTATGCTCCGAGAATTTTTGAAAGTATGGGCGTTCATAAGGATTCCTCTATGCTGCAGACCGTTGTAATGGGATTGGTAAATGTTGTATTTACCGTCATTGCCATTTTCACAGTGGATAAATGGGGCAGAAAACCTTTATTGATCGTAGGTTCTGTTGGAATGGCGATTGGAATGTTTGCGATTGCAATTTTATCTTATTATCAAATTATCGGAATTGCAACTTTGGTCTTTATCATCGTTTACACGGCTTCATTTATGATGTCTTGGGGACCGATTTGCTGGGTTTTGATCTCAGAAATATTCCCTAATAAAATAAGAGGAAGTGCGATTGCGATTGCAGTTGCGGCTCAATGGGCTGCCAATTATTTAATTTCATCCACTTATCCTTTTATGATGGAATTCAGTGGAGCATTTACTTACGGATTTTACGGAGTAATGAGTGTTCTTTCGTTATTCTTTGTCTGGAAATGGGTTCCCGAAACCAAAGGAAAATCTCTTGAAGAGATCGAAAAGGTTTGGGAAAAATAACTTCAATTTTTAAGGGAATAAATATAAATTTTGGTTGCTGGTACGTAAGCGGCATTTATAATACCTTATCAACTTACAAGGCCTTTATCGTCGACAATCTAAAAACTACGTTTAAGAACATATAAATTAGATGATTCTATGATTTTATAAGGTAGGTCTGTGTGGTCAGAAATACCGCAATATTTCTCAGCCTGCATCAATCACCAATATTTTTTGCGATACCTTCAGTGACCCGTTCACTCGCTTATCACGGAGGAAGTAGAGGCTATGCATCTCTAAATATGATTTCTACTCTGGGCACAAGCGATTTGGCTGAAAAGAGTAAAAGATTATTTTTTACCCAAATCCTGCGAAAGAACCGTAAGTTTTAAAAGTGCAGATGAAATACAACCTGTCGGATTCTACGATTCTACTGAAAGATGGCGAAATCTCTATTACTAAACGGCTCTAGCATTAGCGTCAGTGCGCTGACCTCAGGAAATTATTATATAGAAATCACGTTGAAAGACAGTTCTAAGAAAAGCGAAAAACTGATTGTTGAGCAGAAATCCATAGGGGAATACGAGCATCTTTTTAACAACAGAGCTGAAATAATTCAGCTCTTTTTTCTCTTACAAACATATACTACGATCTTAAAATAATATTTAAAAATCAAAGATTAGCTAACAACTTTCTCCCTCTTCACCACAAACCTTCCTAGTTACCGAGCGGTCTGCAGTAACGGCAAATTGTTTTCTTAAGGTTTCAATATTAAGTTTTATTACAGATGCATTAAAATTGCTGAAAACATTTTTATTGCTCAATATTTCTAAATTCTAATGGTAAACTTATTGTAGTTGAGTAACTTACTTCATCCGTAGTCCACAATGGCATTTTTTCAATTCTTTCTTTTATTGCACTAATTAATTTTTCATTATTTGTGCCTTTAACATCTTTTACTGTCGTTTTACCGTTTTGATCAAAATTGATAACAAGTGTAATTTTACCCGAACCTTCATGAATATATTGTTTATAAAATGCGGAATCAAAATTGTCTGCCACCCAACGTCTCAAACTCGTGTAGTCCGGAACTTTTGCACCGCTATATGTGCCTTCTATGGCTTTTTCAGAATTTTGTATCGCTGGGATTTTAAATATAGTTGCGCCTGATTTTTTCTCATAATAATCTCTCAGCTTTCCTAACTCCATCTTGACCGCTTTTTTGTCTGAAGTTTTAGAACTTACCACTTGAATTTGAATAAGAAAGTTTTTAACTCTCAAAAATTCAAAAGCACCCATATCAAGCATCTGCAGATAACCCTGCATTAATTGCAGGCGATCTACAAATCCTTTCTCACTGAACATATTTTCTGATTCAAGTTGATATACATAAATCTCAATAGCAGTCTTTGTGTCTCCACTTTTAAAACGTTGGATGTAGAGGCTATTGTTATCCTTGATCTTTTCAATGTTTTGACTTTTTGATGCATCAGCATCCTGAATCACTTTATACGCAGGTATTGTAGATAGGCTAAGTCTAAAGTCTTCTGGAAATTTCAACTGTTGGGCTTCTGCGCTAAACATCACAGTAAGCATCATTAACAAAAGTATTTTCACTGTTATTTCCATTGGAAAAAATATCATTGTTGTCTCGTAAAGTTAGAGAAATTTTTAAAAGATGCGACAGAATTCAAATATTGCATGAAGGATTTCGGAGCGAATACCACAGCGGCATTGGTAGGAATTAAAGTTTTTATAAAACATAAACGTCAAATGTTTATCACTATATGTTCTAAAATGATTTGTACTATTATCAAATAAAATGATTTATACCAAGAGAATAATAAGGATCAAAATTTCAATGAACTGCAATTGCATCTTGTGAAGTTGCTTACTTTTTCTATGCAGATTACCATTCAGGCAGACACAAGTACAACTGCAATCAATTCCTTGAAAAACAATAATAAAGAACATTGATGAAGCCTGAAATATTTTTGCGGAGGTGCTGGGAGCTCCGATTCCGGATACTCAAAAATATTTTTTTGCGCAGTGACCACGGAATATATTTGCTATAGAAAATCAGGAGGCCTCAGATGGAATCATTGTCATTGAAATGAGATCTGTTTATGAAAAGTCAATAAAAAGAATGTTGTGGAGGTTTTAAGAGTAAAGAAATTGATTCAATACCTATAACTGTCAGAGAATAATAGTTGAATTCGGTACTTAATTTCAAACAATGATAAACATCTACAATGATAATGTAGGTCTACTTGAAGATGGACTAAGCATAAGTTAAATAGGTAACAGAAACAGTATTATTGAACAAAACATTTTGACAGGATTATCAGATATTCTTCCTCAGATCCAACAAATATGATCCAGACGATTACCTACTATCCACATAATTTAAAGTATGGAGAACAGCTTAGAAGAACTTTAAGACCCTATCCTTCAACTTCAAAAAAAAAGTATGAGGGTTCAAGTAAAATAATTTATATCATTTTTATGCTGACGATTTTTATAAATTTGTTAAAACGCAAAGTAACGCAAACCCATATAATCTAGGGTCGATATGCGCTACATTGTAGCGTATATAATTAAGTTGGCAGACATTTTAACCTAAAAAATCGTGAAGAGACTAATTTTAAGCATTTTACTATTCAATTTTATTAATTGCAATTCTCAAATATCGAAAGAATTAGAAATTTTCATTAAACCTTTTGAAGATTTTAAAACTTTTAATGCAATGGGGAGGGAAAATGATTCTATTTCAAAATTGCTGAACAAAAAAGCGACTGAAGAAGAGTTAGTTTATCTTTCATTACATGGTAAAAACACATTCACAAAAGGAATTTCAATTGAAACGTTAATAAATATAAAAAGTAAAAAAATATTTGATATTTATGAAAATTTGATTGGTTCAAAAGACACAATACTTTATGGGACAGAATGTTTATCAAATAGTGCAAGTTTACCAAACTTTATGTTTCAAAGTTTAGCATTTAATCCAGATTATTCAAAAGATGAGATAGTTTCAAACAAGGAAATATTAATTCGTAAAATATTAGATAAAAAACCCATAAACATAGAATTGCTAGAAAGTATATATTATTGGATTCCGCAAAATGAAGAGTTTTATGAACCAATAAGAAAAATTGTAGTAGATAATAAATCCTCTGCCCTATTAGTTACTATCGCAAAATATAAAAAAGATGATGATGTAGAATTAATTAAAAGCTATGGAATAGATGCCTTGCCTGCAATTGAAGAATTTCCAAACGAACAATTTAGAGAAATATTAGAAAGCAATATTAAGTTTGATGATTTTCAATATATGTTTGCTTTAGCAAAATCTTGTACTCCAGAAACTGTTAAAACAGTTGAAAAAGCGATTCAACTCAAAATTGAAGATTTGAAGAATAATGATTGTGGGAATTACTGTTTAAGCACAATTTACAATCAAATTGAAATGAATAAATGTGAATTATTTTATCCAACATTAGAAAAATTATGGCTTACAAATAAAATAATCTCATATAATATTCTGGATAATTATAAAAAAAGACATTCAAAAATAGAAACAAAAAATTTCCTATTCAATGGTTTAATGTTAAAAGGAAAAGCTGAAATTATTCATAAAAACATATACGATGATAGTGATTTCGTTGAAAATATGGAAAGTTGTTTGACTTGGAATAGTGAAGCTAAATTGATCCATATTTTAAACGAGTTAAAAAAATTATCTAACGAAGAATATTTAAAAGCTTTAGAAAGTAACATAATAGAAAGCGAGGATTTAGATTTGCCAAATTTTGTTGAAGAATTAAACGACAACAAAAGCTTATTGATAGTTAAAAATTCATTCATTGAGAAACTTAAAATAAAAAAAAACGCTTATGGTTTGTTATCAATAATGGAGGCAATTAAATTATTAAAAGATAAAGAAATTTTTTACAAAGGTTTTGAAGTTTTAAAAACCAGAAAAGAAGAATTTAAAAAATTCCCTATTTGGGGAAAAAAGTTGAACGATTTTGTGAAAGAGAACAACCTAACATTAGAATAAAAAAAACGTCTGCCAACACACGCTACAAGCAATTTGGCCATGTCCTGAAAAAGTTGGTTTGTATCTGGAAGATTTGGCAAATACGAAGATAAGGCTTAATTTAATCCCAAACTGCTTGTAGCGCGAGAACGTTAGCTGCAAACTTACCGCAGAATATATAAAATCAAGATTTTAACTTAAATTTTTTAATGAAAAAAAATACATTATTATTTGTTTTGGTAACATTTTTTCTTTTTTCCTGTAATCAAAATAATAAGTCAACACCTGAAAAAAATGTAAAAATTGAAAATAGAAGTGATAAGAATGTTTATACCAAATATAAATATACAAATTCTGACAATGGAAGTATAATTGTAGAAAATAGCCTACCGAAAGGTGGAATGAAATATACTGATGCAAAAGGAGAAATATATAATTATGTAGTATTTTGGACCAGAATAATCAACGAAACAGACAAAACTCTCGAACTGAATATTAATTTTCCTTTAAACTCTTATGAAGTTCCTTCATTACCTGGTAAATATTATGAAACATTGATTCCTTCCGACACAATGACAATTGAGAAATCACCATTATACCTTTATGGTCTTAAGAATTTTGAAACGTTTTTAAATAATAATATTCATAAAGAATCTAATTTAAAAAGAACTATTAATCCTAAAGAATCAACTGGTTTTTATGTCGTAATGCTTTGCTTGAGTGAAGGAGCACAAGGCACTCTGAGGACAGAACTAAACCTAAAAGAGGGAAATATTTTTTATAGAGTAAAAGTTGATGGTTCAAATACCAATAACAAATCGAGCGATAAACAAATACGTTGTGGAAGTTTAAATATGAAAAATTTAATAATACATAAGTAAAATAAAAAGCCATCCACTAACATCAGTTTGGCAAAATGGCTGCTTAGTGCAAGGTTCAACAGTTGCGGTACTATTGAGCTTGTGTGCTATATTTGGCTGACGGAATGCTATTTCCGCCACAACGAGTTTGACAAAGAGAAAAACAAATGATTATCAGAAAGGAAAATTCCCAGCGAGTAACTTAATGTGAAAATGCAGACTTAATAGGCAAGTCAATAAAAAAAACAAGATAAAAATCATATTTATTATTTTAAATAAGTCTAAATAAGAATAGGATTGGTTTAATCGAATCAATACTTTTGCAGCCTATCTCTAAATAACTGGTGTGTTTAAGTATTTTTGCCTACTTCTTTTGTGTTTTTCTTATTCTCATACAAAAGCGCAATCCGACAATTTTCCTATTACAATCCAAATCCTAAACGACTCCAAAAGTCCTTTAGCGGGCGTAAGCATAAAACAAGACCAGGAAAAGAAAACGCTTACCAATGCTGATGGTGTTGCTACACTCTTTCTGCCGAAAGGTAAGCATAACCTGATTGTCTCGTTGGAAAATTATGAGGAGAAAGAACTTCAGATCAACGTCGAGAGTCAGCAAACACAAACGGTAGAGTTACATAAAGAGACCAAAATTACCGAAGTGATTATTACTGCGAAAGAAGGGAAAGGCCTAACCAGCACCTCTGTCATCAACAGACGGGCAATGGAACATTTGCAGCCTTCCAGTTTTGCAGATCTTATGGAATTACTTCCCGGCGGATTGTCAAGGGATCCTAGCTTAAGCGTAACAAATGAGGTGACTTTACGAGAAAATAGAGGTCAAATTTCGGCCACCAGTAATGCAGCGTACAATACAACATCGCTTGGTGTTCAGTTTGTGATAGATGATAATGTCTGGAATACCAATGCCAACTTACAAACTTCTGTTGACAATGCGCAAATGGGATATGCTGTACGCAACAGAGCTACGACATCCACTGGTGTGGATATGCGAACAATATCCACCAATGATATTGAGAAAGTGGAAGTCATCCGGGGAATCCCGTCGGCAGCCTATGGAGATTTGACATCAGGCGTGATCAAGATCGAGAGAAAAATAGGATATTCACCGCTGGAAGCAAGATTCAAGGCAGATGGTTTCAGCAAACAATATTATGTTGGGAAAGGGTTTCTAATTAATAAAAACTGGAGTATCAATGCTAATATGGACTATTTGGATTCCAAACAAAATCCAACTGATGAATTTGAAAACTATCAGCGGATCACTGCGTCATTACGCTCCAAATTAAAAGCAAATCTGTGGCAAAGACCATTGGAATGGCGATCGACAATCGACCTCTCGAATAACATCGATAAAAAGAAGTATGACCCTGATACAGGTTTTGCTTTGACAGATTCTTATAAAAATTCCAACCAGCGCGTTAGCTTTACCAACAACTTCATTTACAAACTTGGTCCTCGAGCCCTCTTTGACAAATTGGTTTTGAATACAGCCATCAGACAAGGATTTGAACGCATAGAACAAATTAAACTGGTACAACTGTCCGGCCCCAGAGCTCTTTCTCTGGCTACAACTGCCGGAGAAAATATTGGGATATATCCGGATACGCGTTATATCGCAGAATCTTATACAGATGGAAAACCTTTGGACCTATCCATCTTTTCTAAGGCAACAGGTTCAAGGAAAATTGGCAGGCTTAGTAATGAGTATGAAATAGGGATCGACTGGAAATATTCCAAAAACTTCGGAGAAGGACAGCAGTGGGACTTAACCACTCCTCCATCAGCAAGCATCGGCGCCAGACCTAGGGCATTTGATGATATACCTGCATGGCAGAACCTGGCTGTTTTTGCCGGTAACCAAATGTCTTATCATCTCCATCAACACAAGTTTTCTCTATACACTGGTCTGCGGGTTTCTAAACTCTTAGGGGTCGATCATTCGTATGCCATCAGTAAAAAGATATTTACTGAGCCCAGAGTCAACTTTCAATACAATCTGCCGCATATATTTATTAATGACAATCCATTGAAAATTGATGTCACATTAGGTTACGGGATCCTGTACAAACAACCCACCTTGCTGATGCTATACCCTAACCGAAAATTTTTGGATTATGTGCAGGTGAATTATTATCACAATGATGAAAACTACCGCTATGTCAACTTTATGACCTACGTTCAAAATGTTGAAAACAAAAACCTGACAGCGGCCAGGAATATCAAGAAAGAGATGCGTTTGGATATGAGCTATAAAGGCCACGACTTTTTCATCACCTATTTCAAAGAAGATCTTCAAAACGGTTTCCGAGGTACATTGCAAAATCAAATTAATTCTTATAAAAAATACAATACAGCTTATATCGACCTGTCCCAATGGGGTCAGAATGGACCCGACCTTACCACCGTCCCTTATGAGAGTATCCGGGAATTTGGGAATTATTCAATCACTGAAAATGGCAGCGCAACAATTAAAGACGGAATCGAATTTGGCTATTCTTCCCCGAGGATCAAAGCTATTAATACCAAACTGACGTTGACCGGAGCCTGGTTCAAAACACAGTATAGAAATACTGTCCCTGTCTTGGAAAGCCCGAGCATTTCTCTTGGAGGAAGCTCCTACCCCTATTATGGAATTTACAAAAATGATACCGGATATGTCAATGAAAATCTAAACTACAATTTAATAGTTGACACTTATCTCCCAAATTTAGGATTAATAGTTTCCGCTTCAATACAAGGTTCTTTGTACAATTATCAAAAATATGATCAAAGAATACCGGAGCCAATTTCTTACATCGACCTGGATGGCGTAACTCATTCCTTCACAGATGCAGACAGAACTGATACCTACAAACAGTGGCTTGTGAGAAACGTCTCTATCACCGATAATCTAGCCACAAGATATACTTATACAATCCGTGCGAATTTCAAGGTAACAAAGATCATTTATAAAAGCCTTAAAACATCAATGTTTGTCAACAGGTTATTCAATTATGAGCATCCTTATTATTTCTTAGGCTCACAAATCATCCGCAAAGCCGGGAACGATCCCTATTTCGGAATGGAACTTAATTATAACTTTTAAAATTTAATATATTATGAAAAAAAGATTCTTAGCGATCGGTTTTATGGCAGTCCTGGCGTCTGCAACAGTGGTTGTCTCCTGCTCTAGCGACGATGATGATTTTGGAACAGAAGTATCTCAGAAAAGCGTCCTCACTGTGACTTTGTCGGGCGACAATATTGCAACATATAAAAAAATTGAATTGGAAATCTTGGAAACCAATTCTGGAGCGATTACCAAAAAAACTTTAGAAAACGCAAGCGCATACTCATTTGAATTGCCTTACGGATCTTACAAAATCACTGCCAATGGTACTGTTGTCACAATAGGCAGTGAAGAAGTTCAGGTTGGTGCTACGGCTCAACAGGATATTAATAAAGGCGTTGTAAACTTATCTTTGCCGTTGATCATCAAACAATTCAATAATGATTTTATCATAGAAGAAGTTTTCTTCGCCGGCTCAACTACGAATGACGGAAAAAAATATAACAACTCCAGGTATTTCAAATTAACTAACAATACGAACGAGGTACTTTACGCCGACAATCTTATTATTGCCACATCAGAATTTCTGACATCTGTCAAAAGAGATATTACACCTTACCATATCGATCAAGCTTTCGCGATCGGAAGTGCAATGTATATCAAGAGTGAATCAGGAAAACAATATCCCGTTCAGCCAGGAAGTTATGTTGTTGTTGCAGATAATGCGATTGACCATACCGCTTGGAACGGATTTAATTTAAAAAATGCTGATTTCGAGTTTCCATCAACTAATCCTTCTTTGGGTCAGGTCGATAATCCCTCTGTTCCAAACATGAAAGTAATGTACTCGAAAATGGCCTTCAATATGATCTTTCTATATGCAACCAGTGTCGAGAGCTATGTCATAGCACGATTCCCTGCTAATGAGAACGAACAGACTTTTCTTCAAAATCACAAGTACGACTATACTTACGTTACTTCAGCAGGAACCATAAAATCTGAAAGCAGTTATGAAATCCCTAACTCTTGGATCATTGATGCAGTAAACAACAGTACAGATGATAAATTCTTGCATATCCTGACGACGCCTTCTATTGATGCTGGCTGGACAAGTGCTGCTCCTAATAACAATGGAAAAACTGTCAGAAGAAAAATATTGGGAACGATGACAAATGGTAAGAATATTTACAAAGACACCAACAATTCGACTTTGGATTTTGTTCGTAATTCCGAATCAAGCTTAAAAAATGGTATTATCAAATAACATTTGAATCATCATTGTTCAATAATGAGTAAAACAAAATTCTTACTGATCCTTTTTCTTTGTATTGGTTCTGCCAAAGTTCTTGCACAAGACAGTTTAGGTCTTTTTCCGAAGATCAGCAACCAGTATAACGAGGAAAGAATCCAAATGAAAAATTATTACTATAATCCGGCAAGCATGTCGGATTATAGTGATTTTTCGATGTCGGAATTCAGTGTCAACTACCACTCCGATAAACAAAAAACCTATCTCAGACAACTGGGTTCAGGTGACAATGGGATCAGTCTAAAAACCAATTCTTACAAAAGATTAAAATCAAGCAGCGTTGTTTGGGGAGACGCCAGCTACAGCAACCTGACGAGAAAAAATCTGAAGTACAACGAGAATCTGGATTTTGACCGCATTGCACCTTACGTCACTTTAGATTCTGTAGGAGGTGATATCAAATTAGAAAACTACCATTTTTCAGGAGGATTCGCAAAAGAAATAAATCGTTTTTCCTTCGGACTGTCCGGAAGTTATGACGCTCAGATGGCCTATAGGTCAAGAGATCCGAGGTTACGGGATACCACATCCGACCTGCTGCTGTCTGCCGGAATTAATTATAAAGTTTACAGAGATTATCAAGTGGGCATTTTTGGCGAGTTTAATAAATACACACAGAATAGCGCAGTGAATTTTGTAAATGAGGTCAGCTACCCGATTGTTTACCAATCGATTGGATTTGGCTACACCAATTACTTTTTCAACAATAGTTTTAAAAACCAGTACGAGGAATTTGGGTATAAAATGGGTGGGCAGATCTCCAGCAAAAACGGAAAAGACTTTTACATCATCGGAACGCTTTCAAATTCGAATAATATAAAAAGCATTCAGCCAAAAAACGGCAATCGGTACTATGACACCAGTGATCTGGAAAGCAAGGTATCTCAAATCGAAGCAGCTAAATTCTTCACTCTAAAAAATAACCGGATTGGTCTGATCCTTAATTATCATTCTAATATCAGAACCGGCGAGGAATATGGCTACAGCAATAATTCTGACAATACTGAATTGATCTTCAAAAGAAAAGCGTACAAAAAAGAACAATATACAACTAGCATCAAAGGCCTGTACCAACTCAGTCAGGAACAATACACTTTAACAGCAATGCCCTTTATTTATTACCAGGAAGTTACAGACCGCAGGATCTACCCTTTTTCCGGTCAAAAATATGATTCTTACACTTTTGGATTGGATTTGGACCTGAAACTGGAGATTAATAAAGATCAAGTTTTGACCCTCCGTCCCAATTACGCTTTTCGCAATGTGAATAAAGCGATCAATGCATTGGATACCAATGTAAGTTCCGGTAAACTGGAGTGGATCTATGATGATTTTGAAATCCTGACAAGTGATATCACCACAGTGGGTGCACTGTTAAGATATGATTTGAAAATCCAGAAGCTGCCATCCTTCTTTGTTAGCGGACACTGGATCACAAATAGAATGAAAGAAAAAAATAATAATTTTGCCACCCTGAGTTTTGGTATAACATTTTAATGATGAAGAAATTTTTCCTTGCAATATTCGGTGTTCTGATTTTCATTTTATTCAGTTTTACGCCTAAGGTAGGACAAGACCTGATGGAGAATCCAGATCCAAGCATCGAGGAGATTGTAAAAAGTTACAAAAAAGCGATCACAGAATGGCCGAAGCCAACCATCCATTACGGTGTAAAATGGACGGAATTCTCTTCCATCAAGAGGGATTCTTTATATTTCCAGGAACAGGATCGTCCGGAAGTGATCCTGGGAAAAATGCTCTTCTTTGACCCTAAGCTTTCCTACTCCAATCAAATTTCCTGCAGCTCCTGCCACGACCCGGAAATGGGATGGACAGACAAAAGACGCGTCGCTCTGGGCAACGACCATCTGATGGGAAATAGAAATACTTTATCTCTTTACAATATAGCAGATCGCAGAGCATTTTTCTGGGACGGACGCGCCAAATCTTTGGAAGAACAGGCTTCCGGACCGCTTGGCGCCCACCAAGAGATGGCGATGGATGTCAAAGTACTTCCTAAAAAAATTCATAAGATCAAAGATTACAGGGTCCTTTTTCAAAACGCCTATGGTGATGAGAAAGTGACCTATGACAGAATCGTAAAAGCGCTTGCCAAATTTCAGAAGACCATCAAAAGCCAAACCAGCAGATTTGACCAATTCATTGACGGAAGATATAATGCTCTCACCGACCAGGAAATCTACGGGATGCACATCTTCAGAACAAAAGCAAGATGTATGAACTGTCATAATGGAAAAAACCTGACAGACGAATCTTTTCACAACATCGGACTTACCTATTATAAGAGAGAATACGAAGATCTGGGACTCTATAACGTGACGAAGAAGGCTGAAGATGTCGGCAAGTTCAGAACACCACAATTACGAGACCTTAACCTTACCAGACCGTGGATGCACAATGGTCTGTTTGATCAGCTTGAAGGTATTGTGAATATTTACAACAGCGGGATGCACATGATCGATGCAAAACCGGGACAAAAATTGAAAGACCCGCTATATCCCGTCACCGACTCCCTTATGCAACCTTTAAAACTGACAAAAGATGAAAAGTCGGCCTTGATCTCTTTTTTGGAATCTCTGAATGGTACCAAATATAAAATGAGAAGACCAGAGTTCCCTGTAAAATAGACTCTGCCAGAATACGGTGAGCAGGACTTCATACAGCTGTCTGGCCAGCAGGACGTCAGGCATTGGTCAGAAACCACAATTGACTTGTCCAGTGATTTTGAATGATATCCTAGGTTTCAGAAAGTAGCCACCCTTATGCTTAGGGTGGTTTTTCATTCTGTTTCTTTAAGTAATCGATTACATACAGCGATAGACTCTAAAAATCGCACATTGCTATCATACGATACTGAAGTGACAATACTTCAGATAGACGATGTTGATGGGCACGAAAATGTTATGTCAACAACACTCACTAAACGCCAATAATCAGCAGAAAAAATATATATTTGTAAAGAATTTTATGACACAGACATCTGCTACTAGTGACTTTGCAACGCATGAAATTCAGATTTTAAATCTGCATAAAATTGATCTAATCGCACTCAGTTTTAGTAAGAATAACCATTATTATTTCTATTAGCCGATCTCTATGCTAACATTAAAGACAGGCAACTGAACGTTTTACATAGGCTATAATTTTTTACCGCTAATTAACCAATGATCAATCACTTTTCTTCCCTAGG
>Ga0308156_1002462_pt1 | contig 16520 bp, 13 predicted proteins | sample PhyAR2_FD_201041 | JGI IMG/M metagenome (GOLD analysis project Ga0308156, IMG submission 201041) | Phyllosphere microbial communities from UC Gill Tract Community Farm, Albany, California, United States - DLSL A.R2 | ecosystem: Host-associated > Plants > Phyllosphere > Unclassified | place: USA... | reverse complement strand
CTACGCAACTAGCTTGGGGCTTGATGGAAATTCTGGCATTCCACGCCTTTTACCAAGCAGATCCTAGTGCCTTTCCCATGACCTTTCAACAAACCGTCTCCTATGTTTGGCTCCAGCAAGCCTTCTTGTCTTTATTTATGTTGTGGTTCTTTGAGGCAGAAATTTTCAATACCATCACCACAGGGACGATCGCCTACGAACTTGTGCGGCCGATGGATCTATACAATCGCTGGTTTTGCCAATCGGCTGCCAATCGCTTAGCAAAAGCCGTCTTGCGTTGCGGACCGATTTTTGTGATTGCCTTTTTACTGCCAGCACCTTATCGCTTGATTCTGCCAGCAAACATCGTTGCCCTGTTCTTGTTTCTTTTGTCTATGGCGCTGAGTTTAGGTGTAGTGATCGCTATGTCGCAGCTGGTCTATATCTCGACTTTTTACACATTATCCTCCATCGGGGTGCGGATCGTCATCAGCTCCATCGGTGAATTTTTAGCTGGCGGGGTCATTCCTCTGCCTTTCTTTCCACAGCCTTTTCGCCAATTCGTGGAACTATTGCCTTTTGCTTCCATGCAAAACGTCCCGCTGCGAATTTACAACGGGGATCTGACTGGCTTTGCGCTTGTTTCAGCATTGCTCTTACAAGCGTTTTGGCTCGTACTTTTGATCGTGATCGGAAAAATTTGGCTGCAGCAGGCACTCAAGCGTGTCGTTGTGCAAGGAGGTTAAGGAATATGGTTTATTGGCATTATTTTTGTATTCATCTCAAAAGTCAGATGCAATATAAAGTTTCCTTTGTGTTAACTGCTTTGGGACAATTTCTAGGTTCCTTTACTGCTTTTTTAGGCATTTGGTTTATGTTTACCCGGTTTCATCAAGTGGATGGCTTCACCTTTGAAGAAGTCTTGCTTTCCTTTGCGACGGTTTTGTTTGCCTTTTCGATTGCGGAATGCTTCTTTCGCGGGTTCGATCTTTTTCCACAAATGATCAGTAATGGCGAGTTCGATCGGGCACTCGTGCGCCCTCGCTCCTTGATCTTTCAAGTCTTAGCTTCCAAAATGGAGTTCTCTCGTCTCGGTCGTTTTATTCAAGCCTTGCTGTTGTTTGCTTATGCGATTCCCAATAGTGGAATTACTTGGCATTTTGGAAATGTCCTGACTCTTTTTCTAATGATCGTCTGCGGCGCCCTCTTTTTCGCCCTATTGTTCTTAGTGTATGCCGCCATTTCCTTCTTTACGATCCAAGGACTTGAATTTATGAATATTTTTACCGATGGTGCCCGAGAATTTGGCCGCTACCCATTTAGTATCTACGGAAAACACGTCTTGCGTTTGTTGACCTACGTCGTGCCGATGGCTTGGTTTCAGTATTATCCATTCTTGTATGTCATTGGTCGGGTAACTAATCCTTGGTGGATCTTATCACCGTTGGTTTGTCTGCTCTTTGCCTTTCCCGCCTTCTTCTTTTGGCGAGTAGGTTTGAAGAATTATATTTCTACGGGTTCGTAGAACAAGCAAGAAGCCCTTATAGACATCAATCATTGAAGACGCATCCTCTAATGATTGGTGCTCTTTTTCTTTTCGATAATTGTAAAATTGCTCAGTCGCTTTTTATTTGAGCAATCACGTCACTGATATACTGTAAATATTTATCCCCTTAAAGACAAAAACTGGCTAGGAAAAGCAAGCAATCTCTGGTAAGATAAATAAAAACGTAAAAGAGGACCAGTTATGGAATATTTAGCGATTTTACTTGTTTTCTTTCTATTGAATGTAGTGATACTTGTACTTGGATTGAAGAAGAAACGAATCATGCTGCTTTTTCTGTCACTCTCTGGTTTATTGTTGGTTTGCTTGATTGCCATTTCTTACGTTTTCTTCTATTCAAATACACTTTAAGTTGTCAAAAACACGGGGAGATGGCTACGAACCTACCGAAACAAACGAGGCTGTTTTAGTCATTACACCCGATTTAGAAGCTATTAGACACACACAATTTGTGTCCACCTTCAAACAAATCGCTGTTCTTTTGCTCTTTATCAAGTCTAGCGAAAGCAACATATGCACCTTTGATGTCGGTGATATCGTTCCCATCTTCGCAGCAACCTTTGTGGATGCCGTGCGTTCGCCGATCACTCTTCCAAGTCCGAGGTAGAACGATGTACCACTTATGTTTTTTTGCAAAGTAGATTGACAGTGGCTACAGGCGACCAATCAGTCGTAAACGACAAGTTTGTTAAAATCACACGAAAAAACCAGAACCCCCGAAAGGATCGTTCTGGTTTTTTTGCTGATTTGATTATCTAGAGAAACGACCTAAATCGCTCTGATTCTAGCCAAATTTCTGAAAGAGAATTATAGAAGGATTCTCCTAGCTGATCCGTCATCGACGCTGGTTTCTCAATTTAGCAATAAAGCGAAAAAGCGGATTCTACGCTTTTTTCGGTCTTTTCGTCATTTCCCAAACAGCTTCTGCTGCTAATTTCCCAGAAGTCAATGCCCAGGCATTATTGGCACCTGATGGAGAGTCTGATCCCATGACGCCTCCCACAACTTCACCTGCAGCATAGAGCCCTTTAATGGGCTGGTTTTGCTGATTCAAAACTTGCAACGAACGATTGACCGCTAACCCACCTAGCGTAGTCGCAAACCGAGGCTTTTGTTCGATAAGATAATAGGGACCTGCACCAATCGGTTCTTGCAAGTATTCAGGTGCACGGTGAAACTCTTCGTCGCTTCCTTGCGCTACCCAGTAGTTAAAATTATCCACTGTTTCGATCAGTTGTTCTACAGGCATCTGCGCTTTGATGGCTAACTGTTCTAACGTGGCAGCTTTAAGAATACGAGGTGTGGCCTTTCCTTCTTGCGCAATCCAACAAGCCAGCTCTTCACTGGTGATTCCGCCTTCTGCTACACCTTGGCTGAAATGCTCAAAGTGTTTGCCGTCTAGCAATAAATAAAGCATTGGCGAGCGTTGTCTTAATAATGCTTCTAATACTAGCTTATTGCTAGCTCGCTCATTTACTACCCGCTTTCCAAATTGATTCACTAGAATACCGTTTTCTTTCAACACGATCAGATTGCCACCAATCGTTGATTTCGCCACCCCTTGAGAAATTTCCAATCCATTGGGATAGATTTTTCCTTGATCCATCGCTCGCGTTTGTGCCTTTAAAGCAGGAATGGTTGCCATCAACAGACCATCGCCGGTGGCAGATTTTGGTCCATAATACAAAATTTGCTTGAATCTTTCCTTGAGTAAGGAGGCATTATTCCCATAGCCACCGGTTGTCATAATGACCGTTGGGGCATAGATCATATGAGTTTTCCCTGATTCTTCGACGGCTTTGACGCCTATGACATTATTTTGATCATCTACTAGTAGCTGTTGGGCTTTCGTTTGGAGCAAGACCTGAACCCCACTATTCTGTAGTGTTTTACGGACGGTCTGGGCAAATCCAGCGCCGCCCCCTTGATAAGCAAGTTCGCGATTTTTTTGATATTCTGGTAGGACGTGCAGCCCTTGCTCCATATCGTAGGCTACACCTAAGTATTCATGGACCCAATCTGTGGTTTCTCCTACGTTCTCAGCGAAAAGGGTCAAAAGGTTTCGATCGTTCAGCCCATTCCCGTTTTCCAGAAAATCAGCCACCATTGCTGTCGGTGTATCATCTTTTACACCAGCAATCTGTTGTAGTTTCGAACCAGTCACGATTTGGTTTCCACCACTAATAGAGATCGCTCCACCCACAAAACTTAATTTTTCCAGTAAGATGACCTTTCGTTCTAACTGATCCGCTCGCAATGCAGCAGCAAGCCCAGCGGCGCCTGAGCCAATGATCACTACATCAACTGCTTCTTCAACCACTTCTTCTGACCAAGCCACGACTGGCTTTGGCCGTGCTTTGAGGACCTCTACATCGGCGCCTGCAAGTTTTACCGCTTCTTCCACCCCTGCGATCACCCCTTGACTGGAAGCAGAAGCACCAGAAACAGCATCGACATTCAGCGTTTGTCCTTCAATGATCTGTGCCGGAATTCTCGTAAAGACTAAATCAGATAAACCTTCAGATTCATTGCCTTTATCAATCGTAATCTTTTCAATCGTTTCCTTTGAAAAAGTCACTTGCATTTCAATCGGACTATTGTGTCCTTGGGCTTGTACAAGATAAGTCCCTGGTTGGTAAGCGACTTTCCGCTTTTGGAGTTCTTTCAAGCGTTCATGCTTTTGTTTCTCCTCTTCTGGATCAATGACCATATCTTCCATAAACTGCCACAATGGTGTTGGGATTTTCAACTCACTTTGCGCATGACTAAGAGCAAAATGACGAACAACTTTCTTCTCGGCGATCATCTGAACCCAATTAGGTTCGACTAAAAATCCTTTCCCGATGGCAAGCAAATCGTAGCCAATTTTCAGTGCTGCTTCTGCGTCTTCTCGTTGCAAGATAGAGCCCACTCCTATAATCGGAATAGTCGAAAGTTCAGGCGAACGCATTGTTAAAAACTTCACAATTAATGGCTCGCTGCTCTCGTTATCAATAATAGAGCTTCGTTGGTACGTTCCCATTGAAAAATGAAGGTACTCTGGCTTGCTTTTCGCTAGTTGATTCAACAAGTACATCGTTTCTTCAAAACAAATCCCAGGCTTTTCCATTTCTTCTGGCGAAAAACGATAACCGATAACAAAGTCTTCAACCGATTCTTCTTGACGGATCCGCTGTACTTCTTTTAATACGGCTAATGGAAAGTGCGCTCTTTTTTCCAGACTGCCTCCCCAATAGTCGTTTCTGCGATTTGAGTGAGGCGAGAAAAATTGTTGGATCAAAAAGGTATTCGCACCATGTATCTCCACGCCATCGTAACCAGCTTTGATGGCACGCCTAGTCGCGTCTCCAAATCGTTGAATCATCGTTAGGATCTCATCATTACTCATTTCTTTCGGAACAGGTGCGTTTGGTCGTAACGCTGCGACGGGACTTGCGCAAATCGGTTGTACTCCACCATTGTACTCAGGCCATGCCATTCGTCCAGCATGATAAATTTGCAGGATCGCTTTTGAGCCTTTTTCTTTGATGGCTTTTGCTAATCTAGTGAGCCCAGCAATTTTCTTGTCTGTATCTACCCCGAGTGCTCCCGGAAACCCACGCCCATGTTCTTCGATAAAGCAGCTTTCTACGATCACTGCCGCAGCTGCACCGGCACGACAGCGATAGTATTCAATGATCTCCTCCGTTATTTCACCATCGTAAAAAGCAGATTGAGTTGTCATAGGTGCCATAACGAGTCGATTTTTAAGTTCAACGCCAGAAGATAGTTTGATCGGTTCAAATAATTCTTTTTTCATAAAAATCAGTTCCTTTCAAATAGCTTGCTTCGTCAGACCGCATGTATTAAGGCATCACGAAATACACCCATCTTTTTCGGACAAGTCGAAAAGATGAGTGTCTCCCCTGTTCAGTTATTACTTACTTCATTTCCCCATTTATTTTTGGTTTTCCGGCCGAGAATTGATGGCATACTGTTTACGCCCACCAGGTTTTGGTACTTGATCCCCCATCATGATCCCAAAACCGCCTTCAACACGTAATTCGTGCCCGTTCGTATAATCGGAACGTTCGCTGGCTAAGTAAAGGACTGCATTAGCAATGTCTTGCACATCGCCGATTCGCTTATTGGCAGTTAAACGTTTCCGCCCCTCTTCAACTTCTGGGTCTGCATAAAAGCTTGCGGATAAAGGTGTCTTCACAAAGCATGGCAAGACACAATTGCTGCGAAGGCCGTACTGCCCCCACTCTGCAGCCATTTGTTTCGACATCATATTAACTCCAGCCTTACTTGGGCTATACGCACCAGAATATGTTTCAGGGCTGATTGAGGCGATCGTTGAGACATGCACCATCCGCCCTGATTTTTGTGCGATCATCACTCGCCCGATTCTTTGAGAAACCAAGAAGTAGCCGTTTAAGTTGACGTCGATCACTTGTTTCCATTCTTCAAATGGTAGATCTTCAAGCAATGAAAATTTCAAAATAGCCGCTGTGTTTACCAAAACATCAATGCGGCCAAAATCTTCTTTGACCTTTTCTGCCAATGCATCTACCTGCGCTTCGATCGTCGAATTGCAGACATAACTGTTTACTTTCACACCGAATTGATCTGCTAGCTGTACAGCATAGTTGGCAAGGTTTTCCTCATGCAAATCAACTAATGCAAGTTGTGCGCCTTGATCAGCAAAGTCCTGTGCGATTTTTTTCCCCATACCACCTAAAGCGCCAGTAATAACTACGACTTCATTCTTAAGATTCAACCAAGATTGCTCCATCATTTATACCACCTCTAATATTGTTATATTCTTCACTAACAATATACCTTGATATGAGCAGAGAAACTAATTCTTTTTTTCCATTGATCAATAGCTTCTGTGAATGGTTTGTTCCTTTAACGCAGTCGTAACGAGCGCTTGAGCGAGCTCAGGATTTTTACAATAGATTATGCAGCTAGCAAGCAATGTAGGGGAATTTTCCAGCTGATAAAACGTCTGTACAAAAGATGCAGCAGCGATCTCACTCAAGGAATAGAGACGTGCCTGTTTTTTCAAAAAACCTATCTGATAGTGCAGTTGTCTTTGAATGGTCCAGAGATTTTTACGATATTCCAATACATGAAACACTTCATGCATGAAAACCAATTCCGTAAGTGTCGTCGCAGGAAGTAATCGGCTTAATTGCTGTGCTTCGATAAAATGCTGCGCTTGCGCCAAGAAATTGCGATCAATCATAATATGATCTGTTTTTTTATAGACAGCAAAGGTATAGCGCTCCTGTTGCGCTTGCGCTTCAGGCAGTTCATTGATCTTTAATGAATCAATGATTCCTTGCAATTCTTGAGGATGCTCTCGATACCAGCGGGCTTCTTGCTTACCTATGCTTTCAGCAGTTTCAATAAAGGACTCTGCCTGCGCAGGATCAACTTTGGCGTGAAGGGGGTCTTGTTTGAACAGCTGCAGGTGAGGATTGGTTGCTCGAGACCATAGGTGTAAAAATTGTTGGCAAAATTCTTCTACTTTCACGGATCTCATTCCTTCCTTGGCCTACTGCAAGCGGTTCGCAGCAATAATAATAATCTCTTCTGTACCAATCAACTGACTTAATTCAATATCGATCAACATCATCAATTGGGTATAATCTGTCGAACTAAAATCAAAGAGACGCGGTCCAGCACAAATATAAAAATCTGGCCGGATGACTAGATCACTTTGGTAGTTCGCCATACTTTCCCAAAGACGAGCGATTTGTTCACTATAACTTTGGATCGTCGTTTTCACGACATCTGCATGGTCTCTTTGCACGCGAATAAAGCCTCGATGATCAATGACACAAACACGATCGCCTTTTTTTGTCGCTGCGCCATAAATATAAAAATGTTCACTCGTAGCACAAGAAACCACGTTTTCTTTAGCAACTTGCAGCTCAGCATAGGCAATGTCTTGCGCTTCTTCACGGTTGATTTGGTTTTGACGCTCAGCGGCTTGAGCAGCTGTGGCACCGGAGGCTCGCGCAGTAATTTTTTGCGTCTGAGGATCGATTTCAATATAGACTTCAATACTATCAGGCGTTGCCCCACTCTCGATCGCCAAAGTAGCTGCTTCTTGCTTGATTGCTGCAATATCCGCTTTTGTTGGATTCGGGACAATTCGTTCCACCACGTCTTGAACGACGGATAACGCCACACCGATCGATGAAATCACTTCAGCATTTTCAGGTATTTTATAATTCAACGACAATTGTTTCGCTGCATGTTTGATCAGTGAAGAGACGCCTCCTCCTACACCTACTAAAGTCATTTGGTTAGGCTCTAATTGATACTTGCGGGCAAAAGATTGAATCACAGGTGCTATTTTTTGGACTGCTTGATCCAATATTTGCTGTGCGACATCCTCCACCGTCGTTTCTAAGTACTTCGCTAAAGGCTGCATGGCTTTTCTGGCCGAATGGGCATTGCCATAGGAAAAATCATCCTTTGTGACATATCCTAAGACATTCGCTGCACAAGAATTCGTGATCGTAATTCGTTTCCCGTTAGCAAGTTTGATTGCAACATAATCTGCTGGGTCACCTTCTTTTGGCGCATAAAGCTCCAGTTCTGGTGCAACGATCTCTTCTTCTGGCAGATACGTACTATATTCTAACCCAGCGATATGGGCACTTCTTGGGCCGACGTCTATCACGCCTTTTTTGTTCACTCGAACCATACTGCCGCCAGCCACACCTAGGACGCGAACATCTAATGAATTGACATACGTCTTATGGCCTGCAATCTCTGAGTAATCGATGACTGGCCGACCATTTTTGATCACGCCAAGATTCGTCGAAGTTCCCCCTACTTCAAAATAAATACCGTTCGACGTTCGCAGATACATCAATGCTCCCATCACGCTGGCTGCTGGACCAGAAAGCATCGTTAGCACCGGTCGTTTTTTCATTTCAACAATGTCCATCAACCCGCCATCGCCCCGCATGATCATCAGTGGTACATCCACACCTGCTTGGCGAACACTATTTTCTGTTGAATTTGCCGTTTCCAGCATCGTTGGCAAAATCGATGCATTGATTGCTGCGGTACGGGTTCTCCGGGATAACCCATATAGTTTGGTCATCTCCGACGCCAAGGTTACTTCGATGCCCTTTCGTTTGGCTACTTCAGCGATTCTTTCTTCTGTTTGTAAATCATCTACACCAAAAGCTGCTGAAGTCACGATGACCTGAGCTTGTGCCTGTTGTAGTTCTGCTAATGCCGCTTCGATTGTTGCTTCTGAAAGCTCTTTTTTAGGAATAAAGCGAGCAACGACTTCAATACTTCTTCCCGTACCTAAATCAATGTCTTTTAATGCCGTTTGCCACTTTGCCAGCCAACCTTCGACGCCGCCCTTTGCTGTACTGATAATGCCGACCTTCGCTACATCTCCTTCTAAGAGTGCATTGGTGGCTTGGGTTGTGCTGTGAGCGACAAAGACCACTTCATCTGGCTGGATCTGATTTTCGGCTAAACACTTAATAAAAGAGGCCACTACACCTTCTGCAACCCCTTGCTCACTTTTGTGGGTCGTTTTTACAGATGACTTTCCAATCACCTCTTGCGTGTCATTGTTGATTGCGACAGCTTTCGTATGGGTTCCACCCACATCAATGCCAATTCGGACACTTCTTCTCATTTTTTTCACCTACTTTTTTAAATCGGGCTATATAACAGGAACGTCGCAATTTCAAGAACCAGCGAAATGACGACTCCTGGTAAAAAAGCAACCTTCATGTAATCTTTCGTATTGATATTATTGAAGCCTAATCCCCAAGCATTCCAAGAAATGGTCAAATCAAAATGACCCATACCGATCATATTAGAAATGAACAACGGATATAAAAACGTCACAGGATAATTGGTTTGATTGCTGATTACTGCTAATAACGCTGCCCCACAACCAATCAAAGAAAGTGGCCCGCGAAACCAGGTCAAGGGAGCTAAAAAACCAAAAAGCAAACAAAGCGCTAAGGGATGCGTCGGAATGATTCCTCCTAGCAATGATTCAAAATAAGGTGCAGCGAAGGTTGCAGCTGCATTGAACATCGCAAGGGTCATCCAAAAGGCAACTAAGGTCGCAGTATCTTTGACCCCATCTGCAAAAATACGTGTCAAAATCTGAGAATCTTTTCTAAACCCATCCTTTAAAACACCACAAATCCACAAGGCATAAAGACTCGCACCAATAAAACAAAAGATCACTGGAAATTGAAAGATGATGACTCCTACGACCGGTATAAAAGGGGTAAGTAACGCCAAACTAGGAACGTCTTGAACTTTCGGTTCTTCTCCAACCGCCCAAGCATAGGTCAAACTTTCTACTCTCAAATACCCAATAGCAAAAATCGAAGAAACCAGAATCATCACAAAGAAAGCCAATAATCCAAACGAAAAATAATCATTATAGGTGTAATCAACCCCACCATTCACATTGCCAAAAAAGGCTTGATACTGTGTGAAATTGATTGGATTTAAGAAAACACCTGCTGCAACGGAAGCCGAAAAACTAAAGAATGCCACGACTTTAGGAATACCAATCGAAAATAAAATTGGCAATACGATCACGGCGATCGCGATGACAGATCCGGCACCTGACATGGATGAAAAGATAAAGCCGGTAATCAAATTGACAATTACTAGAATAATCGCTGGGCTATCCCCACCTAGTTCCACACTCTTACGAATGATAGTTGCCGCAATGCCCGTTTCCAACAAGATCCTACCAAAGAATGCTCCTACAAAAATATTCATTTGTGAAGCCCCCCAGCGTTCTGGCGCCTGTTGATAGACCTGTGCCAGCATCTCGGTAAAAGGGAGGTTTTCAAATGCCAGATTGGGTGAAATGACATTCCCTATAAGAGGCAACAACACCCATAATGTTGCCATAACGATAAAACCAATCATCAGGTTATATCCTTTGATACAATAAAAAACCATGCCACCAAATGACACTACTAGTAATAAGCCAATCAAGCTATCCATTCTTCTTCTCCTCCATACAAATTACGCCGTTTGAACCTGCAGCCAGATACGCGAAAGCCGCCGTTTAACAAAAGCGAAAAAGGAGGAAGTGGTTGTCCACTGTCCTCCAGGACGTTTAGTCCTTTAATTTATCAAATGCGCTGTAGCCAAATACTCTTTTGTGTTGCAGTAACAAATACACCATCATGACGATCGCTAAAACCGCAGCTGCGAGTAATAAGCCCATCATCAGAAAAATCGCTTGCGTTTCTCCTACTGACCGAGTCATGGAAGCAACGATGTAAGGTAAAAAGGTACTTGCTAAGCCCATCCAAGTATAGTAGATCCCGGTATTTCGACCTTTTGGTCCAGGGCAAAACATTTGTCGTACCCCTAGCCCAGTTTGCAACGCCCCTCCGGCAGCAAAGAAACCCAAGAAGGCGATACTGATATAAATCACTACGACATGTTGGATCACTAATACCATCCCTAACGCAAGAGCGATGAATACCGTATCAATAAATAAGACTTTTAAGGGATTCCAACGCAATTTCCCCATCATTACTGCCCAAAACAAAACAGCCACCATTGAGCCAAAAGTATAGATCGATGTTAGCCCCGCTGACTGCATCTCAGTCAAACCAGCATTCGTCAAACCAAACGCTTTGGTATACTGTTGGGCGCCGTACATGATGAACATACAGATAAAACCAAAGAACATTGTGAAGAAGTTAACGATTATATTCGGCTTAACAAGCATTTTGGCCTTCATCGCCGCAATTTCTTCTTGAACCGCATTCGTTTCTTTTCCATCAACGGTTGCCGCTTTTTCTTTCATCATGTCATCATAGGCGAATGGCGCGATAGCTGCTAAAATCGTGCAGACGATCGATAGGACTAATGGAATAATAATCCCCATCGACTGATTCCCAGACCGGATGAAATTTACCACAAGTAAGGGATAGATAACCCCTGACAAAGAAACAAAAAACTTGATCCCAATCATTGCTGAAGCCGCATATTTCGGTGCTGCTTCTTGAGAAGCGGGATACAATGCAGCATCCCAGAAACCAGAAGTCGCCACCCCTGCGATAAAGGCACAGACAGACGCGATCACCATATTCGTCGTCAGTAACAGACCTAAAAAGCATAGCGTATACAAAACAGCCCCCATGACCGCCATTTTTTTGCGTCCCACTTTATCCGAAATTTCTCCACCAATCCAGACGGTCAAGAATTTCCCTAATCCGGTCGCAGTGATGGCCAACGATACCGCAGCGGCTCCTGCAGAAGCATCGGTATAGCCCCATTTATCCGAAAAATAAGTCGCATTTTGGCTTAAAATAATAGCTTGGATCCCATGAGTGAAATAACACATATAGACAGTTGCCAGTGACAAAATATACTTTTTTGCTCTCATTTGTACGCTCCTTATAAAAGAACATCCAGCTTTCCTACGAAAATTTCCCTGTTGGTATTTCGTAGGAAAGGGATACTCGGTCCCTAGTTAGTTTGCTCTGACAGGCAGTTCCTTGCCAGTAAACAGTTTAAAGGCGGCTTTTCCTTGTCCCACCAGCATTCCTTTTCCACCCACGGTCTTACAACCTTTTGCGCTGGCATCTTTCAATAACTGGGTCATTGGTGGGTTATAGATCGCATCAGCCACCGTCAAATCTGCATGCAGTACCTCTGTGTCTGCAATCGGTGTCGCTGTATTTCCTTCACCCATTCCAACAGTCGTTGCATTCACTAAACAATCGGCTCCTTTTATTTTTTCAGCAAGTAACGCTTGATCCGTCAGATCATAAATATCAATTACTAGATCAGGGTAATATTCTTTGATACGGGCAACGGTCTCTTTGCCTTTTTCATAAAATGCATCTTTGATGTTGAAAATTGCAATGGAGGCTGCACCTTCGATCGCCAATTGGACTTGGATCGCGGTGGCAGCTCCACCAGCTCCGATCACAACAAATTTTTGATCTTTCATTTTTACATCGTGTGCTTGCAGATTATCAACAAAGCCGACACCATCGGTAATATGGCCGACGAGCTTGCCTTCATCATTGACGATAGTATTGATGGCACCAACCATTTTTGCAGCGGGGGTCAATTCATCCATGTATTCTGCCGCTGCCGTCTTGCAAGGCATCGTGACATTTCCACTCATTTTGAAGGTTCGAAATGCCTCGATCGCCTGGGCGACTTGGTCTTCTTTAATGTCAAAAGCTAAATAAACTGCATCGATATCAAGCTGGTCAAAGCCATAATTATACATGGCTGGCGAACCAGAATGCCCAACAGGTGTACCGATCAATCCTAAGAGCTTCGTTTTTCCCGAAATTTTTTCGCTCATCCTATTTCCTCTTTTCTATTTGATTTTTTTACGCAAGCAATTCTGGCCATGCGTTTTGGATCACTTCAATACTCGTTTTGTAATTTTGCTCTGCTGCTTTTTGATAGCCTTGACTTAAAATCGGATCAGAAATCACTTCCGTTCCTACAACACGAGGCTTGATGCCGTGTGCTTTTAGTGCCTGTAAGAAGCCTTCGGTATCACCCCATCCTGTTCCTGGACATAAGCGATCGTGCATCGACTCATCCCGTAAGATCGTATCAGGATATCGTCTTTCTAAAACATCACAAATTTGGATCGAAACAACTTTCTCCGCTGGGACCCCTTCCAAGTCAGCTGCTGTCATGTTGGCTCTCGCCCAGTGCCATGTATCTAGGATCAGCATCCCATTTTCACAATCTGCCTCTTTGACAATATTCCATGCACTAGCTAGATCAGGAACACCGCTATAAGGCATGAATTCTAACCCAATGACTAATTCTTTTGCTCGTGTACATAGTTCTTTAAAGGCTTGGATATGAACCTCTGCTGGGTATTTTTCCATTAAGCCACAATTGATGTGCCCAACACCAAACAAACGTGCCATATGATAGATCGTTTGCTCTTTAAATTGTTGCAGCAGTGTTTCCGGTGTTTCCATCGTTTTATTTGGATCAGCCCACAAGGTGATATATTCGACCTCGGTTACTTTCATGTCATGTTCTGCAAGAATTTCAAGCATCCGCTCATCAGAATAGCCTTGCTTCACAGCAAGCATATAGGTCTCCGCACGTAAACCGATCCCGTCGTATCCTGCCTCTTTCGCGATCTTCACTCTGTCTTCAAAATTAATCTCTGTCCCTAATGTGTAAGAACTAATCGTCAATGGAATGTTTCTCATGTTATTTCCCCCTTTAAAAGTCTGTAAACAACTACTACTTGGTTTACAGCTGGAAATAAAAACACGAACTAAAAAGCGGCCGCAGTAATTGTGTTTTTATTCACAATGTTTATTACCGTTATTATAGCTTTTCCCTCTCCGTACTTCTAATTGTTTTTTCTTTATGGATCTATAGATAAAAGATATAAGTCTTGTGATATACTGATAAAAAAAGAAGGATTTTAGAGGAGGTTTCAATGAATCTTCAGCATTTAAAATATTTTGATATCCTTGCTAGAGAAGAACACTATACACGTTCGAGTAAATTGCTCAACATCACACAACCAAGTCTCAGTAATGCCATTTCACTTTTAGAAGATGAGCTAGGTGTACAACTCTTTGAAAAAAACGGACGAAATGTGATCCTAACCAAGCCTGGAAAAATTTTCCATGAACATGTTATACGAACGTTAGAAAACTTAGATTCGGGTATCGATACAGTAACAAAAATCAGCAAAGGCTTTGGGCATATCAGCTTTGCTTTTTTGCAAGTCCTCGGTACATCTTACGTACCAAAAATCACTAAACAATTTCTTGAAGCAAATCCTGAAAAAAAGATTCAATTTGAATTTCACTCAGATAGCGTCAGTACCGAAACAGTCCAAGGACTAAAAACCTTGCGCTATGATCTCGGTATTTGTTCCTACATCACCAATGAACCAACCATTGAATTCGTCCCGATTGCAAGTCAAGAACTTGTCGTGATCACCGCGTTGGATCATCCTCTCGCACAATTTGATGAAGTCTCTTTGGACGACTTAGCAGAATATCCCCAGATTATTTTCAGCAAAAAAAGTGCCTTACGTGAAATCATCGATGACCTTTATCAGCGTAACAACGTCAGCTATCAAGTAGCCTACGAAGTCAAGATCGATCAAGTGATCGCTGGACTAGTCAGTCAAGGATTGGGGATTGCTATCATCCCCAATATGACGATGCTTGACTCTTTGCCCCTTAAGCGAATCAAACTTAATGGCATCAGTTGGGAGCGATACTTTTATTTAGCCTACAATAAAGAGACTTACTTACCACCTGTAGTCAGCAATTTCAAAGAATTTATTTTGGCCCATGCAAATCCGAAACAGATCGTTTATTGAGTGACTGGGTGGGTGAAAAACAAAGCTTTAGAAAATAGGAATAAAACTATGTTCCCGCCTTTTTTTGGCGTTTTCACTTAATAAAAAACAGACATTCATTAATGGAATGTCTGTTTTTTATTGCTTATTCTCTTGTTCTTTTTTCTCATGACGAATAATTAAAGAAGCTATACTCACCGCATGTTTCGCAGATATAGTAATAATTGCGCTTCTTCTTATTGTAGAGTTTCAACTTCTTCCCATTTTTACAACTCTTGCATTCTTCTAATTCCGTCAAGGTTTTATAATAAAACAACTCACTGATCATCTCTGGATAAAAATGCGCAAGCAGCTCAATCAGTTTTTTTCTATCAACCAACAGTAGATTATCACCGGCTATTTCTAATGCTTGATCTGTAAAAAAATGTGTAGTGATGAAAAGCCCATTGGGAAACCCTTTGTCTGGAAAAATCCCTTTAAATGCGGCAACGAGTGGCTTACTGATCCGCTCCGTTGTCTTTTGCGGATTCCAGGCTTTACATTGGACCGCTATTGCCTTTTTATTATTAGAAAAAGCATACACATCAATACCACCATCTTTGTAACCATCGATGTTTTGGACGGTATATCCCATCTTTTGTAAAATACATTCAGCAATATAATTCAAATCCTCTGATTTACAGGTTTCTAATTGAGCCACAATCTTTTTCAATTTTCTCGGGTATGTACGTTCATTATGGTTGCTTAGTTCTGGGAAATTAATGACTTCCTTCTTTTTCTTAAATGAAAACATGTCTCTTCCTTTCTTGATTGTTTTGGATGTGATTCGTTAAAGCATAGCTAGTGAGTAGTCTTTAATTATGTAGAATAGAAACTGGTTCTTAAAGAGAGAACTATCTACTTTTCTCAATAAAAATCGTGTGAACTCGATAAAATAAGTCAAAAATAAGAAACTTATAACGGAATATTATTAATTTAATGATAATTTTATTCAAGATAAATGTCAATTGAAGTTTGAATATTCAATAATAATCGATGATTAAATCAAACCACTCTTGATCATTGCTCCATTTCGAAAATTACTAGATAGGATTCGTTACAGTGCTAATTTCCACATTCTTGCCTACAGATTTATTGATTCCTTTTACTTTGTTTGTAACAGATTCTGAATGGTTTCTTTCGGTTTAGCAGTTGAGTGTCTATTACCTATAAAAACAAAAAAGGTTTCCCTCGTAAAAGGGAAACCTCAGAAATGTTATCGAAACAACATTTACATTTATTTGTCTTATTCTGCAGCGTTGTTGTCTTTGAGACCGTATTTTTTGTTGAAACGGTCCACACGTCCGTCTGCTTGTGTGAATTTTTGACGTCCAGTGTAGAATGGATGTGAATCAGAAGTTACTTCGACACGGATCAATGGATACGTGTTGCCGTCTTCCCACTCAACAGTTTCTTGAGAATTCTTTGTAGAACCTGATAAGAATTTGAAACCAGTAGTTGAGTCCATGAATACAACTGGATGATAATCTGGATGGATATCTTGTTTCATTTCTTCTTCTCTCCTTTGCCCTGGCTCATTTGCTTCACCAGAGTTGATTTGTCGATTTTACAACATGACTATCTTACCATGTTTGG